>JAEEGJ010022541.1_pt1 | contig 13353 bp, 6 predicted proteins | sample 8958761 | NCBI WGS metagenome assembly JAEEGJ01 (sample SAMN16246546, study PRJNA631951) | gut metagenome | biome: gut microbiome; feature: rumen; material: RS-attached | host: Bos | place: Iran: Karaj | collected 2018-10
ACAACAACATCCCGTCCGGCCAGCTGATGAAGCAGTACGCCTCCTCCACCTCCTCCTGGATTTCGATGTCCCAGAACATCTTCACCGCCGGCAAGGTCCTGAACAATCCGGACCTCACCTGGGAGACTACCTATACGCACAACGTCGGTCTGGACTTCTCCCTGCTCCAGGGACGTCTCTCCGGTAGCGTCGAGGCCTACCAGAACGACACGAAGAACCTCCTCATCAACTTCCCGATCCCGGGCTCCGGCTACGACAGCCAGTACCAGAACGTGGGTTCCACCCGCAACCGCGGTCTCGAGCTGACGCTGAACGCCCCGATCGTCTCGAAGAAGGACTTCTCCCTGAACATCGGCGGCAACATCGCCTACAACATCAACCGGGTCACCGACCTGGGCGGCCTGGAGGCCATCATGGCCCAGTCCTACTGGGCTTCCACCGAAATCGGCGACGACTACATCGTCCAGGTGGGCCAGCCGCTCGGCAACATGTACGGCTACCTCAGCGATGGCATGTACTCCGTCGAGGACTTCACCTATGACGGCTCCAAGTGGGTGCTGAACGAGGGCGTCGCGGACGCTTCCTCCGTCATCGGCAGCGCTTACATGCGCCCCGGTGCCCTGAAGCTCAAGGACATCACGGGTGACGGCAAGGTCACCGTGGCCGACCGCCGGGTCATCGGCAACGCCTCCCCGGACTTCACGGGCGGCTTCAACCTGAGCGGCTTCGCCTACGGCTTCGACTTCAGCGCCAACTTCAACTTCATGATCGGCAACCAGGTGTACAACGCCAACAAGATCGAGTTCACCTCCTCGCGCAAGTACTACAACCGCAACCTCCTCTCTTCCATGGATGCGGACAAGCGCTGGACGAACATCGACTGGGCCACCGGTGAACTGATCACCGACGCCGCGACCCTCAAGAGCGTGAACGCCGGCAAGACGATGTGGAACCCCGCCATCGGCAGCGCGGTCTTCAGCGACTGGGCCGTCGAGGACGCTTCCTTCCTCCGCATGCAGAGCGCCACGATCGGCTACACCCTTCCGGAGGACCTCACCAAGAAGGTCCATATCCGCAAGCTCCGCCTGTACGTGACCGGCACGAACCTGTTCTGCCTGACCAAGTACTCCGGCTATGACCCGGAAGTGGATACCCGCCGTTCGACCCCGCTGACCCCGGGCGTGGACTACTCCGCCTATCCCAAGAGCATCGGCTTCGTGGCCGGTATCAACCTCACCTTCTAATCCGCTGCAGACATGAAAAAGATTGTGAATATCCTTTTTGCGGTCCTGGTGGCCGTGATGGCGGTTTCCTGTGAGAAATTCCTGGATTCGAAATCCCCGTCCACGTTCGACGCGGCGACCGTGTATTCCAACTACTCCCTCACGGAGAATACCATCTTCTCCATCGCCCAGTCTTTCGGCGAGACGAACAACTATCGCGGCCGTTTCCTCCCTTGGATCGGCCTGAACAGCGATATCGAGTGGTACAACACCTACAAGCCCACCGACGAGAAATACCAGATCGCGGGCTATGCGCAGCTGCCCAACAACAACCAGCTGAACCTGAACAACGGCCCCTTCGCCAAGATGTACGAGGCGATCGAACGGGCCAACCTCTGCATCGAAGGCATCCGTGAGTATGGCAATCCCGAGGAGAACAAGGACATGGCCTACCTCCTGGGCGAAGCCCTCACGCTCCGTGCGATGATCTACTACGACCTCGTCCGCGCCTGGGGTGATGTCCCGGCCCGTTTCGAGTCCACCACCAGCGAGACCATCTACAAGTCCAAGGAAAGCCGCGACGTGATCTTCAAGCAGCTGCTTGCGGACCTCGAAGAGGCCATCCCTTACCTTCCGTATCCCGGCACCAACGCTGCGACGTCCCGGACCGACCGCGTGAACAAGCTGTTCGCCGAAGGTCTGTACGCCCGCATCGCCCTGATGGCTTCCGGTTACGCCCAGCGTCCGGACGACGGCATGGTAGGTACCGGCGACCTGGGTACGAACCGCCTTTCCAGCGACCCGGAACTCCAGAAGAGCGTCCTCTATCCCAAGGCCCTGGCCTACCTGGAGGATGCCATCAGCTCCGGCTCCGCCTCCCTCGAGGACTTCGAGACCCTGTGGAAGAACCAGAGCAACCGCGACAACCTCGTCGCCGGTCCTGGCCACGAGACCCTGTTCGTGATTCCGTTCTCTGACGGCCGCGGCCGCTGGAACTATACCTTTGCGGTGCGTTCCGAAGGCTCCAGCTATGCCGGTGGCGCCACGGTCACCCGCGGCGGCGATGCCGGCCCGGTCCCGACGATGTGGTTCGACTATGACAAGAACGACGTCCGCCGCGACATCACCTGCGTCAACTGGCGTTGGAACAGCGAGGACGAGCCCGAGCTCGTGGGCATCCAGCGCTGGTACTTCGGCAAGTACCGCTGGGATTGGATGACCCGTGACCCCTACAAGGGCGGCAATGACGACGGTGTGAAGCCCGTGGTCCTCCGCTATGCCGACATCCTCCTGATGGCCGCCGAGATCGCCAACGAGCAGGGCAACCTGCAGGATGCCAAGAGCTATCTCCTCGAGGTCCGCGAGCGTGCGTTCAAGGGCCACGAGGACCAGGCTGAAACCTATGTGGAGCGGATCGGTTCCAAGGAGGCGATGTTCAACGCCATCGTGGACGAGCGCGCCTTCGAGTTCTGCGGCGAGATGACCCGCAAGTTCGACCTCATCCGCTGGGGCATCCTCAAGGAAAAGATGGATGTCGCCAAGCAGAAGATGAAGAACCTCCGCGACCTCACCGGCGAATACGCCCAGGTGAACATGCTGGGCGGCGACGTCTACTACCAGGTGGACGGCAAGCAGCTCATCATCTACGGGTTCACCGGCGAGGCCGTCAAGCCTTCCGGTGCCTGGGAGAAGAAGGCTGAGTACTTCACCAAGGTCGTGGACAGCAAGGGCATGGACACCGGCCTGTATGACGAGCTGGTGGAAGGCATCTACTACCGGGATCCGGAGCAGTACATGTTCTGGCCCATCTACAACGACACGATGACCAACAGCCAGGGCCGCATCAAGAACGACTATGGCTACGAGAGCCTTTAATACCGACGCGATATGAAATACAAGAATATTCTGAAAGTATCCCTGGCGGCCCTCCTCGGTCTCACCGCGCTTCACGGCTGCGTGAACAAGGAGTGGAACGAGATCACCGAACTCAACCTCGCCCGCTGCCTGGTTCCGGGTAATCTTTCCGCCCGTGTCGACGCTTCCATGGGTGATGTCATCACCTTTGGCTGGGACGTGAACAAGGACGCCGGCGGCTATGAACTCTGCGTGTACACCGACGAGGCGATGACCCAGCTCGAGAACAGCTGGGCCCTCGAGCCCGGCCAGGTGCCCTATACGACCCGTCTGACCGCGGACCAGAAGTACTGGTTCACCGTGCAGGCCTACCGGGTGAATGAAGACGGCGTCAAGGTGGCCGGCACCGAGTCCAAACTGGCCGTCTATGACGGCTCCATCAAGACCTATGCGGTCAAGGACAACCTTTACCTGGAGGTGAAGGGCCGTACGACCGGTTCCGTCTCCCTCGCCTGGAGCAACGAAGTAATGGACTTCACCGAAGTCACCGAACTCCAAGCCGTTCCGGTGAAGGGTGGCAAGACCGTCAAGAAGGAGATCTCCTCCTCCGAAGCCGGCGCTGCCGCTGCGACCATCGACGGCCTCGACCCTTCCACCGAGTACCAGATCACGCTCTTCTACATGAGCGCCTCCCGCGGTACCGTCGATGTGTGGACGAAGGCCGAGAAGGGGAGTGCCGTTACCATCACGACCTCCGACGAGCTCAAGGCCGCCGTCGTTTTCGGCGGTGAATACTATCTGCCTTACAACGAGGCGGGTTATTCCATGGGCACCGCGAAGCCGGCGGGCGACCTCTCCCTCATCGGCGAACTCGGCCCCGACGGCTCCAAGCCGGTCGTGACCGGTAAGGTGGAACTCACCGCTGACCTCACCGAGGCCAATGCCAAGCTCTACTTCGAGAACATCAAGTTCGACGGTGCCGCCGGCTCCCGCATCGTGGAGCACACGGGCGGTTCCCCGGTCCTCGAGAGCATCATCTTCGTCAACTGCGAGATCACGAACTTCCTCGCGGGCTTCTTCTACGGCAACAATGACAACGTCGTGAAGATCGGCACGTTCAAGTTCGACTCCTGCGACATGTACGGTATCCTCGGCAGCGGCGGCGATGCGGTCGACATCCGCAAGACCACGGAGATCGACGAGATCGCCTTCGTGAACAACACGATGTACGACGGTATCCGCACCCTGTTCCGCATCGACGCGTCCGACGCCATCAAGATCGGCCACATCGACTTCGAGAACAACACGGTGAAGAACATCGCCACCATCGACGACGGCAACAACCGCGGCGTCTTCGCCGTCCGTGTCCCGCACGAGATGACCCTGAAGAACAACCTGTTCCTGTTCGAGGACGGTGGCAAGACCGACGGTACCGACCGCGCCCAGCTGTTCCAGAACAATGCGAACACGGTCGAGCCCACCTTCCGCAACGCTTCCGGCAACTACAGCTATGCCCATGGCGAGAACTTCTTCGTCAAGGTCAGCGCCCAGTCCGCCGGTTTCGTGACGATGAACGTGGACCCGTGCTACAACTCCAAGGGCAACTTCTTCCAGCTCGCCGCCCAGGACCTGATCGAAAACAAGGTCGGTGCTTCCAAGTGGTGGATCGAGTACGTGGAGAAGCCGGAAGACCTCACGCAGCACGTGATCACGGAGGCTCACACTTGGAATCTTACGGACGCGAGCCTCTTCGCCGGTGACGTGAAGAACTCCCGCGTACGTGACGAACTCCTCCTGGTCGGCACCGAGGCCACGCCGCTCAATGCGGACGGCGGCATCACCTTCAAGCAGGCTTCCGTCCTGACCCGCAAGGGCGTCCCGACCGAAGGCTACGCCGCTTTCAAGGTCAATGCCCCGGGTTCCGTGGACCTGCTCCTGAGCGATCCGGACAAGACCGGCGCCAGCGTCGTGGTCGCCCTGTATGACGACAACGGTCTCACCGTCCTCGGCGGTGCGGTCGCTTCGGCGGCCAACCCGGAGGTCCAGAAGATCGTCGTTCCGACCGTCAGCGGAGAGGGCACCATCTATCTCTATTCCACCGGCGCGGTGACCATCACCAAGTTGGGCTGGAGCGAGGATACCAAGGCCCTGGACAAGGTCCTCGAGACCCCGAAGCCTGTCGTGGAGCCCGTTACCGTGAACGAGGGTGACGCAGAGGCGGTGACCATCTCCTGGGAGCCCATCTATGCGGCCGATCACTATGTGGTCGTCTTCAACAAGCGCACCCAGGATCCGCAGACGGAAACCACCTTTACGGTTCCCGCCGAGGATATCGCCGAGCTCAAGGCCGGTCTGTACACCTTCACGGTGCAGGCCTTCCCGGCCGAATCCGACCTGTACTACCAGGCTTCCGAGAAGGGCAACGCCTCCTTCGCCATCCAGCCGAAGGGCGGTGGCGAGGAAGTCGAAGTCACCCTGACTTGGGACTTCTCCGCGGCTGATTGGCAGGAGCAGTTCGCCAAGTTCGGTTCTGTCAACACGGATATCACCAACTGGGATCTCACGTATGATGGCCTGACGTTCCACTCCGGCTCGAAGAGCAAGTACAACACGACCTACATGCAGTTCGGCGGCAAGAGCGGCGACATGGACCGTTACTTCAAGTTCATCGCACCCGAGCAGGGAACCCTGAAGATCACGAGCTCCAACACCGGGAGCGCCGAGGCGCTGGACCGCACGGTTGCCGTGACCGTAGGTGGTGACACGCAGGCGCAGCCTGGCGGCTTCTCCTCGAACACCCCGGGTGAACTCGAGTTCAGCGTTGCCGCCGGCGAGGTGATCATCACCGCCCCGGTGAACGGCCTCCGCTTCTACAAGATCGAGTTTACCTACACGACCGGAGCCACGCCTATCGAGTTTGACTGGAATTTCTCCGCGGCCGACTGGCAGGAGGAACTTGCCAAGGTGGGCGCCATCAACTCGGATATCACCAACTGGGATCTCACGTATGACGGCCTGACGTTCCACTCCGGCTCCAAGAGCAAGTACAACACGACCTTCATCCAGTTCGGCGGTAAGAGCGGCGATATGGACCGTTACTTCAAGTTCACGGCCCCGGACCAGGGCACGCTGAAGATCACGGCTTCCAACACCGGCAGTGCCGAGGCGCTGGACCGCACGGTGCAGGTGGCGGTGGGCGATGACGTCCAGGCACAGCCTGGCGGCTTCTCCTCGAACACCCCGGGTGAGCTCGAGTTCAGTGTCCCGGCCGGCGAGGTGATCATCACCGCCCCGGTGAACGGTCTCCGCTTCTACCACATCTACTACACGAACCAGTAGATCCGTTTACAAAGGGAGCCGGGGGTGATACCCCGACTCTCTTCCAAGATTCTAAAACACAGACAGATATGAGTTTCATCAACGACAACTTCATGCTCCAGACGGAGACCGCCCGGAAGCTCTACCACGAGCACGCGGCGAAAATGCCCATCATCGACTACCACTGCCACCTCGTGCCGCAGCAGATCGCCGAGAATATCCAGTTCCGCGACATCACCCAGCTCTGGCTGGTGGACGGTCACTACGGCGACCACTACAAGTGGCGCGCGATGCGTGCTAACGGCGTGTCCGAGGACTATCTCACCGGCGGCAAGCACACCGCCTGGGAGACCTTCGAGAAATGGGCGGAGACCGTTCCGTACACGATGCGTAACCCCTTGTACCACTGGACGCACCTGGAGCTGAGTCGCGTGTTCGGCATCGACAAACTCCTGTGCCCGGCAACGGCCCGTGAGATCTTCGAGGAGTGCAATGCGAAGCTGGCGACGCCCGAGTTCCGCGGCCAGGCCCTCATCCGCAAGTTCGGCGTGGAGGTGGTCTGCACCACCGACGATCCGGCCGATGACCTCCGTTGGCACAAGATGATCGCGGAGAATCCCTTCGGCACGAAGGTGATTCCCGCCTGGCGTCCGGACAAGGCGATGGCGATTGAGAACCCGGCTGCCTACAAGGCCTATCTGAAGCAGCTCGGCGAGGCCGCCGGCATGGAGATCAAATCCTACCGCGACCTGTGCGAGGCCCTGCAGAAGCGCCACGATTTCTTTGCGTCCATGGGCTGCAAGCTCTCCGACCACGGTCTGGAGAACTTCTACTCCGCCGATTACAAGGATGTGGAGATCGAGCTGATCTTCCAGAAGGTCCTGATGGGTATCGCCCCGAACGGCCGCGAACTGGAGAAGTTCCGCAGCGCGTTCCTGCATGACCAGGCCGTTATGGATGCTGAGGCCGGCTGGGCCCAGCAGTTCCACATCGGCGCCATCCGGAACAACAACTCCAAGATGTTCAACGAAGTCGGTCCGGACACGGGCTACGACGCCATCCACGACCCGGAGATCGCGGCCGCCGGCCATCGCTTCTTCGACAGGCTCACCCTGGAAGGAAAACTGGCGAAGACCATCCTTTACTGCCTGAATCCCAAGGACAATGCGGTGATGATGACGATGGCCTACACCTTCAACGACGGTACCTTCCCGGGCAAGATGCAGTTCGGTTCGGGCTGGTGGTTCCTGGATCAGGAAGTGGGCATGCGCCGTCAGCTGGACTCCCTCTCCGCGCTGGGTCTCTTGAGCCGCTTCGTGGGCATGCTCACGGACAGCCGCAGTTTCATCAGCTACCCGCGCCACGAGTACTTCCGCCGCATCCTCTGCGACGTCCTGGGCAAGGACGTGGAGCAGGGCAAGCTTCCGGCCTCCGAGCTCGATTTCATCGGCAAGATGGTCGAGGATATCTCCTACAACAACGCGAAGAATTACTTCAACTTTTGAGATGCTCGATCAGGTCGGGCATGACGTGAAGGTTCCGTCATTCCCGGCTTGACCGGGAATCTATAGAAATCTATGGATTACATCAAGATCAATCCCGCCGACAACGTCGCCGTCGCCCTCCAGGACCTCTCGAAAGGGACGGTGGTGGAAGGTGTGACCTTGTCGATGGACATTCCCCGCGGGCACAAGATTGTCCTCCGGGACCTGAAGGCAGGGGAGAACGTCATCAAGTACGGTTTTCCGATCGGCCACGTGACCCGCGATGCGGCTGCCGGCACGGTCGTGGACCATACCTGCATCAAGACGAACCTGGAAGGTTTGCTGGAGTACAAGTACGAACCCCTTCCGGAGATTGCCGGTCAAGCCGGCAATGACGAGCGTCATGCCCGACTTGATCGGGCATATCGGACCTTCAAGGGCTTCCGACGCGCGGACGGACAGGTGGGCGTGCGCAACCAGATCTGGGTCATTCCCAACGTAGGCTGCGTGAACGGCATCTGCCAGACGATCGTGGAACGCTTCAAGGCTGAGATCGCCGGGAAGGAGGGGAGTGTCGACGCCGTCGTCGCTTTCCCGCACAATTACGGCTGCTCGCAGTTGGGGGCGGACCACGAGAATACCCGCACCGTCCTCGCCGACATGGTGCATCATCCCAACGCCGGCGGCGTGCTGGTGGTCTCGCTCGGATGCGAGAACAACCAACTGGACGCCTTCCGCGAACTGGTGGGCCCCGTCGATGAAAACCGCGTCCGGATGTTCGTCACCCAGAAGGTGGACGATGAGATCGAATACGGTCTGCAGCAGCTCCGCGAGATCTTTGCCGTGTGCTCGAAGGATGAGCGCGAGGACGTTCCGGTTTCGGAACTTCGCGTCGGCCTCAAGTGCGGCGGCTCCGATGGCCTCAGCGGCATTACGGCGAACCCGCTCCTGGGCGTTTTCTCCGACTGGATCGTCGCCCAGGGTGGTACGACCGTCCTGACCGAGGTCCCCGAGATGTTCGGCGCCGAGACCATCCTCATGAACCGCTGCCAGGATGTGGCTACCTTTGACAAGACCGTCCACCTGATCAACGACTTCAAGGAGTATTTCATGAAGCAGGGAATGCCCGTGTACGAGAACCCCTCGCCGGGTAACAAGGCCGGCGGCATCTCCACGCTGGAGGAGAAGTCCCTTGGCTGCACGCAGAAATGCGGAAAGAGCATCGTCCGCGGTGTCTTGAAATACGGTGAGCGCCTGAATGTCAAGGGCTTGAACCTTCTCAGCGCACCGGGCAACGACCTCGTGGCCTCCACGGCCCTCGCCTCGTGCGGCTGTCAGATCGTCCTGTTCACCACGGGACGCGGTACCCCGTTCGGGACCTTCGTCCCCACGATGAAGATATCGACCAATACGCCCCTGTTCGAGCAGAAGGGCCATTGGATCGATTTCAACGCCGGTGCCCTCGCCCAGGGCGAGCCGATGGCGGACGTCGCCGCCCGCTTCATCGACTTCGTCCTCGCCGCCGCCTCCGGCGTCCCGGTGAACAACGAAAAGAACGGTTGGCGCGAAATCGCCATCTTTAAACAAGGAGTAACATTATAGATTCGATATGGAAAGATTAAACAGAACTTCCGCCCCGCAGGCGAAGCAGTACACCGAAAAGGTCATCCAGTTCGGCGAAGGGAACTTCCTCCGCGCATTCATCGAGTGGATCATCTGGAAGACCAACCAGAAAACCGATTTCAACGGCTCCGTCGTCGTGGTCCAGCCCATCGAGAAGGGCATGGTCGGCTGGCTCAATGAGCAGGACGGCCTGTATCACCTGAACCTCCAGGGCCTCCAGGACGGCCAGCCCGTGGACAGCGTCGACCTGATCGACGTCATCAGCCGCGGCCTGAGCCCCTACGAGGACTTCCAGGGCTACCTGAAGCTCGCCGAGCAGCCGGAGATGCGCTTTGTCATCTCCAATACGACCGAGGCGGGCATCGCCTTCGATCCGGCCTGCAAGCTGGATGACGCCCCCGCATCGTCCTACCCCGGCAAGCTCACCCAGCTGCTGTACCACCGCTGGGAGTACTTCAAGGGGGACAAGACGAAGGGCTTCATCATCTTCCCGTGCGAGCTGATCTTCGAGAACGGCAAGCACCTGAAGGAGTGCATCCGCCAGTACATCGACCTGTGGAACCTGGGTCCGGACTTCCGTGCCTGGTTCGAGGAGGCCTGCGGCGTGTATTCGACGCTCGTGGACCGCATCGTCCCGGGTTATCCGCGGGACACCGCCGCGCAGCTGTGCGAGCGCGTGGGCTATGACGACCACCTGCTGGACAAGGCCGAAATCTTCCACCTGTGGGTGATCGAGGCACCGAAGGAGGTTGCGAACGAGTTCCCGGCCGACAAGGCGGGCCTGCACGTGTTGTTCGTCCCGTCCGAGGCCCCGTACCACGAGCGGAAGGTGACCCTGCTGAACGGTCCGCACACCGTGCTGTCGCCGGTGGGCTACCTGAGCGGTCTGGACACCGTGAAGGAGTGCTGCGAGGATCCCGAGGTGGGCCCGTTCGTGAAGAAGGTCATGTTTGAGGAACTTCTTCCTACGCTCAACCTCCCGAAGGAAGAGCTGGAGAAGTTCGGCTGTGACGTGATGGAGCGCTTCCGCAACCCGTTCGTGAAGCACTTCGTGACGAGCATCATGCTCAACTCCTTCCCGAAGTTCAAGACGCGCGACCTGCCGGGTCTCAAGACCTACCTGGCGCGCAAGGGCGAACTGCCGAAGGGCATCGTCCTGGGCCTCGCCGCCATCTGCACCTACTACAAGGGCGGGAAGCGCGGGGATGTGGACATCGTCCCCAACGACGATCCCAAGATCATGGACCTGCTCAAGGACCTCTGGGCGACCGGTGATGTGCGCAAGGTGGCCGAGGGCGTCCTGGCCGACGACTTCATCTGGGGCGAGAACCTGAACGCCATCCCGGGCCTGACCGACCTCCTGGAGGCCGACCTCGCCCTGATCCAGGCCGAAGGCATGCGCGCCGCGGTCCGTTCTGTCCTGGGTTGTTGAAGCATCGCGGAGAATTTGTTATATTTGCACTATGAGTGATACACAGAAAAAACTGATGACCAACTGGCGCTGGTGGCTGTGCTCGCTGCTGTTCGTGGCGACGACCGTCAACTACCTGGACCGCCAGGTGCTGTCCCTGACCTACGAGAACTTCATCAAGCCGGAATTCCACTGGAATGACGACAATTACGGAACCATCACGGCGTTCTTCTCCATCTTCTACGCCATCGCCTGCCTGTTCGCGGGCAAGTTCGTGGACTGGATGGGCACGAAGAAGGGCTACCTGATCGCCATCGGCGTCTGGTCGGCCGGCGCGTGCCTGCACGCCGCCTGCGGATGGGCCACGGGTGTGCTTGTCGGCCAGGATCTCGCTGCCCTCAAGGGTGTCGAGGTCGCTTCCAACGTCGCGCTCGCCATCTCGACGACCTCCGTCTATCTCTTCCTGCTCTGCCGGGGTATCCTGGCGCTCGGCGAGGCCGGCAACTTCCCGGCGGCCATCAAGGTGACCGCCGAGTACTTCCCGAAGAAGGACCGTGCCTTCGCGACCTCCATCTTCAATGCCGGCGCTTCCGTCGGTGCGCTGGCCGCGCCGCTGTGCATCCCGCCGCTTGCGATGAAGTTCGGTTGGGAAATGGCCTTCATCATCATCGGTGCCCTGGGCTTCATCTGGATGTTCTTCTGGGCCTTCATGTATGAGAAGCCGGAAAAGAGCAAGCATGTGAACGAGGCCGAACTGGCTTACATCCACCAGGATGATGCGGACGATGCGGCTGCCGCGAACGCGGCCCCCAAGGCCGAGGAGGAAAAGCAGGTCTCCCTGTGGAAGTGCTTCTCTTTCAAGCAGACCTGGCAGTTCATCACCGGTAAGTTCTTCACGGACGGCGTGTGGTGGTTCTTCCTGTTCTGGGCTCCTTCCTACTTCAGCAACCAGTTCAACGCGCCGGTGACGACTCCGCTGGGACAGTGGCTGATCTTTACGCTCTATCTCATCGTGACGGTCGTCTCCATCGGCGGCGGCTACCTGCCGAAGATCTTCGTCGAGAAGAAGGGGATGCATCCGTACCCGGGACGCATGCTCGCCATGCTCATCTTCGCGTTCTTCCCGCTCTGCGCCCTCCTGGCGCAGCCGCTGGGCATGCGCTTCAACTCCGCCTGGATCCCCGCCATCCTCATCGGCCTTGCGGCCGCCGGCCACCAGGCCTGGAGTGCGAACCTCTTCTCCACCATCGGCGACATGTTCCCGAAGGGCGCGATCGCGACCGTGACGGGCATCGGCGCCATGGCCGGCGGTGTCGGTTCCATGTTCATCCAGAAGATCGCCGGTAAGCTTTTCACCTACGCGGAGAACGCCGGTCCGGCCTTCCGCTTCCTCGGCTTCGAAGGCAAGCCGGCGGGCTACTTCATCATGTTCTGCTTCTGCGGCCTGGCCTACCTGATCGCCTGGGTCATCATGAAGTCCCTCGTGCCCAAGTACAAGCCCGTGGAGCTGTAAACCAGGACTGTTTCGTACAGCATCTGTTTCCCGTGCATCCCCGAGATGCGCGGGAAACTTTTTTGCAGAAGCGCGTATTAATCGCTAAATTAGCGACATCAATAACGCTGAAACGATGAAAAAAGCCCTCTTCTGCATCCTGGCAGCCGCCCTGACGGCCGTGGCCGCGCTGGCGGCACCCAAGGCCACCACGCTCCTTTCCCCGAACGGAAAACTCACAGTGAACCTGGAAACGGGTTCCAGGCAGGTGTCCTATACCGTCATCAAGGACGGAAAACCCGTGTACGAAATCCGCGACATCCGCCTGGTGACCGGAACGGAAACCATTCCCGACGGAAATGTGAAGGTCGGGAAGACGCGTTTCATGTACGACAAGTTCCAGCCGGTCGTCCCGCTCAAGTTCTCGACGGTCGTCGATGAATACAACGAGACGGAAATCAGTCTGGGAAAGGGTGCCACGATGCTCCTCCGGGTGATGGACAATGCCGTGGCCTACCGGATCGTCCTGGACCGGAAAGGCGATGTGGAAGTATATGACGACCATTTTCTCCTGATTCCTTCCGACGGATTCACGACCCACTACCAGACGGCCCGGTCGTTCAATACCTCCAGCGAGGAGCCCTACCGCAGCGGCTCGCTTGCGGAATGGGCCGCATCGGACCGCAAGATGGCGACTTCACCGCTGCTCCTGTCCGGACCGGACGACACGCAGCTTCTCATGGGCGAAAGTGACCTGGACGACTATCCGCATCTGTTCTACACCACGGACGGGACGGCTGTGATCCCTACCTATCCGAAGGCGCCGCTCCGCTGGGAGCCGCGTGGGGACCGCAGCGAGGAAATCCTTGAAGAGGCCCCGTACATCGCCAAGACGTCCGCCAGCCGCGCCTTCCCGTGGCGTTGGGTGGCCGTGACGGACTCCAAGGG
>JAEEGJ010022543.1_pt1 | contig 13353 bp, 13 predicted proteins | sample 8958761 | NCBI WGS metagenome assembly JAEEGJ01 (sample SAMN16246546, study PRJNA631951) | gut metagenome | biome: gut microbiome; feature: rumen; material: RS-attached | host: Bos | place: Iran: Karaj | collected 2018-10
CTGTAGGTGAAGGCACATCGAGTATTGATTATAAATTCCAGTGTTTTAACGGAAAGATACTTGGTATTTTGGTCTGTTATGATAGAGACCCTGTTACTCATAGGGTAAATTATGATTGGTATGATCCGCAATGGAATTTAACCGATGGAGAACCTCCTCGGCTTCATAGACATCAACGTCTTATTCCAAAACCGGATTCGTTTGACGAAATGAGCAGGATCGCAGAAGACCTTAGTGCGGGAATAAATCATGTCAGAATTGACTTTTATGAAATTGATGGAACCCCATCTTTTGGAGAAATGACTTTTACTGAAGGAGGGAACATAATGGATTATAGCCCATGGGTGCGAGATGCGATGTTTCGCCAATTAAGTGGTTCAGAGAAATGAAGTCATTACTGCATAAGCTTAGTCGGAAGATATCACGCTTGTGGCTTCGTCCTATACGGATCTTTGTCTTTCACCATGTAAGCGATGTGAGAGACCCTTTCGTGAGCGCCCTTGAGGATTGGACTCAGACGGATGTCTTCTATTCCAACATCTTATCACTGAGAAAAAAATATAAATTCATATCCCTAGGATCTGCGTATAAACGGATTAAGAGTGATCGAATTCGATTGGGCAGATATGCTGTTTTGACGACGGACGACGGACTACGGACTGTCAACAAGGTTTGGCCTTGGCTAGAAAGACATAGTATCCCTTTAACGTGTTTTATCAATGCAAAATATTTGGATGGGCATTCTTACAAAGTTGAGGATGTGACCCGAATAAAGGAAGTTGATCCTGATGCGGATATTTATCAGGTCATTAAGCGACAGTATATGACCAGAGAGCAATTATTCAGTCTGGTCTCCCCTTTGATTTCTATCGCTTCTCATGGTTACGAGCATCTTAATGCTAGAACGCTTACGGAGGATCAGTTTAAGTTGAATGTATTAAATTGCCAAGAAGTCTTGGTCTCTCATCCTTGTTACATCCCTTTTTTTGCTTATACATGGGGGAAGCATAATAAAGATACTGACCGCGTCTTATTTGAACTTGGCTTAACTCCTGTACTTGTTGATGGAATGAAGAATTACAATGATTATATCGTTCTCCATCGGGAATGTATAGATGGAATGATTATCAAATGAACCCTGCTCCAGTTTTAGTTTTTTCTTATAACAGACCTGACCATTTGAATAAAACACTGGAAGCCTTATCTAATAATGATTTGGCGAAAGAAAGTGTTTTGTATATTTATTGCGATGGTGCAAAAAGTAATGCGACGATAGAACAACGTCGGATGATTTTGCAAAATAGAGCTGTAGCTCATTCCGCCAAGGGATTCAAAGAGATTCATGTCATTGAAAGGGAATATAACTGGGGACTCGCTGATAACATTATTAACGCTGTAACTGATATTGTTAACCAATATGGTCGCGTGATAACGTTGGAAGATGATGTGATTACGTCTATCGGGTTCCTTCGTTACATGAATGACGCTTTGGCTCTTTACGAGAATGATGTAAAAGTAATGCATATTTCAGGATATATGTATCCGCATAAGGGGAATCTCCCTGAGACTTTCTTTTATGAGGTCCCTTATCCTGGTGGTGGTTGGGCTACCTGGAAACGTGCGTGGATGCATTTTAGTAATGATATTGATGAGTTATTTGCCTATTGGAGTACTCGTTGGAGAGAGTTTAATAAATTTGGAGGAGACTATCTTCAAAAACAACTGGTAGCTAATAAAAATGGTCAGATGTATACGTGGTTTATCAAATGGCATGGCATCATTCTGAGAGAAGGTGGTCTCACGTTGTATCCACATACATCACTGACGAATAATATCGGTTTTGATGGTACTGGTGTGAATTGTAGTGCTATATCCAGTTTTGATATCAAAGAATTGGCCAAGTATATCTCAGTCAAACGTATCCCTATCCAAGAAAATAAACGAGCGGCAAGAATCATATACCACTTTTATTCTGGTTATTGGTTTAGCAAACGCTATAGAAAACAGTGGCTCTCCCGAATAAAAAAGCTCTTTCATAAATGAGTATTAAGTTCTATTTTCAGAAATTGCTTGGAAGGGTTTTGGATTCCCCGATTATCCTTCGAGGACGAACGGTTGGTTATTCTTTGACGAAATCAGAAATCAAAAAGACGTCGTTCGGGAAAAACACAAAGATATATCCTCCATATTTCCTTCGATCAGTATCTTTGGGCGATTATTCGTACATTTCAAAAAATGCCAGCATTAATAATTGTGTGATTGGTAGATTTAGTTCGATCGGCCCGAATTTCTGTTGCGGTTTGGGTATTCATCCAACGGGCGGTATCTCCACTTCTCCGATGTTTTATTCTACAGCCAGGCAGAATGGCATGACCTTGTGCTCTGAGAATAAGATTGCCGAATCAAAGAAGACAATTATCGGCAACGATGTTTTTATTGGGGCAAATGTGACAGTCCTTGACGGTGTACGAATCGGGAATGGTGCTGTTATTGGTGCGGGCGCTGTAGTAACGAAGGACATCCCTCCTTATGCGGTGGCCGTCGGGGTTCCAGCCGAGGTTAAGAAATATCGTTTTGATGAAAAAACCATTGCAGAACTGCTGGAATCCCAATGGTGGGATAAAGACATTGACGAGTATAAACGGGTTGAACGTTTTTTCTGGGAACCAGATAAATTCTTGCACGAATAAATCTTTGAGGCAGTATGATTCTAACAATCATCACAATCAATTTTAATAATGCTGCCGGTCTGGAGAAAACGATGCAGAGCGTTTTAACCCAGACTTGCAGGGACTTTGAGTATATTGTTGTCGATGGTGGAAGCAAGGATGGCAGTATAGGTGTCATCAAACGCTTTGAAAAAAGTTTTGGTGAAAGGTTACGCTGGACATCAGAACCGGACAAAGGAATTTACAATGCGATGAACAAAGGGGTCACGAAGGCTCAAGGGGATTATCTTGAGTTTCTGAACAGCGGTGATTGTCTGGTTGATGATAGCGTGGTTGAAAAGATGATTGACAAGTTGGATCAGAAAAGTAATCCTCCAATCCTTTATGGAAATATGCTCAAAAGCATGCCCGATGGTCGGATTCTAAGAGACCGTTGTTTTGCTGGTGAGGATATTACCCTCCACGGGATGTATCATGGATGCCTAAACCATTCTCCCGCTTATATTGGAAGGACTCTTTTCGAGAGATATGGATTGTACGATGAGACACTTCGCATTTGCTCGGACTGGAAATGGTATGTTACATCTATTGTACTTGGGGCCGAGAGACCAGTATATGTGGATGTGGACGTAACATTGTTTGATATGACAGGTATCAGCGAAACCAACAAGGATCTGCTTGAACGCGAAAGGTCTACTTTGTTGAAGGAGATGATTCCTTCCGGAATTCTTGCAGACTACGACAAGTGGTATTCGTCTGTCGACATGGTTAAGCGGCTGATGAGATATCCATTAGCGTTCAAGGTTGTCAGGTTTGTTGAAAGGTGCCTATTCCAGATTGATAAACGGAAGGGCAAAGAAGTTGTCAAGCTATGAGAAAAAGACTTTACAGATTATTCCAGTGGCTGTATAAGGGCGTCCCCGTAATTAAAGTAACGCCCCAAATCGCTTTCACTACCGATTCGGAGAGGTTGAAGGGGAAGCGGATTATCATAGTCGGAGGGACGAGAGGTGTCGGTCTCCATATCGCCAGAAAATGTCAGGCTTGCGGCGCGGAAATCGTTATCATCGGACGGAATGAAGAAACGCTTCAGAAAGCATCCTCACAGATGGACGATTGCAAGTATATCCAGTACGATATTACTGACTTAGGGAACTTGCATGGACTAATCGATCAAGTGGATTCTCTACTGAACGGACAGCATGCAGACAGTCTTGTGTATAATGCTTCGCTCTATCTTCATGAGCATAGTGGTATGGAGGTGACGCAGGATGGTTTCGACCGTCAGTTTGAGACAAATCTGAAAGCCCCGTTTTTCCTCTCGCAGTTTTTTATCAAGTATCTGATGGATGCGGCCATAAAACCGGCTAATCTACTTTTTATTTCATCTGAAATGGGGTTGTATTGCAGCGATGTTCCATATGGGTTGGGGAAAGCTTCCCTTAATAGTTTGGTAGAGGGTCTTGCGCGAAGGTATGTCAATGAAGGTATTCGGGTGAATGCCATTGCACCCGGTGTCCTATCAAATGAAGCCTCCGATGTGACTAAGGATGATCTGTATAGGAAGTATTCTTGTGGGCAACGGTTTATTATGCCTGAGGAAGTGGCCGAGGTCGCCACGTTCCTGCTCTCGGATGCCTCGAATTGTATCACGGGGGCTGTGATCCCTTGTAATCAGGGCAATCATTTGCGTTGTGATTGGTGAAGATGCTGACGCTTAGTATTATCGTCCCTTTGTACAATTCGGAGAAGTACCTGCCGAAGTGCCTGGACTCACTTTTAAATCAGGATATTCCGGAACAAGACTACGAATTGATCCTTGTCGATGACGGTAGCCCTGACGGCAGTCGGGAAATTGCTGAAGAGTATGCCTTGCGGCATTCAAATATCATCGTTTTAACGCAGTCCAACAAAGGAACTTCCGGTGCCCGGAATACAGGTATTCGTCGGGCTTGTGGGAGATATCTGTGTTTCGTGGATCCGGATGACTTTATTCTTGAAAATAGTTTTTCTGTTCTAATCAGGAGAATGGAGGAGCAGAATCTGGATGTCCTGCGGTTCGGTTATGTCGAGGTTAATGAGCAGTACCAACCGACAATGTCCTGCAAGAATCCAGAGGCTCCAGACTATTCATCCCAGGTAATGAATGGATGTGCATTTCTGGCAGAAAGACTCGGTATTGCATGTTATGTATGGTCTTTCCTGTTCAAGACAACATTGTTGAAGGATAATGACTTGTATTTCTATGAGGGGGATTATTTTGATGATACGCCCTGGCTTCCCAGAGTTCTTTCGTTGGCGGGTAGAGTGGATTCAATAGACTATAAAAGGTATTTCTACCTGATTCGGATGAATTCGCTGGTTCAGTCTACTTCTAACCGGAGTATCGTGAGAAAGATGGATGGACATCGCTTTTTGGTTAAGGAACTGCTCCGACAGAAACGGGTATTAGGGAACGATGATGCGTCCAAATGGTATGATAGAATGATTTCTCATTGTGTCTTGTCTTTATTGACATTGGTTGGTCAGGCTGATTTTGATAATAGGGGTAGATATCTTACAGAATTAAGAGAACATGGAGTCTTCCCTCTTTCAAAGTCCAAATGCTCGGTGGTCAATAAAGTGAAACTGTCTATAATTAATATTAATCCATCTCTATATTGCCGGATGATTCATTTTAAGGTGTAACAAGATGATTCCTAAAATAATACACTACTGTTGGTTTGGCAGGGGACCGATGCCGGAATTGGCATTGAAATGTATTGAGTCTTGGCATAGGTTCATGCCGGATTATGAGTATCGGTTGTGGAATGAGGATTCCTTTGATGTCAATAGCGTTCCCTATGTCAAAGAGGCTTATGAAGCGCGTAAGTTCGCCTTCGTGACGGACTATGTTCGTCTATATGCTTTGTACACGGAAGGCGGAATATATATGGATACGGATGTCGAAGTTCTTAAGTCATATGATGATTTGCTGACGCTTACAGGCTTCACTGGATATGAAGGCAGCAAATACTTGCCTCCCGTTACCGGAACGATGGCAAGTGAACCACAGAACGCTTGGGTAAAGGAACAACTTGAGTCATACTCAGGAGCTCATTTCCTTTTGCCAGATGGCTCTCTGGATACCACGACTAATACTGTCCGTATTACTCGTATAATGAAAGCGGGTGGTTTCGTCCCTGATGGAAAGAAGCAGATTTATAAAGATATGCATATTTTCCCAGTCGAGTATTTTTGCCCACGGCAAACAACCGGAGAAATCATCAAGACGGACAATTCCTACTGCGACCATCATTTTATGGGGTCTTGGGGAGACAATAAAAAGGCAAGTGTGATTGGTAAGCTGTTTGGGCCTAAAGTATTGACCGTATTGATTAAGATGAAACGCAAAATCCTGGGATAAGATATGATACCTTTTTTCCCGAAACAGATTTCTTCTCGTGCTATCGTAGTGTATCTCATCTCACTTGCGATGGTAAGTATATTCTTCTTCTCATACTCGATGAAGCTCGGGTATGTGGTGTTGGGAGTGGCCTGTGTACTTGGTTTCTTTTTATTGACTAGTACATTGAGCCGAGATTGGAAAAGTGTCTCTGACAAACAGTTTGTCAAGTATTTATTCCTTCTTGCAGTCTTACTTCGTCTCGTTTGGGTAATCGCCTCTTATTTTTATTACATCCGCACGACAGGGATACCTTTTGAATATGATACGGGAGATGCTCTTGGTTATCATGAAGAGGCAAAATGGCTAGTGGAGGAAGGATGGTTATATACATGGAACTATTATTTCGGTAGTGCTTTTCAAGGCATCTCCGATGTGGGTTATCCGCTATATTTGACATTGGTTTATAGCGTTTTTGGACCGAGTATCATTATTCCACGTATTTTTAAAGCATTCATAGGCTCTTTTACTTGCATATTGATTTATCGGCTATCTTCAAGGACATTTGAAGAATCGACTGGAAGGATGGCGGGAATCATGGCTGCCTTGATGCCAAATTTGATCATTTATTGCGGATATCATTTGAAAGAGATAGAAATGATTTTCCTCTCTGTGGCCTTTTTGGAAAGAACAGATTATCTTCTTAGAAGCAAGCGAGTTTCTTTCGGGAATGTCCTTGTGGCATCACTTCTTGTCTTGAGTCTGTTTTTCTTCAGGACCGTCCTTGGTGCTGCTGCTGCTTTTGCGTTTATTACAGCCGTACTTTTTTCATCTACACCAACGATGAAAAGAGGTTGGAAAAGAACAGCACTTATTGGGTGGGGCATCCTGTGTCTATTAATTGCCAGTGGCGGAACCATCATTACCGAGATTGAGGGTTATTGGGAGGGACGAAGTGAAAATGTCAGCAATAAAAGATTGGATCAGACATTGGCCGGTAACCAATGGGCTCAGTATGCCACTGGAGCTGTTATGGCACCAATGGTTTTTGTCCTGCCTTTCTCTACTATGGTGGATGTCGATCAGCAATATGCCCAACAAACTAAACATGGGGGTAATTATATCCGAAATTTCATGGGCTTTTTTGCCATTATTGCTATCTATGAGGCGTTTCGTCGAAGGAAGTGGAAAGATTTCTCTTTAATTGGTGCTTTTGTCATCGCATATCTGGGTGTTGTTTCGTTAAGTGGATTCAGCAATTCGGAGCGGTTCCTTCTACCAGGCTTACCATGTCTTATCATGATGTGGGCATACGGGGTTTCTGCACTTCGCAAGCAAACCTTCAAGTTGCTTACGCCATGGTGTATTGTCGTATTTGCCATGGAGTTTGCATGGGCCTTCTTCAAACTGGGTAGCCGCGGATTGTTTTAGGGGGATGAGAGTACTTGTTGTAGCCCGGTGTAAGAATGGACGGTATGCTCCTTTTATTACTGAGCAGGTGATAGCATTGCAAGAACTTGGTGTCGAGTGCCGAGTTTTCCCTGTTAATAAAAGCGGTATTGCGGGCTATCTGCAGCATTTAAGCGGTTTGAAACGCGCAATCTCGGCTTTCCGTCCCGATTTGATTCATGCCCATTATGGGTTGAGCGGCCTACTGGCAAATCTGCAACGTAAAGTTCCGGTCGTGACAACTTATCATGGAAGTGATATCAATGATAGGAAAGTACGTCCTTTGTCTCGTCTTTCCATTTATTTGTCGGCCTTCAATATCTTTGTGTCGCGGAAGACTCTCAAGATTATATCTCCGAACGACAAATATGCGCTGATTCCATGCGGAATCAATCTGGATGATTACCCGGAAATGAACAAGAATCAGGCACGCCTCCAAATGCATCTGTCCCCAACTGGAAAGTATGTCCTATTTTCCGGTGCCTATGACAACGCTGTCAAAAATGCCTCGCTTGCAAAGGAAGCCGTATCTCATCTTAAGTCCGTAAAGCTGATTGAAATGAAGGGATATTCACGAGCGGAGGTTGCTGCATTAATGTATGCAGCAGATGCCTTATTAATGACCTCCCTGACCGAAGGATCCCCGCAAGTCATCAAGGAAGCCCTTGCCTGCGGATGCCCAATTGTCAGTGTAGATGTTGGAGATGTCAAAGAGTTGACGGGCGGCGTTTCCGGCTGTTTTATGGTGGAAAGGGATGCTGAATCAATAGCGAATGCTCTACAAAGCGTCTTGGTGTCTGGCAGAAGGACGGAAGGACGGCAGATTATTGAAGAAAAGGGACTGTCCAATGACGTGATTGCCAGGAGAGTTTTGGATGTTTATCGAGAAATTAAGGAGAAAAGATGAGAGATCTTTTTCAGTCGGTGGAGTATAACGTTTTCTTACAAGAGACTTGTTTCCTTGAGCCCTTTAGGTTTTCAGTGGAAAGAGATTCGAATGAAGTTGCAATCATTCAAGGGTATGTACAGAAAGATGGTGGTCAGCTCAAACGTTTTTTTTCCAGGCGTGCTATCGTGAATGGGGGACCATATTTCGCTGATGATGCGACAGATCTAGATATAAAATCTCTTCTGGAGCAATGTAAGGATTCCTTGCATAAACAGGCGATTTATATTGAGACGAGAAACTTCAGGGACTATTCCCGATATAGGGATTTGTTTGAGCGTTGCGGCTTTGTTTATGAACCGCATTACGACTTCATAATCAATACGGATAGTTTGGAAATCGCGGAGGCAAATCTAGGCAAGAGCCGCAAACGTGATATACGGACCTCCCTGCGAGATGGTGCTGATGTCGTGGCGACCCCGACAGAAGCGCAGATCGGAGCCTTTTACGCTATCCTGAAGAATCTGTATGAAAACAAGATTGGTACTCCTCTTTTCCCGTTTAACTTCTTCTTGGCTCTTTATCATTCCGGGTTCAGCAAGTTTTTCTTGGTTCGGTATAGAGATGAAATTATTGGCGGGACCGTATGTGTTTATGATGATGATACTGTTTATGAGTGGTTTGCATGCGGGAAAGATGGCCTTTACAAGAATATTTTCCCATCAACCTTGGCAACATGGTCCGGTATTCGTTTCGCTGCCGAGAGCGGGCGAAGTCGGTTTGACATGATGGGAGCCGGGGCCCCTGGTGATGGCGGTTATGGCGTTCGGGAATTTAAAGCCAAATTTGGTGGAGAGCTCGTTGAATATGGCCGATTCAAATACGTTTGTAATCCAGTTTTGTATGCCCTCGGGAAACTGGGAGTCTCCATTTTGAAAAGAAAATGAAACCTCGTCTAGAAATCAGATTCCCGCTGAAGAGTCAATGGTCTTTTTGGATGGGCAAGCCATACGAACCTGCTCAAGGTGAGTTTTTGCTTAACCATGCGCGCAGTGGCATTTTGCTCGCTCTCCAAGCGCTTGCCCTTCCTTTGGGTAGTGGAGTTGGTGTCATGGCTTATAACTGCCATACTGTGTTCAACGCTGTGCACCAAGCGGGTTATCAACCTGTTTTCTTGGATGTTACAGACGCGCTTGTCCTTGATTTGGATGACTTGGCAAAGAAGAAAAGAGCAATCAAGGCTCTTGTTGTAACACATTTGTTTGGCATAGTCAACGATATGGATCCCATTCGAAGGATCTGTCCGGATTTACCGATTATCGAAGATTGCGCACATGCTTATGGTCTGGATCGGTTTCGTGGCGATTTTGCCGTGTTCAGTATTGGACAAGGGAAACTGCCTTCACTTGGAGATGGTGGAATCCTATTTGTCATTAACCGTAAATATGTCGAACCAGTTTCCTGTATTTACATGGACTTGCCCACGTATTCTTGGAAGGGAAGACTCAGACAGAGCCTTGTAATGTGGACTAAGTCCTTGTCATATGTCCCCTTTGTCTATTCTTTAGTTACCTGTTTCATAAAGAGTAGGCGAAAGCCTTTTTCCGGCGTGGAAGATGTCGTTCCCCGCAAGATGAGCAAAGGAATACGGGCTTTATATGATAGTGCCATGGTTACACTCCCGGAAGATATTGCGAAACGAAGAAAGAAATGGGCCAAGATGAACGTTTTATTGTGCGATCTTCCTGGGGTTAAACGTGTTTTGGAAGATAGTGTCAATGGCTTTATGGCCATCGTTGAATGTGAAGATATTGGTGTTGTCAAAATGCATATGCGAAAGTTGGGCATCGAAACGGCAACCCATTTCAAACATTGTATTGACTGGGCGAAAGCATTTGGCTATAAAGAGGGCTACTGTCCTCGGACAGAGTCTCTTTTGCACCATCTTTTGATGGTACCGACCTATTAATTTAACGAACTGGAATGAAAGTACTGTTCATGATTAGCCATCCGGCGCATTTCCATATGTTCCGGTATACCATAGACAACCTGCAAAAGGATGGTCATCAGGTGGTGACGGTCATCCGCCCAAAAGATGTATTGGAGCAACTGTGCGTAAATGCCGGAATGCCGGTTATCAAGGTCAAGGACCGGCCCAAGAAATGGGGAATGTTTGGATTGGGCTTGTTTTTGATTGAAAAGATTTTTGAGGTTTGGAAAATAGCCCGTAAAGAAAAGCCGGACATACTGGTAGGATCTGATGGGGTTTTGGCCGTGGTCGGTAAACTAATCGGTAAGCCTTCATTCGAGTGCTTTGAGGATGACGCCGAGGCTATCGCGCTTTATGCAAAACTGTTTTTCCCTATCTATACCGGTCTTGTTTGCCCAGAGTGCTGTAGTGCCGGGAAGTGGTCAGAGAAGAAAACGGGATACAGGTCCTATCATGAACTCGGTTATCTCCATCCGAACCAGTTTGTTCCGAACCGTGCAAGAGTGGAACAGTATGGAATCGACACGCAACAGCCATACATTCTAATCCGATTTGCCCAGTTGACTGCTCACCACGATGTCGGTATCCACGGCATAAATACCGAAATAGCGGAGCATGTGATCGGTATGCTGCATCCTCATGGCAAGATCTATATTACCTCTGAGCGGCCGTTGGAACCTCAGTTCGAACCGTATCGGATTCATATCGACCCATTGGATATGCACCATGTAATGGCCTTTGCTTCGTTATATATCGGTGACAGCCAGACTATGGCAGCGGAAGCTGGAGTCTTAGGAACACCCTTTGTTCGTTTTAATGACTTTGTTGGCCGACTGTCTTATCTGAATGAACTGGAGCGTACCTACCTTTTAGGATTTGGACATAAAACTGACGATGTTGATGGTTTTTATGAGTCCATTCAACTTTGGTTGAAAATGCAGGATCGAAAGAGAATATGTGAAGAGCGCCGTCAACGAATGCTTTCTGAGAAAATAGACTACGCTCAATTCCTTACTTGGTTCATTGAGTCTTATCCGGAGAGTGTGCGGATCATGAAAGAGAATCCGGATTATCAAATCAGGTTTAAATGATGGATTTCTCATTAGATCAATATATTGTTCTGTTGGATGCCTTGAAATCCTATGATTTTAAGACATTAATCCTTCGTCATGATGTGGATTTATTGCCTGGGAATTCTCTTCGGACAGCGCGCATGGAGGCGGAGAAGGGGATGTTCGGCATCTACTATTTCCGGGCGGTTCCGGAAAGTTGGGATGAAGGAATCATATGCGAGATTGCTGCCTTAGGCCATGAAGTTGGATATCATTATGAATCCTTGACAACATGCGACGGCGATGTTGACATGGCCTATGCCGATTTCTGCAAGAATCTGGAGGCTCTGCGCAAGCTGGTTCCCGTTCGGAGCATTTGCATGCACGGAAGCCCCCGGTCCCCTTACGACAGTAAGTATATCTGGAAAAAGTATGACTATCATGCCCTTGGTATCGAGAACGAGCCCTACCTAGACACGGATTTCTCGAAGGTCTTTTATCTTACAGATACTGGTCGCCGTTGGGATGGATACAAGGTGAGCGTGCGTGACAAGATCCCCCAGTATCAGGACGAGTGGACGGCGAAAGGATTGACTTTTCATACTACAGACGATGTTATTGATGGACTTCGTACCGGACGGATTCCCAAGAATCTGATGATTACGGTCCATCCCCAGCGCTGGAACCCTTTCGGAATGACCTGGTGCAAGGAGATGATACTACAGAATGCAAAGAATATAGTTAAAAGAGTAATTATCAAGAATAAATGATCAACGTTATCGGCCTCGGCTATATCGGCCTTCCTACGGCCCTCATGCTGGCTTCCCATGGGGTGGAGGTCATTGGAACGGATTACAATAAGGAGTTGGTGGCGACGCTCAATGCCGGAAAGACCACGTTCAAGGAAGATGGTCTGGATGAGCTGTTTGCAGCTGCTGTCAAGGGCGGGATCAAGTTTACGCCGGAGTACCAGAATACGGATATGTACATTGTTTCCGTCCCTACTCCGTATGACAAGTTCTCCAAGAAAGTGGACCCTTGCTATGTGGTAGCAGCGGTGAAGCAGGTGCTGGCGGTTTGTCCTGAGGGAGCGACGGTGGTGATTGAGTCCACCATCTCTCCGGGGACCATCGACAAGTCCGTCCGTCCGGTTATCGCCGAGAGCGGCAAGCAGGTGAACCTGGTCCATGCACCCGAGCGCATCATCCCGGGCAATATGGTCTATGAGCTCCTGCACAACAACCGCACGATTGGTGCCGATGACAAGTCGGTGGGGGAGAAGGTGAAGGCCTGCTATGCCAGCTTCTGCCAGGGTGAAATCGTGGTTACGGACATCCGTACGGCCGAAATGACCAAGGTCGTAGAGAATACGTTCCGGGCCGTAAACATTGCCTTTGCCAATGAGCTCGCCCGTATCTGCCGGCATGACAACATGGACGTTTATGAGATCATCCGCATCTGCAACATGCACCCGCGGGTGAATATCCTCCAGCCTGGTCCTGGTGTGGGCGGCCACTGCATCAGCGTGGACCCGTGGTTCCTGGTTGGGGATTACCCGTCCTTGGCGAAGGTTATTGACGAATCTATGAAGACCAATGATGGCCAGCCGGCCTTCGTTCTGAACCGGATTCATGAAATCATGAAGGAGAATGGCATCACGGATACTCGTCGGGTTGGCTTATATGGCTTGACCTATAAGGAGAATGTCGATGATGTTCGCGAGAGCCCGACGCTGCAATTGCTTGAGTGTCAGGAGAAACATCTGGCCGAGCCTTTGAAGGTGTATGATCCGTTTATCGACAAGGATATCGTGAAGAACCAGTATCATGACTTTGAGGCATTCTTGAAAGACGTGGACATGGTCGTCATTAAGGTGAAGCATGACCAGATCAAGGGCTGCTGGGAGAAATTGAAGGGGAAGG
>JAEEGJ010022551.1_pt1 | contig 13350 bp, 6 predicted proteins | sample 8958761 | NCBI WGS metagenome assembly JAEEGJ01 (sample SAMN16246546, study PRJNA631951) | gut metagenome | biome: gut microbiome; feature: rumen; material: RS-attached | host: Bos | place: Iran: Karaj | collected 2018-10
CTTTTACTTCACCCTGACTCATGCCGATTTTTTCCATAATCTGGAAGCGTTTTCTGTATTCATAGCCTTCTGAAATCTGTTTGTAGTAGATAATAAGCGTAGTAGCAAAAAGAAATACTAGGCCTAAAAGGATTCCCAGGAACAGGAAGGTGCCGTACAAGCCGTAGAAAGCGTCTTGGGTTTCCCACAAAGAATCCAGTCTTATGTAAATATTGTTTCCTTCTGCAAAATCGCTTTGAGCATAAATATATTTGTTGATTTCTGACGAAATTACTTTTGAAAGCTCTTCTCCTTTATCACAGGCCTGGTGTTTGTCTGCATATTTTACTGCGACTCGTTCAATAAAATCATCTGCGTAGTCGCCATAAGCTGCATTCTGAATTTCATAAATATTGTTGAGCGTTTCTTCATCAGGGACAACAACACCAAAGCAGGTTAAGAATGAAATTGTATCAGCGCTGATTGGAAAATAATAAAGTGTCTGGGCAATTTCATATTCCTGATCTCCAAGCTTAAGAGTTTTTTCCTTGAACAGTTTTGCATCTCCAACATTTATGCTGCAGAATGCAACCTGATTTTTTTTAAGGTTAAGCTCCTGCCCGCAGTTTTCTTTATAGGCATCCTGAGTGATAAAAATTATATCTGCAAGTCCTGTAAAAGAACCCGGTTGATATTCATAAGTAAATCTTCCGTTTTCATATTTGAGGGCAACATCAAGAAATCTTTGGTTAATAATCCTTTCAATTTTTACATCATTTTGTTCTGCCGATTTTTCTACAGCTTTGATAAGTACATCACCAGGAACATAAACATGTTCATCATTTAAATCACGATACTGTGCACGGACATAAAGCTCCTGCTTATACTTAGACGCAAACATATCTTCCATGCCACTGTATAAACTTACCGTTGTAGAAATTGCAACAAGAACACCTGTAGAAAGAATACAGATTGATGCAAGTCCAACAGCATTCTGCTTCATTCTGTACAAAAGGCCGGAAACCGAAGTCATATGCTTTTTGTTGTAATAATAATTGTTGTTTGACTTAAGATGCTTAAGAACAAAGATTGTGCCTGTTACAAAAAGGAAGTAAGTTCCAATCATTACAAGTATTACAGCAAGAAAGAAAACAGGCAGAGCGCTTATAGGATTTTTTGTTGCAATAGCAAGAAAATATCCAAATCCAAGAGTAATGATTCCAATAATGAGCATGAGCCATTTTACCTTAGGTTCTTTTTCTCCTGTGTGTGCACTGGCGATAAGTTCTACCGGTTTCATACGTGCAAGGTTGATAAGATTTACAAGGTAAGTAAAGACATCAATTACTACAAAGAAAACGATTGTTGAAAGAATTGTTTTGGATTTGAGGTAGTAAAATCCAAGAACAGATTCAACATGCAAAAGCTTGCAGATAAACAGGGCGCTGAGTTTATAAAAAATCATTCCAAAAAGAGCGCCAATAATTATTCCAGACAGGCTGCTTATTGAAGATTCAAAAAAGAGAATTTTTCCAACGTGTCGTTTTTCCAAACCAAGAACATTGTAAAGTCCAAGCTCACGAGTTCTCTGCTTCATAAGAAAACTGTTTGTATAAAGCATAAGGATTACAGCAAGCAGGGCAGTTACTCCAATTCCTATAGCCATAAAAAACGGAAGATACTGGCCACCGTAAACTGAACGAAGTCTCTCATCCTTATAAAGTGTGTAGACAATGTAGTAGCAGCCAAGGAGTCCAGCTTCAGTTAAAATGCGTGGAATAAAAAAGCGGTAATTTTTCTTTATATTCTGCAATGCCATTCTCAGGTACAAATTCATTTTGCTTCTCCTTTTCTGAGCATTGTAAGTGTGTCAGAAATTTTTTGATAAAGCTCTTCGTTTGTGCTTTCACCTCTGTAAATCTGGTGGAAAACAACTCCGTCGCGAATAAACAGAATTCTATTTGCATGTGAAGCCGCATCTGTAGAGTGTGTTACCATGAGGATTGTCTGACCAGACTGATTCATTTTTTCGAAAACTCTGAGCAAATCAGAAGAAGACTGAGAGTCCAGAGCTCCGGTTGGTTCGTCTGCAAGAATGAGCTTTGGATTTGTAATGATTGCTCTGGCAGCTGCAGCACGCTGTTTTTGTCCGCCCGAAACCTCATAAGGATATTTATTCAAAAGCTCAGAAATTCCAAGTGATTTAGCAATCGGTTCAAGCCGTTCGTTCATTTCTGAAACGCTTTTTCCACTGAGTACAAGCGGCAACAGAATATTGTCTTTGAGTGTAAAAGTGTCGAGCAGGTTGAATTCCTGAAAAACGAATCCAAGATTTTCACGACGGAACGAAGCGAGCTCCTTGTCTTTGATTTCTGCAAGATTTTTTTGATCAAGCATTACGCTGCCTGCAGTAGCTTTGTCGAGTGCAGCAAGAATATTCAAAAGAGTAGTTTTGCCTGAACCAGATTCTCCCATAATTGCAACATATTCACCTTCTTCAACAGAAAACGTTACTCCCTTAAGAGCCTGCACCTGATTTCCGCCAAACCTTCCCATATAAGTTTTTTTCAAATCTTTAACATCAAGAATTGTCATTATTTCCTCCAAGTACCAATGTCATTCCCGTGACATCAATGTCATTCCCGGGCTTGACTCGGGAATCTCTTATCTGATTCTATACTATCACAAGCAATTTTTTCCCAACATCGAATTTCATTACATTTTTATGACATTTTTGTCACATTTCGGTTTCATAAAGGACCACATAACCCCTAAAAACACATTAAAATTTGACAAAAGACCAAGCGGATAGTAGACTTAATATAGAAAAGATTGATGTAACTACAAAGGATGTAACAATCCTTAATTCAAACACAAAGCTTACACAGATTATTGTTATAAAGTAATTTGATTAAGCGGTAAAAAATGAAACGCAGAGGTAATTAAGTTTGCCTCTGCGTTTTTTATTTCATTTCTTTTAAGATTGCCTTGCGCCTGTACATGTTTTCGTCGGCCTGCTTAAAGACAGAAGCAAAGGTTGCTCCGGAATTGAGCTTGTAGGTTGAAAGTCCAACGGAAACTACAACTTTTCTCGTACGGGCATTTTCTTCAATTGTGGCATTAAAATCAGAAATCAAAGAACGACGGTCTTCAAAATCGGAACCTTCAAGAATGGAAACAAATTCGTCACCGCCAATTCTAAAAACCGGGCTGTGTTTAAAGAAATTACAGATTGTTTTGCAGCAATTAATTATGTAAGCATCGCCTGTGTCGTGTCCGAAGGAATCATTTATTGTTTTAAGATTATTCAAATCACATTCACATACTGCAAATTTAATTCCAGAAGGTGCTTCGGAAATTTCTCTATCAATTTCCTTAATTTTTTCGTCATAAGAAAGCCGACTCATTACTTTTGTCAGGGCATCGTGGCTTGAAATATTTTTTTCAATATTGATTTTTTCTAACATTATGTGACGGAAAATGTTTTGAAGGCAGATATAAAGCAGAGTCGAAGTAAAGCAGATTGAGGAATATCCCGAAGTGATGTTTCCATCGATAGCATTTGCCACCTGTCCGATAATCGTTATACAGGCAATCAAAATAATATTAACAATGTTTCTGATTTTTGACCTGATCCCAATCTGTATAAAGGCTATCAGAATATATATAAAACTTATTCCGCAGAATAAAAGATAAATCCAGTAGTAATCTCCGCGCTGATAGAATCCATTTGAATCAATGTAAAAAATTATTCCCGTAAAAAGAGAAATTATTTCGACAAGAATATTTATCCCCATCACGGCAAATATTGCTTTGAATTTTCGCTGCATTCCGGCACTACGGGCTAAACAAATTGCAAGATAAGGGGAAATACAGAATTCAGTAAAAGTGATAAGCCAATGTAGTTTTACAGGTGAATTTTCCATTTTGTCAAAGAAAAATCCCAGGTATTCACAGCAGGCCCCGATTGCTGCAAGAATAAAAGATGTTCTGAACCATTTTATGTCATGCTTGTTTAAAATAGTGTTTTTTCCGACATCAATGGCAAGAATTATCATGCTGATGATACAGATTAGTATTGTAACTGTATAGTTATGGTCCATAAATTGATATAATTATAAAGCATAATTCCTAATCTTCATAATAAAATATCACTAAAAAATATATATTGCATTTTTTTGCAAATAACAAAAAAGATGTTATACTTTCAATATGAAGAAGATTACACACGAAATAGTCGTAAAAGCTTTTAGTTTTATGGTATTCGCATTTGTGCTTTCTTTCCTTTCCTGCGGATGTTCTTTTTTTACTCAGAATCAAAAAACAGGTACGCTTGTTTTTTCGCTAGAGTCTTCTGTTTATAATACAATCTCTCGGTCTGAGTCTGGTGCTTCAATAGACAGTCTTTTTTGTGAAGTTGCTCTCAAAGGTGAATATACTGCTTCAAAAACTCTTTCTTTTACAGAGAATGCGACTGTAAAGTTCGATTCAATTCCTGTCGGCACAGAACTTTATGCCGAAATAATTGTCTTCCGTGTTGAGCATGATAATAAAATGATTCTATATTCCGGTCAGTCCCAGACAAAAAAAATTGAGGCCGGGGAGAATAATTTAGAAGTTTTTCTCAAACCTTATGACCCTTACAATCCTCAGGACCCAGTTGATCCACCTGATCCGGTTGACCCATCAGAGCCTGAAATCCAAATGACTATTTATGTTTCCGGCACAGGTAACGACACCGAAGGCGATGGAACTGAAACAAATCCTTTTGAAACTGTAGATAAAGCCTGTGAATCAATCATGGCTCAGGGAACAAAAAATACTGTCTGGACAATTTATATTATGGGCGATGTAACTGGTCCTCACGAAGGAACTAACAAAGCTGGTGCACGAACATACCCAAAAGATTTTGGCAGAAGTATTATTCCGGCTGAAATAACTTTGGATAAAGCAAAAGCAATTCACCTTACCGGCTATAACGGACTTGATGAAAATGAAAATCCTAAAGATAAAATTAACCGCGGTCTTCAAGATATTGCTGGAGCTGGAGCTGCCTATACAGGAACAGTACTTGCAGTTGTTACAGAAGTTCCTGTTACAATTACAAATCTTCTGCTTACCGGAAGCCAGAACGATTCTACAAACAACAGTGATGATCCATACCATACAAAAGGCGGCGGACTTTTTGTTTCAGAGGCTTCAACTGTTACCCTTTCTGATGGAGCTTTAATTGCCGGTAACGATGCAAAATATGGTGGTGGTGTTTACAATGCCGGAACAATTTATCTTGTTGGAAAAGCCTGCATTGGCGACAGAACAGTAACTTCAGTTGCAAATGGTTATGTAAAAAATGGAAAATGTTCAAACGAATACTCTTACGGTGGCGGTGTTTATAATATCGGAAATCTTTATCTTGGCTATGAAAAATATGTGAGCGAAACTGAAAATACACCAAAAGAACTTAAAGGCGGTATTTATTACAGCTTTGGTTACGATGCACATGGCGGCGGTATTTACAACAAAGGTACAACCGTAATGAACTCTGGAACGATTGCTTACAATGATGGTGCAGGAGCTGCTGGCGGCGTATATATTGCCTCTGGTACTTTTACTATGACCGGCGGCTCAATCCATCATAATTCTACAGGCGGTAATGGTGGCGGTGTTTTTGTTGCTGCTGAAGGAACCTTCCATTTTTCAGACGGAACAATTTCTGCAAACTGGGCAACAGGTGATGGTGGTGGTGTATGTATTTACAGCAATTCAACCAGTGCCGGAAAAATGTTTATGTATGGAAATGCTGTGGTTGGAGATGCAAGTCAAACTTCTGCCCCAACTTCAAGAGAAGGCGCAAATGCTGTAGCAACTATGGGAGCCGGTATCTACGTAAGCGGAAAACTTTACATGGGCTACAAGAGCTATACCAGCGAAAGTGAAAATGAACCTGCAGAACTCACAGGTGGAATCTTCTATAATTATAATACTAACGAAAAATATAACAGTGGCGGCGGCGGTTTGTATATAAACAGTGCAAGCAATGGCACAGACATTAATGCAAACGTGCGAATGAACAGCGGAACAATTGCAAACAATTCTGCGGAGAAAGGCGGTGCAATTTATATTTCTGGAGGAAGCAGCATTGTACTTAGTGGTACTGCAACAATTCCTTCTGGCATTCATAATAAAAATGATATTTGTTCACTTTCTTATCCTATTTATGTAAAAGATTCTTTAACCAGCATAACAGAACAAAATCCTGTTTATATTACGCCAAGTTCAGATGATGGAAAAACTACTTATTATTCTTCTTCCCCTGTAATCAAGCTTGCTTCAAATGCAGCAATCGAAAGTCTTGATGAAGTAAAAGATAAGTTTGCAATAACACCGCTGACTGCAACTGCAACTGGAATGGTTACTCATTGGGCAATCGGCAGTGATGGAAAGGTTATGCAGAATAAAACAAATCTCTATGTTGCTTCAATTGAAAATGGCGGTTCTGATAATAACGACGGTCTTTCTGCTTCTACTCCTTTGGCTTCACTCCAGGCTGCAATGAATAAGATGGATGATATTTCAAAGGATTATATTGTTACTCTTGATGGCGAACTTTTGGGAGCCCAGACAATTTCTGATCCAAAGAATGGAAGGATTCAGGCAAACTCAATAAAACTTACTGCAAAGAATGCATCTTCCTATGTAAGTACCGAACCAAAAGATTTATTGAACGGGAACTTTGGAGATAATGAAAGTGGAACTACTCTTACAATTAATACAGCAGTTCCTGTAACCTTGTATTGTATTGCAATTAAAGGTGGCCACGGAACTATAAAGAACGGAAAGCTTGTCGGAGGCGGCCTGCTTATTCAGGAAGGCTCAAGCGTTTCTCTTGAATATTATTCCCGAGTTATAAACAATAAAACTTCTTACAATGGCAGTGGTCTTTCTGGTTGTGGAGCTGGTGCTTATGTTTCAAAGGATGCAAAACTCTTCCTTAATTCTAACTCCTTTATAGCAGACAACACAGATGCTGATTTTGGTGGTGGTGTTTATGTTGCAGACGGTGGCTACTTAAAACTCCAGAAAGGTTCTACAAGCCATATTCGAAACAATGCTGCTTCAAAAAAAGGTGGCGGTGTATTCCTTGAAGACAATGCCCTTATGGAACTGTATGGCGGTTATATTCATGATAATGAAGCTGGAACAGATACCAACACCATTTCAGGAACGCCAAGTGGATTGGGTACAGGCATTTACCTAAGTAAAGCTGCAAATCTAAGAATAAGTGGAGCAGCAACTGTCACAATTCCAAACGACGTATATTTGCAGAATAATGTACAGGTAGAAGTTACAGCTGGTCTTTCTGGAACTCCTAATGCTCGTCTTACCCCAGAAGCTTATCCAACAGGAGATGAAGCTCTTTGTCTTATAAAACTGAACAACGAAATCTCATCATCCACATTAACCTGGTATGGCGTTGCAAGTCATTTTGAAATTACACCTCAAATCCTCTCTAACGGGCAAAAACAATATTGGTTCGTAGACAAAGACAATAACAATAATGGTAAGTTATCTAAGAAAGCCGGAACAGAACTTGCTGTTTCAATTCCATCTTACGTAAAAAATGATATTGCAGTTTCTGTAACCGCTGATGGAAAAGCTCTTGATGATATAGCACATATTGCTGGTGGAACAACTCTCACATTTACGGCAGCTTCAGGCTTTACAGATTACACCTGGTCTTTTGATGGAGTAGTCCAGACTAACTCACAGACATCTTCCAGTACAGCACCAACAGTTTTCACTCTTGATACAACAACACTTCCAGTTGGAGCATACGTTATTTATCTTGAGGCAAAAGACATTGATGGTGAATATTTTTCTTATACTGCACAGGTCACAGTAAGTGGTAACTAACTCAAAACTCAGGAGACAATTATGAAAAATAAAATAATGACAACAACACTTCTTCTTTCTCTGCTGTTAACACTTTTCTCGTGTTCAAATATTTCGCAGGAAAAGAGCAGTCCAAAATCAGACTCAAAAGCATATCTCGTAATAACTCCGGGAACTGTTTCTTTGAACAGCCGTTCTATAGACCCAAGTGATGATTACGCATTCAAAAATCTTAGGGACATATATTTTTATGCTCAGAAATCTGGTGGAACAAGAAGAACTCTTCTTAGCAACATTGGAAATCTTACAGACGTTTATTCAAAACAGATTTTAATGGAAGACGGAGCCGGTTCATATACTTTTGAACTTAGAGGATCATTAGACGGCATTTATTTTTATCAGAAGCTCGAAAATGTTGAAATAAAAGATTCAGAAACAAATGCCATTTCTTTTGAACTTTCTCCGGTAAAAAGCAGTTCTGATTTAGAAACTCCCTTTGAGGATTACGGTGGAATTGATATTAAACTGAAGTATAAAGATGCAAATATCAATAAAGTTGTAATCACAGTTGAAGATTTAGCAACAAACGAAAAGATTGATGAAGAAGAGATTCCTTTATACAGTACTTCTGGAACAAGAATAGCTGAATACAAACGTTGGGTAAGTTATTCAACGGCTTCGGAAACCGGGCGAATTGCAGTCGGCACTTACCGCGTTACCTTTGATTTTTACTGCACAACAATTCAAACTCAAACAAAAGTAAATGGAGATACAGAAATTGCAAATCAAACTCAACTTTTAAATAGTTTTCCATACGTAGTTCATGTTGAAAAAGGCCGCAATTCAGTTTTTGAAGATACAATTGACTTAAACGAAGTTTATACTATTACTTACAAAGACAACTATGGCAGCAATTCCGGCGGTTTGTTAGAAGGTCAAACTAAAGTAACCAGATATACAAGAAAATCTGAAAACATAATTCTTCCTCGTCTTTATCGTGCTTATTATTTATTCCTGGGCTGGTATACTGAAAATGAAGGTGGAGAACTTATTACAAACATTCCGACAGGTTCTTCTGGAAATAAAACACTTTACGCACATTGGCAGGCTCTTGGAGCAGGCGGTTCAAATGAAGTGCTTTATGTTAATCCAAATGCTACTTATCATTACGGTACTTCAGAAGAATATGGACTTGCAAATATTACCGAGGCTCTGGAAGTTATCAGTAGATCAACGGCAGTTTACAAACATAGCTGGACAATTAAAATCAAAGGCTTAGTTACAGGAACTTATTCATTAGACGATTCTGAATATTATTTTAGAACTTATGCAGACTCAATTACACTTGAAGGCATTTCTGAATCATCAGATGGTGGACCTATAGATGAAATAAATGGTAATCTTACAAGCGCAACAGAAAACGGAGCCGTGCTTTCCATCACAACCAAAAATCCTGTAACAATTAGGAACCTGAAAATTACAGGCGGTAACAACAGCGGAAACGGTGGTGGCATTTATATCGGGCCAGATGCTAATGTTACACTCGATGCTGGTACAGTGATTACAAATAATACAGCAGCTTCTGGCAGCGGTATTTACCTTAATGGTGGTACATTAACAGTAAGTGCTGATGCTTCCATTTCCGATGAGATTATTAATGCTGATGGACAACTAAATACACTATAATAAACAACAAAAGGATTTTTTATGAAAAAGATTTTTTTAACTTCTATCATTATTTCTTTACTCTTATTAAACGCTTGTGCTACAAACAAATCAACTTCAAAAAAAGCAAGTTCACAGACTGATGTTAGTGCACCACAACAAAACACACCACAAGCACCAACTCAATCTGTAATCAACACCGAAACTACAGATTTTCTCCCGGATTCATCGCACGTAAAGGCTTTGGGCCGCACACTTTTCTTCGACGACCAGCTGATTTTAGGCTACTCGTCTACCGGCGCAGAGTTCAATATAAATGCCAAGCGGTTAGACATAACTATCACCGGCGACAGCAATGCACGAATGACAGTAGACAACGGTTCTGCAGCGCGAATTGCAGTTTTTGTAAACGGTGAACGCAAGCTTGATGAAATGATTCTTTCGCAAACTCAAACCTTTACAGTTTTTGATGATAAGCAGGCAACCACCGGCGTTGTACGTATTCTGAAAATAAGTGAAGCTTCAAGCTCTGTTGCAGCCATTTCTAAAATCACAACAGACAAGGAAGGAACAATTTCGCCAACAGCAGCACGCCCGCTTAAAATTGAGTTTATTGGCGATTCAATTACCTGCGGTTACGGTGTAGATGACCCGGACAGGAATCATCATTTTAAAACCTCTACCGAAGACAATACAAAAACTTATGCATATAAAACTGCCCAAAACCTTAATGCAGATTATTCAATGATAAGCGTAAGCGGCTGGGGAATTATTTCAGGCTATTCCGGGAACGGAGCAAAACAGGCAGGTTCACAGCTTCCAAAATATTATGATAGGCTTGCTGTTAGTTGGACTAACATAAATGGTGTGGACCCAAAAGCTGTTCGCTGGGATTTTAATACTTTTGTTCCAGATATAGTTGTAGTAAATCTTGGAACCAATGATGCAAGCTACACAAAAGGTGACAGCACAAAAATTGACGAATACAAGGAAGCCTACATTGAGTTTATAAAGGATATACGTTCAAAGAACCCAGATGCTTACATTATCTGTTCGCTTGGAATGATGGGACAGGATTTGTGTAATGCTGTAGAAGCGGTTGTAAAAAGTTATTCTGAACTGACAGGCGACAAAAAAGTAACTTACCTTAAGTTTGCAAACCAGAGTATGAGTGATGGAATTGCTGCAGACTGGCACCCTTCCGAAAAAACTCACGAAAAGGCAGCTGCACTTCTTACCGCCAAAATTAAATCAATTATCGGCGACTAACAGACTGTCATTCTCCGGCTTGACCGGAGAATCTCTACTCACTTGCCAGCATCCACTGTTCGGTAACTTCATCAATTTTTGCAGAAACTTCTGCAATCTCACGCTGAACTGCCTTTGCCTTTTCACCGTTTGAATAAACTGCCGGATCTGCAAGCTTCTGTTCAAGTGCTGATTTTTTTTCTTCCAGCTCTGCAATTTCCTGTTCAAGGCGTGCAAGTGCCTTTTCTTTTTTGCGACGTTCTGCTTCCTGTTTTTTCTGTTCTTCCCAGGAAAGCTTGCCGGAGGAAACATCGTCGGGGGTTTTTAAGGGGGACAAATTACCTGATTGATTTTCCCCCTTAGGCGAAGGGGTAGTACGTTCGCTATCGCTCACTTCCGAGTTTGCTCTGCAAACTCGCGGCATTTTATTTGTGAGAGCGAGGGGAAGGCTTTCCCCTCCTTTCTTTTCAAGCTGCTCCAGATAGTAATCATACCCGCCCGGATAGAAAGCCGAAACTCCCGGTTCAAGATGAAGAACCTTTGTTGCAAGCTGCTCAATGAATCCGCGGTCGTGGCTTACAAAAATTACAGTGCCGCCAAAGCCCCGCAAGGCAGAAAGCAAAACATCTTTGGAATGAAGATCAAGATGGTTGGTAGGCTCGTCTAACACAAGAAGGTTTACAGGACTGAGCAAAAGCTGAAGCAGGGCAATTCGCGACTTTTCACCACCGCTAAGAACATCAAGGCTTTTGTAAACATCATCACCACGGAAGAGGAAGGCTCCAAGCATATCACGCAGCTTTGGTATAAGCTCAAGCGGAGCGCGGCCTTCAAGGTATTCAAGAATTGTTTCTTTACCTCGGATTGTTTCTGCATTATCCTGACTGAAATAACCTATTTTTACACCCGCGCCCGGAATAAGCTCGCCTGTAAATGCGGAATCCTGTTCTGCAATAATTCTAAGCAGAGTTGATTTTCCAGCACCGTTCCGTCCTGCAACAACAAGCCTGTCTCCATTTTCAAGAGTAAGGTCAAGCTTGTTCAAAACGTTGTGAAGGCCGTCGTAGGATTTTGTAATTCCATTCAGGCGCAGAACAAGCTTACCTGCGTGAGGAGCCGGTGGAAAATTAAAATGAATCTTTTTGAGTGATTCAGGGATTTCAATTCTCACCATTTTTTCAAGCTTTTTCTGGTACTCCTGTGCCTGAGCTGCTTTAGTGGCCTTATAACCGAACCGTGTAATAAACTCTTCAAGCTTTGCAATTTCCTGCTGCTGCTGTTCATACGCCGCAATTAAGGTTTTAAGTTCAACCTCGCGTACCTTTTCATAATGAGTATAATTTCCAGGGTAGCGTTTAAGCTCACCGTTAAAAAGCTCATACACTTCATTTATGGTAACATCAAGAAAATAGCGGTCGTGACTTACAAGTAAAAAGCCGCCTTTGTAATCCTGTAAAAACTGTTCCAGCCAGCCGCGTGCTTCAAGGTCAAGATAGTTGGTAGGCTCGTCTAACAAAAGAATATCAGGATTCTGCATAAGAACCTTTGCAAGCGCAATTCTCATCTGCCATCCGCCGGAAAACTCTTCAGTACTGCGGTCAAAATCTGCACGAGAAAAGCCAAGACCAAGTAAAACACTTTCTGCTGTTCCTGCCCTTCTGTACCAGCCGGAATCATCAAGCTTTTGAATTAAATCTGCCTGCTGCTCGGCAAGTAACTGAAGATTCCCCTGCCCTGCTTCAAGCTGACTTCCAAGCTCATCAATTTTACGCTGCATTTCATAACCAAATTCAAAGGCTTTATCTGCCTCTTCCATAAGTGTACAGCCCTGATGAGTTAGTCCAGACTGCGGCAAATAAGCAACTCGACATTCTTTCTGTACAGCTCTGTTTCCTGAATCAGGTTTTATAATTCCTGCAAGCACTTTTATTAGTGTTGACTTACCAGAACCGTTAGTTCCGGTTAACGCAACCTTTGAGCCAGTTTGAAGATTTATTGTTACATTTTTTAGAATGTCACGGTCGCCGAATGCAAGCGACACCTGTGAAAATTGTACAAAACCCATATAAATCCGTTTTTAATAATTCAGTTATTTTGTTGAAAAAGAAAGCGTTATTGGACTTGAACCTTTTGCTGTAATAAGATTTCCGTTGATTGTTGCTTCCGTTGCATCTTCAAGTCTGAGTCTGCCCGCTTCTTTCTTATAAAGGAAGTTTACTTCCTGTGTCATTCCTTCAAACTTAAAGGTAAGAACACCATCATAACTACCGGCAAGATTTTTTCCTACCGCATATTTTACACTAACCGTTCCTGTATTCTTAGCCGAAGCCGAAATGATTGAAGGAACAAGCAGCTTGTAATTTGTCCATCTGAAGGAACCGTCTGCGTTTATAACAAGTGTACCATAGTTTGAACTTCTAAAGTTAGGTCCGTGTTCAACAACAGAATTAAAGGCTTCTGCCCTTCTTGTTTTTTCTTCTGCAATAATTTCGTTCAAATCACCGTCTATGCGTACAAAGTTAAGCTCCTGAGGTTTTCCATCAGGTCCTGTATAACGAACAACAA
>JAEEGJ010022553.1_pt1 | contig 13349 bp, 10 predicted proteins | sample 8958761 | NCBI WGS metagenome assembly JAEEGJ01 (sample SAMN16246546, study PRJNA631951) | gut metagenome | biome: gut microbiome; feature: rumen; material: RS-attached | host: Bos | place: Iran: Karaj | collected 2018-10
AAATCACAAATTACAGCCTCCCCGGACTTCTCCTTCACCGGCACCAAAAAACAGCGAAAGCCCGGAAACCGGGCTTTCGTTAACGTTTTGCTTTTTCAAGCAGATATTCCTTTGTGTTGTGCTCCGGCGTAAGAAGCACGTCCTCAAGAAGGCTGTTCAAAACCTCCCCGAGCTCCGGTCCTGCGGGATACCCGAGTGCCATCAGATCCGCACCGTTTACGGCAAGCATCTTAAGATTGACACAGTGTCCTTCCGAAACGACAGTCCGGTAAGCCTCCCGAAGCATTTCGATGCGTTTCAGGCAACCTGCAAGATACTGCGGTGCCTTCGCACCGGCATCGGCCGTGAAAACCGCAAACAGAAACGGCATCCTCTCGGTCCCGATCCGGTTCATCAAAAACCGCACCGTCACAGCCGGTTCCTCGCCGTGCCTGCGATACAGCGTATCGTGGTAATATACAAGCTTCGTGCAGGAATCAATCGTCTCGTTATCAAACTTCAGGCGCCGCAAAACCTCTTTGGCAGTTGCCGCGCCGGGCTTCGCATGTCCCTTAAAATGCGCCTGCCCGTTCTCATCAAACGTCTTGCACTGCGGCTTCGCGCTGTCGTGTAAAAGCATCGTATAGTTAAGCATCGCCTGCTCCTTCGGGGAAGCATTCCGATACTCTTCCGTCCTGTGAAGGCCGTGAATGGTTTCCGTCGTGTGACGGGCTACGTCGTAGATATGGTGCACATTTTCCTGCGGCGTGTCGCACATGAGATCCCACTCCGGCAGCCAGTCCGCCGTGATTCCGAGAGCGCGCGCCTCAAACAGTTCTTCCGGGTGCTCCGAACTAAGAAGCTTCGTCAGTTCCTCGCGAATCCGCTCGGCGCTTACGGCTTTCAGATTGCCCGAAAGTTCCTTCATTGCTTCCTTTGTTGCGGGCTCGATCGTGAAGCCGAGCTGGGCCGCAAACCGAACCGCCCGAAGAATCCGAAGCGCATCCTCAGAGAACCGCTCCGTCGGGTTGCCGACTGCCCGAATGATGCCCGCCTGCAGGTCCTTCATGCCGTCGAACAGATCGACCAGACCGGTGCTTTCGTTATAAGCCATCGCGTTGATTGTAAAATCGCGCCGGAGCAGATCCTCCCCGAGATTCCTCGTGAATGTGACCGAATCCGGATGGCGGCAGTCTTCGTACGTTCCGTCAATCCGGTAGGTAGTGACCTCATAGCCCTCCTGACCGCGCATGACGGTTACCGTGCCGTGTTCGATTCCGGTGTCGACCGTCCTCGGAAAGAGGCGCTTCACCTCCTCCGGCAGCGCCGAAGTCGTGATGTCCCAGTCCTGCGGAACCCTGTTAAGGAGCGCATCACGAACACACCCGCCGACGGCGTAGGCTTCAAAGCCGGCCGTTTCGAGTGTCCTGATGATACGTTTCACATTTTCCGGCAATGTTATGGAAAATGCCATGCAGCTCCTCCGAAAAACAAAAAGTCCGGGGATGAACAGGCATCCCCGGTTCTTTTAAATTCTACAATTCAACGGTCACCTTGTCAAGGTGCCAGATGTCCTTCACGTACTCCTCAATCGTACGGTCGGAACTAAATTTGCCGGACTTGGCAACATTGAGAAGTGCCATCTTAGCCCAGCCCGCTTCGTCGCGGTAAGCTTCCTCAACCTTCTTCTGAGCCTCGGCGTAAGAGCGGAAGTCCTTCAGGATGAAGTACTGGTCAGCCTTCTCGCCTCCGCGTGTGCAAAGCAGCGAGTCGTAAATCTCACGGAAACGGTCCGGATCGTCCGGGCTGTAGAAGCCGTTGATCATCTGCGTCATCACAAGGCGGATATCCTGGTCGGTATTGAAAATCTCGCACGGATTGTAGCCGCCGTTGTTCTCGTAGTTGATGACTTCGTCACTCGAAAGACCGAAGATGAAGGCGTTCTCGGCGCCGACTTCCTCGACGATTTCGACGTTGGCACCGTCCATCGTGCCGATTGTCACGGCACCGTTCAGCATGAACTTCATGTTACCGGTACCGCTTGCTTCCTTGCTGGCCGTTGAAATCTGCTCGGAAACATCGGCTGCGGCGAAGATCCACTCCGCATTGGAAACACGGTAGTTCTCGATGAAGACAACCTTCATCTTGCCCTTGATGGACTTGTCGTTGTTGACGACGTCGGCCACGCTGTTGATCAGCTTGATGATGGCCTTCGCTCTTCTGTATCCGGCACTCGCCTTTGCACCGAAGATGAAGGTTCTCGGATAGAAATCCATCTCCGGGTTCGCGCGAAGCTGATTGTAAAGGTACATCACGTGCATGATGTTCAGCAGCTGACGCTTGTACTCATGCAGACGCTTTACCTGCACATCGAAGATCGATCTCGGATCCACTTCGATGCCGTTATGTTCCTGAATGTATTTGCACAGACGGAGCTTGTTCTGATACTTGATGTTCATGAACTCCTTCTGGCTCTTCTTGTCGTCGGCGTAAACCGCAAGCTCGTTGATGTGCGGCAGGTTCGTAATCCACTCGTCGCCGATCTTGCCGGTTACCCAGTTTGCAAGCAACGGGTTACCGTGCAGCAGAAAGCGGCGCTGTGTGATGCCGTTCGTCTTGTTGTTGAATTTTTCAGGGAAAATCTCATAGAAATCGCGAAGCTGTTCCTTCTTCAGGATTTCGGTATGAAGTCTTGCAACACCATTCACGGAGAAGCCGGCCACGATTGCGAGGTTCGCCATGCGGACCTGACCGTCCATGAGGATTGCCATCTTCTGAAGCTTTCCGTAGTCATTCGGATATCTCTGCTGCAGCTGCTCGGTAAACCGACGGTTGATTTCCTCAACAATCTGGTATACACGGGGAAGCAGGCGCGAGAAAAGGTCGATGGGCCATTTTTCAAGAGCTTCCGACATGATTGTGTGGTTCGTATATGCGCAGCACCGGTTCGTAATCGACCATGCCTCGTCCCAGCTCAGGTAGTACTCGTCCATGAGGATTCTCATGAGCTCGGGAACCGTTACGGTCGGGTGCGTGTCATTTAACTGGAATACAACCTTCTCGGGAAGATTGCGAATGTCGTCATGGGTGCTCATGTACTTTGCCACCGCACGCTGCACGCTTGCGGAAACGAAGAAGTACTGCTGCTTTAAGCGGAGCTCCTTGCCGGCGTAATGGTTGTCGTTCGGGTAAAGCACCTCGCAGATCAGTCTGGCAAGGTTCTGCTGCTCAACGGCCTTGTGATAATCACCGCGGTCGAAGCTCTCGAGGTTGAAGTTGTCAATCGCTTCCGCATCCCAAATCCGAAGCGTATTCACAACGTTGTTGCCGTAGCCGACAATCGGCAGGTCATAAGGAATCGCGCGAACGGACTGTGCGCCTTCCTGTGTAAAATGCTCATGTCCCTGCTCATCTCTGGAGTAACGGACATAACCGCCGAACTTCACTTCGCAGGCATATTCCGGACGCTTAATCTCGAACGGATTGCCTTCCGCAAGCCAGTCATCCGGACGCTCTACCTGGTAGCCGTCCCTGATCTCCTGCTTGAACATGCCGTATTTGTAACGAATGCCACAACCGTATGCCGGATAGCCGAGCGTTGCGAGCGAATCCAAAAAGCACGCTGCCAGACGGCCGAGACCGCCGTTACCGAGCGCTGCATCGGGCTCCTGATCCTCGATGGCATCGAGATCAAGGCCGAGCTCCTCCAGCGCCTTACGGATCTCCTTGTCGGCTTTCAGGTTGATTACGGTATTGCCGAGAGCACGTCCCATCAGGAATTCCATTGAGAGATAGTATACGGTCTTCGCATCCTTCTTCTCGAACTCCTTCTGGCTCGCTGCCCAGCGGTCCACAATATAATCCTTTACGGCAAATGCGACCGCAGAGTAAATCTGCTGCTGTGACGCATCTTCTACCGTTCTTCTGTAGAAGGTCTTCAGGTAATCCTGAACATTCTTCTTGAATTCTTTCTTGTTGATAACCATTTTCAGGCCCCTCTTCCGTCCTTTTTTAGGCACAAACCAAGTCCGATTATATCACATGACATATTTACCGACCACACAAAGATTTCATAAAAGATTCATGTTTTTTGGGCAAAGTGATACTTTTTCGCCGTTTTTGCAATATCATATTGCAAAAAACAGCGGCTGCCGAAGCAACCGCTGTCAATCTCTTTATAAACAGGAATAACGTCAGCCTTTTACAGCACCGGCAATGAAGCTTTCCTGAATCTTTCTGCTCATAAGAATGTAAACGATGATCATAGGGATCGTCGCAATCGTGATACCTGCACCGATCAAACCGTAGTCAACCTTGTTCGTTCCGACGAGGTTTCTGATACCGATCGGGAGAGTTCTCATCTCTTCGCTGGTAACCAATGTGGTCGCGATGATCAATTCGTTCCAGCACTGCAGGAAGGAATAGATACCGATCGTCGAAATGGCGGGGGTCATCAGCGGGAGAATAATCCGGAAGAAAACACCGTACCGGGAGCATCCGTCAATATAGGCAGCCTCGTCGAGTTCCTTCGGAATATTGGTCATAAATCCGTTGCTGATCAGAATTGCCATGGATAGTGCAAACGCCGCATACGGAATAATCAGGGAAATTCTGGAACCGGTAATGCCAAGTTCGCTCGTGGTAATCAAAAGGGGAACCAGGGAAACCTGAACGGGAACCGTAATACCAAGCATGAACATCTTGTTAAATGCGCCGCTCGCTCTCCAGTTAAATCTCATCAGGGCATAGGAAGCCATCATGGCCGCAACGAGCGCAATGGCAATTGCCAACACGGTTACGATTACACTGTTCTTAAAATACGTTACGATTCTCTCAAGATGAAGCTCCGGGTTCGTGTAGTTCTCCCAGTGCCACTTGTTGGGCCATCCTGCAGGAAGCCCGAATTTGTGCGTTAAGTTAACCTGCTCGTTGTTCTTCAAAGACAGCATAATCATCCAGAACAGAGGATACAGGTTAATAATCGACCAAACCACCAAAAGGATTGTGCTTATAATACGAAGCGCGGGACCGGATTTTTTAATTGTATATCCTTCCGGAGCACCTAATTTTTTATCATTAGCCATATCAATCCCTTTCTCTGAAAAGCGCATTAATCAGAACCGCCGCAGCAAAGCACAGAACGATGATTACCACCGCACTTGCACTGGACATTCCGTAGAGTCCGACTGACTTTGTATTCATAAGAACGGTACTGGGAACTGCCGCAGCATAGGTTCTGTCGCCCGCAAGAATGGAAACAAGGTCGTAAGACTTTAAGGAACCGGTTACAGAGAAGATTACGCTTACTTTCAGTACCTGCTTCATGGAGGGGATGACTACAAAACGGTCAACCTGCCACGTGGTAGCGCCGTCGATCATCGCAGCTTCACGAAGTTCGGGAGCTACGCTTTTAACGCCCGCGTACATAAGCAGCATATGATAGCCGACGTATTGCCATAGCATCGGAACAATACACGCCATTAGCAGATGATCGCCATTCGCCGCCAGCCATTGTATGTTCTCTTCGCCGATGATTCCAACACTGCGGAGCAACGGATTGATGACACCGGCATCGGCATCATACATACGTCTCCACAAAAGACCGATAACTACGGTCGAAATCAAAACCGGCAGAAAGTTGACGGACAGGAAGAAACGCTCTCCCTTAATTCCGCGGCCGAGCATCAAAGCAAGTCCGAGGGAAAGGGGAAGCTGGATCACCAGAGAAAGACCTGCCAGCAAGAATACGTTCTTTACACCCTTCGCAAGAGGATACCATTCCGTGGTGAACAGTTTTTTATAGTTCTGAAATCCGCAAAAAGTCTTATCAAACGGGAACTGCCAGTCGAAAACACTGTAGTATCCCGAAATGATAATAGGTGCCACCAGAATTCCGAAAAAGAGAATCAATGCCGGCAGAAGAAACACGATAATGCTTATTGTGTCAGAGGTTTTTCGTTTCATGAATGCCTGCCTTCCGCAAAAAGAAGTGGCCTCTCCTGTTAAGGGAAAGGCCACTTTTCTTCGATAGATACGATTACTTAATAGCGCCCTTCAGATCGTCGATGAACTTCTGTCCGTCAACCTGAGCACCGTAAACCTTAGCAATCTCCTTAAGGTAGATGTCCTTGTCTGCGGAATTCATAGCAGTATCACCGAAAAGTACAAGGTAGTCAGACTTAGCAACGATATCAGCTACAGCCTGGGTAAGAGCGTTGATGTCCGTTGCCGGATAGTCAACCTTCCAAGCCGGGAGACCAGCACCGCTGAGGTAGCAGTACTTGCAGATCAGACGACCAAGCTCAAGAGCGTACTTAGCTGCGATTTCCTTATTCTCGGACTTGCCGAATACTGCAAGAGTATCGGAAGGACCACCGATGAGCTGACCAAGCTTAGACTTGGAACCATCGATTACCGGGAACTCAGAAGCCTTAACATTAAGACCAGTAGCCTTAGCGAAGTCTGCACAGTTCCAAGAACCGTTGATGTAGAATGCATACTTGCCAGCCATGAAGTTGGTCTTAACCTGCTCGTTATCCATGGACTGACCATTGGGATCGAAGTAACCCTTCTTGATCATTTCCTGGAACTTGTTGATAGCGTTAGCAACATCGGCGTTGCCCCAAGAAGCACGTCTCTGGAAGATGTCATCCAGGGTCTTAGCGCCACAGGACTTCTCGATGATGGACTCAACGTACTCAGTTACACACCACTCCTGGCCAGCACCAGCAGCGCAACCGAACGGGATCTTGCCTGCAGCAACAAGCTTATCGCAGCAAGTCATGAGCTCGTCATAGGTAGCCGGAACATCGCTGTAGCCAACTTCCTTGAGGATGTCAAGGTTAGCGAAAAGCGTAACAATGTTCATGGTCAACGGAACACCGTACTTCTTGCCGTTGTAAATGGTGTTGTTGCACATCTTAACGTCGATGGCATCCTTCACATCGGGATCCTTGAAGGCGTTGTCAAGGCAGTAAACCTGACCGGCCTGAACGAAATCACCGAGGAATGCGCAGGACCAGGTGAAGAAGATATCAGCAACCTGACCAGCCTGGAATGCATCCTTAATCTTGCCCTTGTACTCATCATTCTGAGTAGCAAGCTCGTTAAGGGTGATGTTCGGGTACTTTGCCTTCATGTCGGCAATAGCCTTGTCGTAAGCGTCACGGTTGGAGTCTGTCGGAACGCAGATGGACCAGAAGTTAAGGGTAACCGTCTTGGTCATGTCGGGTGCGACATAAGGTGCGTTCGCGTCGCTGTTGTCGTCACCAGTGTTCTTCTTGCCGCAAGCTGCAAGAGACAACACCATGGCAACAATCAGCAGTGTTGAAAGGAACTTTTTCATGATGTCCTCCTTAAGGATGAGTATAATTTTTTCAGCTTTCGCTGAAGGTATATCGAAAGCAGTTTCCCGCTCGCGACCGTTATAAAGCGGTTAGGGCGTCATCGCCGTAACCCAGGGGTATTCAACCGTCATCACGTCATCGTGAATCGAATAGTAGAATACTGTTTCCGGAAGCTGTCCGTCATATCTCAGACGAATGGTTCCGTCATCATTTACATAATAATATCCGGGAAGGACTCCGTCCTCCAGGAAGGTTCCGTTCGCCGTGAACTGATAACTCCAGTTCTTCTCGGGGCAATCCCAGTATCCGATTACCGGACTGTCGCCGGTCAGTTTGCTCGGCTTCAGCTTGTAATCCGTGATCCGGTATACGGTACGTCTGTTCTCTCCGTTCTTCGTTTCGTCAAAATAGCGGATGCTGACAACGTCTCCGCTTTCCGAAGTGAAGCGAACCGTATTCTCAAGCACTTCGTAGCTTTTGTACTTCACGCCGTCAAAGCTTGCCGTGCCGTCTTTGTAGAAGATCATTGCCGGAACCGTACGATCGTGGATATACACCCACTGTTCGGCCATATCATCCGTTTTGACTGCCGTGCCCGGCGTCGGTGTGGCGGTATTCGCGGCACTCTTTCCGTTCGATTCGCTCTTGCATCCCGACATCGAAAAAACAACAATCATCAATATGCCGATCCATGCGAAAGCGATCTTTTTATGTTTCATAGTCTGACCAAACCTCATTCGTGAAAATGCTCTGTCCGAATCCCCACAGATGTTAAAAAGGCGAAAATTCATCCTTCATATTCCGAATTATATCACATTTGCATATCAAGTCAAGCAAAAATATCGCATTTCTTTGTGCAATTTTTTATTCCCGAGCAGGTTTTCCTGCCTCAATAAGTGTCATTTTCCAAAGTAAAGTATACGCATTACCTCAGACATCATACATCTTGTATAACAGCGGCGAAACGCTCATGCAGGCAGCATCGCCGCTGTGTTTCTTACAGTCCGAGTCCGTTACGGAAAGCGTCCATGAATTTCTCGAATCCTTCGATATCTTCCTTTTCGGGAGCGAGAGAGACCGCTTTCAAATTGGCAAATATCACGTCATCCAGATAACTCTGCAGCGCTCCTGCGCCGTTCTTCTTAGCCAGCATGTAAGCCGCAAGAATGCCGATGCCCCAGGCACCGCCCTCGCCTGCCGTTTCCATCACGGAAACCGGAGCGCCGACTGCCGCCGCGGCAAATTTCTGGCCGACAACGGGTGTCTTGAAATAACCGCCGTGGCCGAGCATCTTGTCAACCTTTACGCCCTCTTTCTTCAAAAGGAGGTCAAGACCGACCTTTAATGCGCCGAGCGCCGAGTACATATGCATCCGCATGAAATTCGAAAGCGTAAAACGGCTTTCCGCCGTACGAAGAACCGCCAGCTTGCTGTCCGCAACACCCACAACCGGCTCGCCGGAAAGGAAGTTATAGGAAAGCAGTCCGCCGCAGTCCGCCTCGCCCGAAAGAGCTGCGGAATAAAGCTTCGTAAACAGGTCTCCGGTCGGGATGTCATAGCCCATCAGCTTGCCGAAGTCGCCGAACAGGCCGATCCATGCGTTAATATCGGAAGTACAGTTGTTGCAGTGAACCATCGCAACCGCCGCGCCGTCGGGCGTCGTTACGAGGTCGATTTCGGGGTAAACCTTGCTGAGCGGCTTCTCTAAAACCACCATGGCAAATACGCTCGTTCCGGCGGAAATGTTACCGGTCCGGAGTCCTACGCTGTTCGTCGCAACCATGCCGGTGCCCGCGTCGCCTTCGGGCGGGCAGAGCGGAATGCCGGCCTTCAGCGTGCCGGTCGGATCTAAAAGCTTTGCGCCTTCCTCGGTCAGAACGCCTGCCGGTTCACCTGCCGAAAGCACCTTCGGAAGAATGTCGCGAAGCTTCCACGGAACAGCCTTTGCCTCGGGAAGTGTATCGAAGATGTCAAGCATCCGTGCGTCGTAATCGCCGGTCGCGGAATCAATCGGGAACATGCCGGAAGCATCGCCCACGCCGAGCACCTTCTGCCCGCTGAGCCACTCATGCACCCAGCCTGCAAGCGTTGTAAAATGTGCAATCCGGTTCACATGCGCCTCGCCGTTTCGCATTGCCTGGTAGATATGCGCAATGCTCCAGCGCTGCGGGATATTGAAATCGAAAGCCTTCGTCAAAGCGGCCGCCGCATCCTCGGTAATCGTGTTACGCCATGTGCGGAACGGCACAAGAAGCTTTCCGTCCGTGTCAAATGCGAGGTAGCCGTGCATCATCGCCGAAATGCCGATGGCGGCAAAGCCGGTCAGCGCCACGCCGTACTCGGATTTCACATTTGCCGCAAGGTCTGCATAACAGTCCTGAAGCCCGAGCCGGATGTCTTCCTCGCTGTATGTCCAAACGCCGTTCTCATAGCGGTTCTCCCAACCGTGGCCGCCCTGCGCGAGAACGTTGCCCTGTTCATCAATCACAACCGCCTTGATTCTCGTCGAACCGAATTCGATTCCGAGAATCGCCTTGCCCTGTGCAAGAATCGTTTTACTGTCCATCCCTGATACCTTCCTTTTTTATTGATAAATGAGACGACCGGTGTCATTTGCGGGCGTCCCGGCTCAAAAACCGGGCCCGAAGCCCCGCGGCATCCTCTTACGCGCTTATACCGCATCGCCACCCGATATCATCTCACATTTTCCGTCTTTTTTCAAGTCGGAGCGGGGTAATCCGCGCCGGTTCCTTCAGCAGGCTTCGCAGTCTGCGCCGGTTCCGGTGACAGCCCCCGTAATTCTCGCCGTTTCTAACGATAGCCCTCGTAATTCTCGCCGTTTCTAACGACAGCCTCCGTAATTCTCACCGTTTCTAACGATAGCCCTCGTAATTCTCGCCGCCGATCAGGATGTCGCGCCGGTAGAGATCCATGAAGCGGTCAACCGCCTCGGTCTTCTCATTCCAGAATGCGAGCGCCTCGGGGGTCACAACCGGACAGTCGTGCTGCTGCGGGTGCGTATAGAATTCGAAATGATTGTAGCAGTCATAAAACGTCGCCTCGGGCTTCCGCGCACGGACAATCATGGCGTCCATCACCAGCCCGAGAACACCCATGTCATCGAGCAGATCGGCCTCCATCAGCATCAGAAGGTTCCGGTCGATGTTCGGGTCACGCATGCGCCATTTGTCAGAATGCGCGCCGACAAGCCCTGCTATGTAATCCGCGCGCTCCGCGGAAAAGCCGTGTTTCAGCAGATAGTCTCTCGTGATCGGAACGCCGGCCTTTGCATGATCGCCGCCCTGCCTCGCGGAAATAGCCCGCCCGACATCGTGGAATACGGTCGCAATCATCAGGTCCTCATAGCAAAGTCCGTTCTTATCCGCGGTGGCGTCGTACAGCCGCTTTGCCCAGCCGAGCACGCGTTTCGTATGCTCGAAGCGCGTATAGCCGAATTCGGCCTTGTGCACGCCGACTCCGCCCTCACCTTCGGTCTGAACCTCTAGAAGCGTGTCCTTCACAAATTGCAGCATGCCCTTGTAATCGGCATCCCCGAGGGCTGCGATGGCATTTTCCTCGGTCCTTTCGTAGCTCCGTCTGCGAAGCTCCGCGTCGGCAATCTCCATGACACGGGACTCGCGCTCCATAAACGCTTCGCCGGCGCGCCGGAAGGCTTTTTTCGTGCGATGAATCGGAATAGCGAGCGTCTCGACCCAAACCGGCTCCGCACCTTCCTTCACCTCGTGTTCGTCGGGCTTTCTCGGAACGATCTCGTCCGTCACCTCGCAGGAATAGTAGTAATTTCTCTGTTCGAAAATGCCATCCGGATCCATGCTGTCCTGCTGCCTTCTGATGACAATGCCGAACTCGCGGATTGTCTCCGGGATGACCACGTGTCCGGTTTCCTCGGCGACCTCGCGGATCATCGCCTGCTCGGGCGTCTCACCCGCTTCGATGCCGCCGCCCGGAAACTCGTAACATTCGTGCTTCGCGATATAATTCAGAAGAACCTTTCCGTCCTTCACGATGATTGCGCGTGCCGACGGCCTCGTGTAAACTTTTCCGTCGGGGTTGTAATTCTGACGATCCATGCGAAACAGTTCTCTCATGATCGGATTCCTTTCAGGTGTTTTGGGTTCGGGGGCAGTCGCGGCGACAGGCCGGCATTGCCGTCTTTCGTCCACATTGCTGCCGTTCGCCGCAGCCGCGGCGTTTTCATTGCCGGTTTGCCGGGCTTACTTCCACGCGTCGTTTTGAATTCCGCGGGCTTTCATATATTCCCGAAAAACCGGACGAATCGGCGGGGAAATCATCTCCGGCCGAAGCTCCTCCGGTCTGAAAAATCGAATCTCTTCAAGCTCCTCGGGCTGCCTTCTCGGCTCGCCCCGGTAAGAGCGGCACACATAAATAATCTCGAGATAATAGGTCTCGTCGCCGTTCGGGTAAATCATATGCGACTCCGGGCCGGAGTTTACCATGAACAGGGTAAGCTCATCCGCCTCAAGCCCCATCTCTTCATAGAGTTCCCGTCTCGCGCATTCCTCGACGGACTCGCCGAGGTCCATCCCGCCTCCGGAGTAGCCCCACAGATGGTTGTCCGTTCTTCGGCCGAGCAGAATCTCACCTTTTTCATTCTCCACGATTACGCTTCCCGCGCCCGAAAGAATCGGCTTGTGCCCGACCATGCCGCGAATGTATTTGATATAATCTGCCATGAATCCTCCGAATCTATATAAGACCGGCCGCGAGCGGGTTTTCGCCGGGTCCACGGGCGGCCGGCGCGTTCCCGCGAGGCGCCGAGGGCTTTTTAATCGGCGAAATAGGCATCAATGCCGTCCGCAATGCCCTTCGCAAGCTTGTTTCGGTATTCCTCGGTTGCCATAAGACGGTCCTCGGTCTCATTTGTCATGAAGCCCATCTCGACGATGGTTACCGGGACGCGGCACCAGTTGATGCCGCTCATCGTATCGGTTTCGACGACGCTTCGCTTCTTGCATCCGCACTCCGCGCAAAGCGCGTTCAGCACGGTCTCCGAGAGGCGGCGGCTCTTCGCGTAAAGATCGGCGTTGTACGGATTGTTCTTCGTCTGACAAAGCGTCTCCGCTCCGTGCACGTCGCTGTTGTCATGCGCGTTCGCATGAATCCGGATGAACACGTCCGCGCCCGCTTTGTTCGCGATTTCCGCGCGCTCGCTGTTGCTCAGATCGACGTCGTGCGTGTCGCGGACCATGATCACGCGGTACCCGCGCTCCTTGAGAATCGTCTCGAGCTTCTTCGCGACGATCAGGTTCAACTCATACTCCGGGATTCCTGTAAAATGCCCCTTTGTCCCGGAACTCACCTTCGCCTTCAGCGTTGTCGAGCCCGGTCCGTCCGGCTCTTTCTCGTTGTTGCCCTTTCGCTGATGCCCCGCGTCAATCACGACAAGCTTTCCGAGCTCCGGTTCTTCCGTCGGCGTCGGCGCAACCGTCGGCGTCGGCGTGCTCGTTGCGACCGGTGTGTCGGTCGGTGTAGGCGCTTTCGTGGCAGTTGGTGTGTTGTCGCCGGTCGGTGCGTTCGTTACGGTTTGCTGCTTGTCGCCGGTCGGTGCGTTTGTTGCGGTTTGCTGCTTGTCGCCGGTCGGTGCATTCGTTGCCGGCACCTTAATATCCGACTGCCTGTCGTTTGCGGCTCCGCATCCGGAAAGCCCCGCAACCAGCACAGCAATCATCATGACAAATGCAACGCTTCTGCACTTGCGTTCTCTTCTCATTATTGTTTCCCTTTCTCCCCTGAATTCTCTCCGTTTCCCCAATCAAAAATCATATATGCGCTGCCTCAAGGGCAACGGTTGCATTTTCCGGGATGACTCAGCGTTTGGTAGCTTTGTAGCCCCGGTTCATAGCCTGCGGGCTTCTGTCGTCCTCCCACGGGCCGTTCGAATAGCTCTGCTGAAGCTCCGGAATGTCACAAATCTTCAGGTCGTATTGCGTCAGGTTCCATCTTTCAATGAGGAGCACGAGCCGCTCGGTGTAAGTCAGACTT
>JAEEGJ010022556.1_pt1 | contig 13348 bp, 10 predicted proteins | sample 8958761 | NCBI WGS metagenome assembly JAEEGJ01 (sample SAMN16246546, study PRJNA631951) | gut metagenome | biome: gut microbiome; feature: rumen; material: RS-attached | host: Bos | place: Iran: Karaj | collected 2018-10
AGTCATGATCTCAGCCATTGTCCGCTCTTGCAGACAGTTGATTGTGCGGATAATGATCTCACACTGCTTTATCTGGGTGAATTGAGGAGCCTCCGCGATCTTCGTGCGGAAATGAATGACTTCCTTATTCTGGATGCTTCGGATTGTCTGGAATTAAGAATTTTGCTCAGTAATTCCAGTACCAATATGGAAAATATTGAGGGACATAATATTTTTACATTAAATAGCAGCAGACTGGCTGTGGATGAAGATGTATTTATTCTTACGAATTATGATGGTATCTACATTGACGAGATTAACTTCCCGGATCCGGTATTCCGTGAGTATATATCGGAGAACTTCGATCTCGATAAGAACGGACGTCTTATTCCGCTTGAAATCGAAAGAGTGAAAGAGATCGAGTATGCAGATGGGGATATTACCAGCTTGAAGGGTATCGAATACTTCCCGTTACTGAAGAGCCTTTCTGTTGCATTCTGCTGGGATCTGACAGAACTTGATCTAAGCGGAAACCCGGATCTGGAAAGCCTCGTTTGCATGGCTTGTGGCATTGAGGAACTGGATCTTCGTGCAAACAAACATCTGAAAGACTTGGACTGCAATGATACCCCGATGACAAATCTGAACGTTTCCGGGTTAACGGAACTTAAGTTTATCGATGCATCATTCACCAATCTGACTGAGTTGGATGTGTCGGATTGCGCGTTAACAGACCTTTTCTGTTATGCAGGTTCTCTCGAGAGTCTGAATCTTGGGAATCAGCCGAACCTGAAGAGACTGGATTGCTATTATAGTGATATTTCTGCACTGGATATCAGCAGATGCCCGATTCTGATCAATGCCTGGAATAACGGCACGCATACAGAAAGGGCTGATGGTGTAATCGAGATCAGTCTTGATCCGGATGGCCGTTACATGGCTTTTGACACCGATGTAGAAGTATTTATCGAACATGACGGCATAGCTATCTCCACGGAAAACTTCCCGGATGATACATTCCGCTCCTATGTTGCTTCAAATTTCGATAGCGATAAGAACGGTTGGCTCAGCGAAGCGGAGATTGCTTCGGCCAAGAAAATCGCTCTAGAGAATAAGGGCATCAGTAATCTGAAGGGTGTTGAATACTTCAGTGCGCTCGAACTCCTTTTCGTTGAGGGGAATGATCTTGCGAGCCTGGATCTTCGTTCGAATCCGGAACTGCGCCGTCTGGTATGCTACAACAATGCTCTGATGACCTTGAATCTGACGGCAAACAAAAAGCTGGATTATCTGGAAGCGGATGGAATGAGTTCGCTGGTAGCCGTATATGTTTCCGGATTGAACAAACTTGAGTATCTTGATGTATCGGATTGTAGCATTACGGTGCTGGATGTATCTTCCTGCCCGCTGACATATCTGGAGTGCGATCACAACCCGCTTACCAGTCTGATCCTGGGAAGTAAGAAAGATCTGAATACCCTGATCTGTTATAGCACCGAACTGAACGAGCTGGATATCACGGGATGTCCTATCCTTGCAGATGCATGGATCAATTGTGAACACATTGATCAGGAATGGGGTGTTTCCGTCTACGGCGAAAACGTCGGTATAGAAATTGATCCTACGGTATCGGTCATTGTTCCCGATTGTGTTGAAATTACATCCCAGCCGGAGAGCATCAGCGGACAGGTCGGTGAAGAAAAGACCATGAGTGTCGTTGCCAACAATGCGACATCGTACCAGTGGCAGAGAAGCACGGATGGTGAAGAGTGGAAGGATATCACAACAACCAACGTGAACTACAAAGGAGCGCAGGAAGATACGCTGACGGTCAAGATCAGTAAGACAACAGCAGCGTATAGATACAGATGTGTCGTAGCAAACGAATATGGTTTCGCACCTTCAGAAATTGCTACAGTCACTTCAATCGTTTTCGAACTTCAGATCACCTCTCAGCCGAATAGCATTTTCGGACAGAACGGTGAAGAAAAGACGATGAGTGTAGTGGCTCCCGGTGCGACATCTTACCAGTGGCAGAGAAGCACAGATGGCCTGAACTGGTCGAATATCAGTACGACCAACTCGAACTACAAGAACGCGAAGACGGATACGCTGACGATCAAGATCAGTAAGACAACAGCATCGTATCAGTACAGATGTATGGTCAAGAACGATACGACTTCTGTACCTTCGGATGCGGCTTCTGTAACGATCATAGAGATCATCATTGTCCAGGGTCCGCAGATCACGGAACAGCCTTCGGGTGTTACCGGAGCAGCCGGTGAAGAGAAGACCATGAAAGTAGTTGCCGAAAATGCAACATCGTATCAGTGGCAGAGAAGTTCGGATGGTGAGAACTGGTCCAATATCAGTTCGACAAATAAGAACTACACCGGTGCAAAGACAGCTGAGCTGACGATCAAGCTGAGTAAGACAACAGCATCGTTTACGTACAGATGTGTGGCAAAGAACGACAACGATTCTGTACCTTCAAATGCAGCAGCTGTCACCTTGATCACTTCTCAGGACATCAATATCACTTCTCAGCCGGAAAACATTACCGGACAGCTCGGCGAAGAGAAGACGATGCAGGTCGTTGCCGAGAATGCGACATCGTATCAGTGGCAGAGAAGTGCGGATGGTGAGGCATGGTCTAATATCAGTTCAACCAACGTCAACTACAAAGATGCGAAGACGGCCACACTGACGATCAAGATCAGCAAGACGACAGCATCGTATCAGTATAGATGTGTGGTGAAGAACGACACCGATTCTGTACCGTCAGACCCGGCTTCGGTCACAGTAGCGGAATCTGCTCAGCTACCTGTGATCACCACGCAGCCGGCAGATGTCACCGGAGAAGCAGGTGAAGAGAAGACCATGAGTGTGGTTGCTTCCAATGCAGCATCTTACCAGTGGCAGAGAAGCGCGGATGGTGAGAACTGGTCTAATATCAGTTCGACCAATGTGAACTACAAAGACGAAAAGACATCTACACTGACGATCAAGATCAGTAAGACGACAGCATCGTATCAGTATAGATGTGTGGTGAAGAACGACAACGGTTCTGTACCTTCAGAGGCTGCTTCTGTCACCATCGGCAATGTATTCGAAATCACCGTTCAGCCGGAAAGCATCACAGCACAGATTGGTGAAGAAAAGACCCTGAGTGTTGTAGCAGAAAATGCGGTATCTTACCAGTGGCAGAGAAGCGCGGATGGTGAGACCTGGTCCAACATCAGTTCGACCAACGTGAACTACGATGGCGAGAAGACGGATACGCTGACGATCAAGGTGAGCAAGACGACTGCATCGTTCACATACAGATGTATTGTAAAGAATGAAGCGGGAGATAAGGATATTTCCAGCATTGCAGAGGTGAGTATAGCTACTCCCGAGCAGTAAAGAGATAATCGGAAAGAGGACATGACCTCTGTTATGTAGTAAGGGTGCCGGAGAAAAATCCGGCGCCCTTATCTTTTGCGGTCGGTTGACAATTCCGTGAGAGAACTATTATAATGTCAACAGTTTAAAGATGTATTGCGTTCCATAGTTTTTCCGAAGAAGGGAAAATAGCAATACAGATGAGGTGTAATTATTTTTCGCAATTGTATTTGAATATATGAATTGACCGCTAAAGGGTATTTCTATATCTTCCAGCGTATGAAAAAGAACCGATTTCAATAGAATCATGTGAGGTATATTTGTGGCGCAAGATGATTTTTTCTCAAAGAGTAAAGAGGATCTTTCTGCAATCGCAACCGCTTTTAATCTTGTAAGCGCAGACCAGGCATCGGCCATGAGCCAGAGTGAACTGGCGGGACTTCTTGCTGCGGAACAGCAGAAGTCAGCCGGAGATTCCGTACCGGATGAAAAGCCTGCTAAGAAGCCTGCGGCAAAGCGTACGAAGAAAGCTGCGGCAAAGAAAGAAGATAAGACCGAAGAGAAGAAGGAAGAAACTGTTTCTGTAAGTGAAGAGGTAAAGCCGGCAGCAAAGAAAGAAAAGAAGACGGCATCTACCAAGAAACCTGCTACCGAGAAGAAGACTTCCACCAGAAAGAAGAAAGCGTCAGAGGAAAAGACTCCGATCGAAGAGATCGCTGAGGCAGCATCTTCGAAGGTGAAAGAAGTTGAGGTAAAACCTGCTGAAGTATCCGAAGCCACGGCTTCCGAGACAAAGGCCGAAGTTCCTTCTAAGGAAGAAAAGAAAGGCCGCGGCAGAAAAAAGACGAAGAAAGACGCACCGGCAGAAGAAGTAAAGCCAGAGACGGAAAATGAGGCCGCGAAGGAAGATGTAAAGGAAGAGAAAAAGGAAGAAGCGAAAGAGACGACTCCTTCTGATGAATCTTCTGAAGAAAAATCTTCTTCCGAGGCAAAACCAGAAGGTAAGAATCAGAATACTCCGAATAAGAATAAGAAGCAGAAGGGCCGCCACAGAAGTGTGGAGATCCGTCCTGCCAATGAAGCACCTGCTTCTTCGGAATCCGGTGAGAACGGTTCCGAAGAAAATGCGGCAGAAGGAGATGCACCGGCTGAACCTCAGAAGCCGCAGATCGAGCCGATCGAGTTTGTCGGTGTTCTCGAGATCGTATCCGATGGCGGATATGGCTTCGTAAGAAGAGAGAACTATCTGCCGTCTCCGCAGGATGTATTCGTACCTACGAACCTGATCCGCCGTTTCGGGCTTCGCATGGGTGACCAGATCAAGGGATTTGCCCTCCCGAAGAGAGGACAGGATAAGAACCTGGCATTAAGCTATATTACTACCGTAAATGATGTGGAAGTGGATAAGCTCGGACGCCGTCCGCACTTTGAACGCCTGACGCCGATCTACCCGGATGAAAGATTCCGTCTGGAGACCGGAAAGCAGGAGCTCAGTACACGTATTATCGACCTGGTATCCCCGATCGGTAAAGGTCAGCGTGGTATGATCGTTTCCCCGCCGAAAGCAGGTAAGACGATCCTTCTGCAGAAGATCGCGAACGCGATCACACAGAACAGCCCAAAGACGAAACTCATCGTGCTTCTCATCGATGAGCGTCCGGAGGAAGTTACCGACATGCAGCGCTCCATCAAGGGCGAAGTCGTATACTCCACATTCGATAAGAAGCCGGAGAACCATACACGTGTTACCGAGCTTGTTCTCGAGCGCGCCATGCGTCTTGTTGAGATGGGTGAGGATGTAGTTATCCTCCTTGACTCCATGACACGTCTGGCCCGTGCTTACAACCTGACGATCACACCGACCGGCCGTACGCTTTCCGGTGGTCTTGATCCGGGATCTCTTTACGGACCGAAGCGTTTCTTCGGTGCGGCAAGAAATATCGAGAACGGCGGCTCTCTTACGATCGTGGCGACATCTCTCATCGAGACCGGATCCCGAATGGACGAAGTTATCTTCGAGGAATTCAAGGGTACCGGTAACATGGAAGTTTACCTCGACAGAAAGCTCTCCGAGAAGCGTATCTTCCCGGCGATCGATATCAACAAGTCCGGTACGCGTCGTGAAGACCTGCTCATGTCGCAGGAAGAACTCGATGCCGTATGGACGATACGAAAGGCGTTCTCCCAGATGGAGACCGCTCCGGTCACAGAGACGATCATCAACCTTCTTCTGCGCACCAACTCCAACGATCACTTCGTCCGTTCCGTCAAGGTCTCTTTTGCGGATAAGGAAGTCTTCGATGCGATGCGCGGTACCGGCGCGAACGGATCGGCAAACGGTAACTAAACTGTACCGTTCAAGTGTAAAAACGACAGAAGGACTCGCACACTCGCGAGTCCTTTTTGCATTTAATAATCGTTTAAGGATTTCCTTCTGACCGGGTGTTATGCTGAAAACATAAAGAGAAAGAAGGTGCCGGAAACGGCCATAAGCATAAACACATAAAGATGGAGGAACAGACCATGAAGGATTATGACATCAGGATCAGGAAGGCAAATGAAGTAACGCTTTTGGCAACTGATAACGACACGATCGTCGTACCATCGAAGGTAAAGTTTGATACAGACCACGACCAGGCGGATATCGATATTAACGGTGTGGATGAAGTGGTTGTCGGCATCCCGCCGATGGCAGGAAACATCGAGGTGTTTGTCGAGAATACAACGCTCAATCTGAAGGGGATCTCTTTCGAAAGACTCGAGATCGACGGCGAAGGCAGTATCAGAATCGTTGCGGATAGAATCAACGGTAATATCGATATCAATCTCATTAAGGGCGAAGCAGAACTGATCGTTCCGGAAGGATTCGCATTTAATACCAGATGCGAAGGAAAGAACAACGAGATCCGCTGCGAAATCCCGCAGGATCCGAATGCGAAGAACACGATCGAGTTGAACGGCAGAAACAGCGTCCTTACGATCCGTGTGTGATATACTTGAGCTTGAGGGTATGTGTTGCCTCATAAATTCTCTGAAAGGGGAGCGTGGTTATGAGGATGAGAAAACTGACAGTCAAGTTTACGGTTCTGGCATTGACGTATGCGATGCTGATCGGATGCTGCTCTTGTTCGAAGAACGGCTCCGGAAAGAAACTGAAGGTCGAGCCGGATAAGGACAGTGCCACATGCGATGGCGTAATGCTTCCGGAGGATACGGATGATCTGTGGATCGACGATGCCGAGGATGTCGAGCTTCTGGGCATGCGCGAAGAAAAGAAGGCATGCGAGGGAGACAGATTAACACTTCAGGTGTTCTTTACCGATAAAGTCTATAAGAAACAGAATATCAAGAAGGAAGGTAAGACCGCGCTGACGGCGTATGTCTTCGTTTATACCAAGGATTACGAATGGTCTAAAAAAGATGCGCTGATCTCTGCTTCCGGAAAATCAATTACCCGGGAGGACAGGGATAACGATAAGACCTCCCACGGTCTGATGTATTCTCTTGATCTCGATGATTTTAATCTCGGCAAGTATACGATCGTGCTGGCCAGAGAAGACGGCAAGGTCGAGTGTGTGGCTGATTTTAAAGTGGTTTCGGAAAAGAGCATCGAAATAACAACGACAACACCGGAAATTGTCGAGGAGAAACCGGTGATCTATCTGTATCCGGAAGAGGAGATGGATGTAAATGTGACGCTGGATCTGGAAGGAAGAATGATATGCTCTTATCCAGAGTATGGAAACGGATGGAACGTCACCGCATATCCGGATGGAAAGATCTTTGATAAGGGAACTTCCAGATACTATGATTACCTCTTCTGGGAAGGTTCGCAGAAGATGGGCGATGATGTCTTTGAAAAGACAGCGTGTGTCGCTTCGGAAGATTCGGCCGCGTTTCTGGAAGAATACCTTGCAGCATTCGGACTGAATGACAGCGAAATCGATGATTTCATCTCTTACTGGCTGCCGAGACTTCAGGCAAGTCCTTATAACCTGATCTCTTTTCCGAATGAAAAGTATAACGAATGGGCGAAGCTCAATGTCAGTCCTGCACCGGAAACGGTGATCCGCGTCTATATGGTCTTTAAGCCTTTGGACGAAGCCGTGGAGATCCCGGAAGAGCAGAAACTTTCACTACCGGAGCGGCCGGTCAGAAAGGGATTTACAGTCGTCGAGTGGGGCGGCTCACAAAAGAGTGCCTGAGAGAAAGATCACTTCTTCTCGATACGATGAAGCTGCGGTCTCACGGTAAACTCCGTGATGACCATGTGCGGATCAGATGACAGAATATAGCGCACGGCATCGGCCACGTCCTGTGGAACCAGCCGTGCGTTTTCTTCTTTCGAAGCTTCGAAGTCTGCGTTTCTGTATAGGTTCGTATCCGTCATGTCCGGAAGGATCGTGGTGACCTTGACGCCATGTTTTCTCACTTCGTCGAAGAGGCTCTTGCTGAAACTGAGAAGACCTGCCTTCGTCGCACCGTACGCAGCTCCGTGCGGGTTACTCTGGCCCGCGGTGACGGATGCGATGTTGATGATCGTGCCCTTGCTCTCCTTCAGTTTCTTCAGAAGAATATTCGAGAGAAGAAGCGGCGTTTCGAGATTCGTTCTGACGAGCTCAGAGATATTCTCCGGCTTGATCTCATCGTGAAGACCGTAGTAGCCGACTCCCGCGCAGTTTACGAGAAGATCGATCGTCTTTCCCTTTGAGATGTCCCGGATCGTCGGTTCGATCTTGGAAGTCTCGAGCAGGTCAAATTCGACTTTGTGAAAAGATACATGCTCATCTATATTCCCGGAGTGGCTGAAATCCCTGCCGATTCCGTAGACTTCATAGTCCATATTGAGGAGAGTCTCGCAGATGGCTTTCCCGATTCCGGAAGAAGCTCCGGTGACGATGGCGGTCTTTGTCATTTCTTTTCCCTTTCCCGATTTACCATTTGATCTCTTTGTCCAGGATCATCGCACTGTCGCCCATAAGCATGACCTGCACTTCGCTGTTGACTTCATAAGGCTTGGTGGTCGTGCCGAGCGGAAGAAGGATGAACTTCTTTCCCTCGGAAGTATCCAGGAGGATCTTGATCTTCTGCGCGTTGACGCCGTTATAGGCGACCGTGTCATCCATATATCCGTATACTACGCCGGTACGGACGACACCGCTTTTTTTGACCGAAAGGTGACGCAAGAATGCGCGGATCCCGACGATGATGGAGATGATGCCGATCAGCATAAACGGGATCGTCATGATGGTCATGAATTTGCCCATGCCTTGAGTGTCTCCGCCGAAATCATCAATGAAAAGCGAGACGATGAACAAAGGAATAGAGACAGCTAAGAAGATACCACCGAACATAAAGGGAAATCCGATGTTCCAGAAACCGAGCTTGCCGTTTTTGCACTCAACAAGAGGATACTCGGGAGTCAGATCTCCGGTCGCGACTTCACCGATATATGTGCCGCAGAACTGGCAGACTTCGGAGAGAAGCCGCGCGCCACACTTGGGGCAGTTTCTTACCTCTTCCGGTCTCTTCAGATGTGGATTGTTGATACGTATATCGCTCATTTTCAGTTCCTCCTTTATTGTTTGCCATCACTTTCGATTCTATAGATCTTTCCTTCAGATATCAAGGTTTGTAACAGTGTTACAAGGGTGTTTTCCATCTCATTTCTGATGTTTTCGGGGTACAGCATGTAGCCTCCGACGTTCTCGTAGGGGAACTGGCAGATGGAAGAAGCCGGGAAGTCTTTTCGGATCTTCTTGATGTACTCCGACGAGATACGGAAGGATCCGACGCTGACATCCTTTAATCGATGACCGTCGATATGTTTTTTTACCTCGGAAAGCATCGATGCGTATATATCTTTCCAGTTCCTGACGTAGATCAGGGGATCGAAGCAGAGCCTTACCGGGAACCCCTTTTCCATCGCGGAGGCAGCGGCGGAGAGCCTGTCGGAAAGAGAAGCGGTCTTCTTTTCGTATTTTTCGATGATCTCCTGCGGGGAGATCGTGTAGGCGAAGATTACGCGGTCGCAGGGAGGAATCATATTAAAAAGATCCTTTCTGAACGACTTAGTGCGGATCTCAATGGTGAGGTCTTTGTGCTTCTTCGTAAACTCTGCCCAGCGGGAGACATATCCCGTGAGGTTATCCATGGCCATCAGGTCGGTGTCATAGGAAACACAGAGGTAGACCGGATGCTCTTGAAGAAGTGCTTCGACTTCGGCAAAAGTATCCTCGAGGTTTACGAAAATCACGACATTCCCCGAGCCGTACATGCCGCGGAGGAAACAGTACTCACAGTCGTAGATGCAGTTTCTCGCGCAGGAGGTGTAGTAGAAGTGGTCATATCCGAAATCCTGACAGACCGGCGCGCCCTTAAAGACAGACGATCCCGTATTTCTGGCAAGGATAAGGGACGGCGCGGTCTTCTGTAGAAGAAAACTCTGGCGCGGACGGTTGAAGACGTCCTTATAGTGGGCGATCGGGATGACCACCGACTTGCTGTACCGGGAAAGGATACTCTTCGTCAGTTCGTGATCCATTACCTTTTCTTCGACGTAGATGTGAGAGAAGGGAAAGTTAAATAAGTCTTTGCCGGATGACATCGATGACCTCCTTTCCCTCGCGCTTGGAGTTCACGGGATATTTTCCTTCTTTTTCAAGATCATCGAGGATCTTCTCCATATCGGTGCCTTCGGCCTTCGCATAGCGGAAAAGCTGGAGGAGTTCATGCCGCATGGTTTCGCTTGCCTTCAGATTCAGGATGGTGTCGAGGAAGAGATCCTCATCGATTTCGTTATCATCATCGCTGATCGTCTGAAGATGATCAAGTACAGCAAGGACCGTTTCGACCTGCTGCTGCGCGCCCTCCTGGAGCATGGCCGCAGTGATCTTCTTCGGATCGTCGGTTCCGGAATCGGAGACATACTTCAGGAAAAGCATGCGGTGAGGCGGGATGAAGCGTGATGCGGCCTGAAAGACGGCGGAAGCTTCCATCTCGTAAAGGAGTTCGGGATCCGCCAGAGAAGCGACGACTTTACTAACCGTCACAAGTGCTTTTTCCGAAGAAGCGGGGAGACCGCAGGAAGAAAGATCATATAGCATGTCCGGGTAAAAGGATCTGCCGGTTACCTCGTCAGTGATCCTGTTGATCAGGTGAAGGCCCGGTGCTTTTCCCGCGCAGGAGCCGAAATTGATGAGAAAATCCTTCTCGGGGCGGAAACCGAAACGAGTCAGAAGATAGGTCGTCGCGGACGCGGCAGCTACTGTGCCCATGCCGGAGATCGCAAGAACCGCAGAACTGTCCTCGGCAAAGAAGGTGTCATAAGGACACGCAAAACTGTCTTTCCGAAGGGAAAGGGCAGAGATCAGGGGCTTGGCTTCAGGCGAAAGTGCGCAGACGATAAAGAGCATGTTAATTCGTGTTTCCCGGCTTGGAGTTCGCAGCCACTGCTATAGCAAAAGCGACCGGGACACCGATGGCTATTCCTGCTGCCGGACCGGGCTCCATATGGAAGCCGTAAGCCAGTATCATGAAAATGATCAGAGGTACGGCAGACAGAAGTGACAGTATTATGATAATGGTTGCCAGTATTCCTTCCAGATACAGGGCGTAGGAGCAGCCTGCGGCCAGCACGATGCAGACGGGAAGGATGATGTAGAGCGGCATTCCCAGCTTCTCCTTCATGAGGACACCGAGAAGGGTCGGGATGATCAGACCGATGATGATCGCAAACGGGATATGCTTCTTTTTCTCTTTCTGTGCGAATTCCTGGCATTCGCGGATTTTCTCATCAGTGTCGCGGAACCCGGGGATCTTCTCGAATTCCGTGAGTGCCTGACGGTAACTCTTCTTGTCGAAGTAATTGCAGGCCATGGCGTAGTGGCGGAGATCCTCGGCATCCTTGAGGCCGGCCTTACTGATCTTCAGAAGATCGGTAGAAATGGGGTCGGTGTGGAAACACATGGCAGACGCCTGCTGGAAAAGCAGCTTCGCCTGAGCGATGTTGGTAACATCCGGCTTTCCCGACAGAAGGTTTGTCGCCTTCTTGATCATCTCAATGGCGTTCGAGTACTTCTCATATTCGGGAATGACGTTGTCCATCGAGAACTTGTTTCCGCAGTGGGCACACTTGCATGTGCCGGAGAGATAGTCATTACGGATCTCGCCGCCGCAGACCTTGCACTTTAAGTTGATCGGTGATGAACTGTTTTCAGACATGGCGTATACCCTATTCCCCATTTCCTAAAAATCTATCTTATTTTATCATATAATCATGCGGACCGTAGCGATTTGATTATATAGTATTCAAGATAACAAATTTAAGATATAATCTATCGCGGTGGGGATGAAGGAAAATAGAATTTGAGTAAGGAGATAACCATGAAGATTGCCGCGTATCAATTCCCCGTTTGTGGCGATGTCGAGAAGAACTGTGCTAACATTCTTCGGGCGATCGAGCGTGCGGCAAAGAGTGGTGTCCGCCTTCTGGTATGCCCCGAGTGCGCAGTGACCGGTTATCCTCCAAGAGATGTCGACTCTGTCCACAAGATCAATTTCCAGGCAGTAGAGAAGGCGCATCAGGCAATTGCCGAGGCGGCCTGGTGTCACGATATCTATGTCCTGATCGGAACGATCGTAAAAGAAGAGTGTACGATGTGGGACGCACCCCTGATGGGTGATGCGCCGGCCATCGAGAATATGTTTTATAACACTGCTCTGGTATTTACACCGGGAGGTCAGGTCGAAAGATACAGCAAACGTGCCCTGTGGGGCTGGGATGCGGAGAATTTCTCGGCAGGTGAGGAGCCCGGAGTCTTTGACGTGGATGGTATCCGCGTCGGAGTCCGGATCTGCTTCGAAGTAAGATTCCCGGAGTACTTCCGCGAGCTTTACCGCGAGAAAACGAATCTGAATATCATTATTTTCTATGATGTATCCGACCGTGAGGATCCGGACAGATATAATCTGATCCGCGGTCATGTCCGCACACGTGCCGTGGAAAACGTGACATACACGCTTACCTGCAATACGACATTCCCGCACCAGACGGCTCCGACGGCGCTTTATGACCGCTCCGGAAGAACCCTGGTGGAGGTCAAGCCCGGCCAGGAAGCGATCCTGGTCTACGACCTGAAGGGGAGCGAGCCGGATTTCGGCGAGAAAGGCCGGATCTCTTTTTCCGAGAAACTGATCTCGGGAAAAGACTGAGCGAGAATGGTGAACACCATGTTTTCAGATCCCAAAGTGAGAAAAGCGTATATTTGGACGATCTTTGCATTCTGGGTGGCTTTTTGTTTGTTTTCCAGTCTGATCTGCACGCAGAGGATCATTTCTCAGAATCGTGCGTATGATGCACGAGCCGAAATAGATTCAACCAGGCCGGCTGAGGTAAGACAACACAACCCTGCTATTGATGAGGTTATGGATTCCCTTGAAGACGTGTCCGGATCTTTTGATGAAAGTTCGAATAAGCCTGCCGATCCCGATGAGACAACTGCGCAGCCACAGAGACGTAAAGTCACTCCGTACCGTGAAAGTCTGCTGCCTTTTATCATGTATATCATCTTTTGTGTGATCTTCACGATCCCGCTTGTCCATCTGGCTGTAAATGACAAACTCCTGAAACTTGTTGTCTGTGAGACGATCTTTTTACTGATACAGCTGTTTTCCCTTCTTATCATGGTGCTTCCGACGTATACGTACTTGGTTCACTGATACCGGTCATATATTACATTGATTTTTTCTATATAAAGTTGGTATAATCATTAGATGCATTCAGCAAAAGAAGGAGGCGCATAGAATTATGTGCAATAAAGAAAAGTTTTACATCACGACACCGATCTATTACCCGTCCGGCAATCCGCATGTTGGTCATTGCTATACGACCCTTGCGTGCGACGTGGTCTCCAGATTTAAGCGAATGCAGGGCTACGATGTCATGTTCTTAACAGGAACCGATGAGCACGGCCAGAAAATCGAG
>JAEEGJ010022557.1_pt1 | contig 13348 bp, 9 predicted proteins | sample 8958761 | NCBI WGS metagenome assembly JAEEGJ01 (sample SAMN16246546, study PRJNA631951) | gut metagenome | biome: gut microbiome; feature: rumen; material: RS-attached | host: Bos | place: Iran: Karaj | collected 2018-10
GAACAGCTGACAATGATTGCTTGATTGCTTGAATGTGTAAATGCTTGAATTAATGCCTGAATGCTTGAATGTGTAAATGCTTGAGTGATAAAATACTCAAACAATTAAACAATCAGACAATCAAGCAATCAATAATCACTCAAACAATCAAGCAATCAGACAATCAAGCAATCAAATGGCTGTTTCGCTCGGATATTTTTAGATTTTTAATTCTTAATTTAAAAAAAAATCGTATCTTTGCAGATTGTAAACTTCATTTTTTGTTGAATAAATTAATATATATTATACACTAACATTGAAAGATATGAACTACGACCTTATTGTCATCGGAAGTGGCCCTGGCGGCTATGTGGCAGCGGTGAAGGCTGCACAGTTAGGCATGAAGACTGCTGTTGTCGAGCGCGAGAACCTCGGCGGGATATGTCTGAACTGGGGTTGCATCCCCACAAAGGCTTTGCTGAAGAGCGCACAGGTGTTCAACTATATTAACCATTCGGCTGCATATGGAGTGGCGGCACAGCCTGTCGAGGCCGACATGGCGGCTATGGTGCAGCGGTCGCGCGGTGTGGCCGAGACCATGAGCAAGGGCGTACAGTTCCTGTTGAAGAAGAACAACGTGGATGTCATCATGGGCACAGGCCGTGTGAAACCCGGCCACTGTGTCGAGGTCACCAATGCCGAAGGCAACACCGAGGTGTATGAAGCCCCGCATATCATCATCGCCACGGGCGCACGCAGCAAGGTGATGCCCAATATGCCTCAGGACGGCAAGCGCATCATCGGCTACCGCGAGGCCATGACCCTGCCTTTCAAACCCAAGAGCATGGTTGTTTGCGGCAGCGGTGCCATCGGCAGCGAGTTTGCCTTCTTCTACCAGAGCATCGGCGTGCAGGTGACTCTCGTCGAGTTCATGCCGCAGATTCTGCCCAACGAGGACGAGGACACTGCCTCGCAGATGAGCCGCAGCTTCCGCAAGATGGGCATGAAGGTGATGGCCAGCTCCAGCGTGGAGAAAGTGGATGTGGAAGGCGATGTGTGCCATGTGACTATCAAGGACATGAAACGCAACACCGAGACCATTGTCGACTGCGACGTAGTGCTGAGCGCTGTGGGCGTGGTCACCAACTTGGAGAATATCGGCCTTGAAGAGACCGGCATCGCCTTTGAGCGTGGAAAAATCACGGTTGACGACTACTACCAGACCAACGTGCCGGGCTACTACGCCATCGGCGACGTGGTGCACGGACCCGCCTTGGCACATGTGGCCAGCGCAGAGGCCATTTGCTGCGTGGAGCATATTGCCGGTCACGAGCCCAAGAAAGTGAATTACACCAATATTCCCGGCTGCACCTACACCACACCTGAGGTGGCCAGTGTGGGTCTGACCGAGAAGAAAGCCGCCGAGGCCGGCAAGGAGGTGCTTGTGGGCAAATTCTTCTTCAAGGCCAGCGGCAAGGCAACGGCTGCGGGCAACACCGACGGCTTCATCAAGATGATTATCGACAAGAATACCGACGAGATTGTCGGCTGCCATATGTGCGGCGACAATGTCACGGAGATGATTGCCGGAATCGTGACCGCCCGCGAGAACGGCCTCACTGCTAAACAGGTTGCAGGAGCCGTGCATCCGCACCCCACCATGAGCGAAGCGGTTATGGAGGCTATCGAGGCTGCCTACGGATGTGCCATTCACGGCTGATATCGTTATCCGTTGATACGTTGATAAGATGAAAAGTTTATCCGACTCGCATCATATCAACGTATCAACATATCAACAAAAACATATCAACATATTTCTATAATCTTAATACGAAAAACATGAAACTGTTACCTAAAAGCCGCAAAAAAGTTGCAAAGGGTCTGTCGGTATGGGTGTCCAACCACTATACTCCCACGCTGTTCGGAATCCGTGGGAAATATGAGTCGTCGTATAAGTCGGGCCAATATGTCGAATGCGGCAGCCCTGGAACGGGATTCTTTGTCCGCAACAGTTCAAGCCGCACCTATAAGGCTTTCTGCCAGGGTGAGCGGGCAAAACTGATACCCAATTACTTCGATTTGGTACGGGGTAAAGAGTTCTCGTTTGACAAGGAGATTGCCCGTGTTGAGGCTGTTCAGTCCCAAGGCGGTTTGAACAAATACAAGGAGATTATATTGGAGTCGTATGTGAATGTGCTGCCTTTGGCCAAGGAGGCCGAGGAGGCAGAGCGCATTGTGGCAGCCATCAAGGAGCTGTCGCACCGCCGCCACCATCTGTCCTCATACCAGACCCATGTCATGTCGAGCTTCAAAAGTCGTGTGGCGCGTCTGGGACACGATGTTCGTGACATTCAGTTGAACATCACCAATCTCTGCAATGAAGAGCGGATGAAAGGATTCGAGGATGTGGTGATTTCTTTCTCGCAGCTGGCTGCATGCCACCGCATATGGAGTGTGCGGGAGAGTTTCAGCGGTCTGGAGTCGTCGTTTGCGCAAGTCTATTTTGACCTTGGCATTTTCGATTTCATTCAGGCTCCGCTGATGACCCCGTTGATGCGCGATGCCGAGGGAAGACGCTGTTTCATCTACCCCGACTTCATTGTCCGCTCGTACGACGCAGTCGATTTCGAAGTCTTTGAACTCAAGGATCTCAACTTCCTCTACCGCGAGGTGCCCTACGACATGGTGTCGAATATGGTTATTGACAGCTATTACGACCGAGAGAACACCCAGGAAGTGACAACCCACGTCCACCGCCGCAACTATGAGCAATTCGGTGACGGACTGCTGGTGAACAAGGACACAAAAGCATTGAACGAAATGGAGGAAGAGAACAAACTGCGTGAGCGTGTGGTGGGAGAGTTGTATGTGCCGGAGATGAACATGCGCTATTATGTCCGTGACTTCAAGGCTTTGAAAACCTTTGTGAAGATTATTAACAATTACAAGAGCGATTTGTAAATTGAGAGTTGAAAGTTGAAATATTGCTTGAATGCTTGATTGTGTTAATTCCTGAGTGGCTTATGCGGTCAAATAACTCAAGCAATCAAACAATCAGACAATCAAACAATCATTTTCATTTTTCAATTTTCATTTTTCAACTCTCCTTGATAGTGGCATGAAGAAGAGGTACATATACAGGTTCAACCCCCATACTTTGTCGTATGAACGGGTGGAGGCGACGTTGAAGGACCGTCTGAAACGGATTTCTACAACGGCGTTGCTGGGTGTAGTGCTGGGTGTGATTTTCACCTTTTTGGCTGTGAAGTTGATTGACTCGCCAGAGGAACGGATGCTAAAGGGCGACATCTACCAGTACCGCCAGGCCTTGGAGGGGCTGAACCAGCGGATGGACAGGATGGGACGAGTGCTGGCCGACATCGAAGAACGCGACAGTGCTGTGTATCGTACCATCTTTGGCGCCAATCCTGTGGCCGAAGGCCGCCGCACTCCAGTCATGCAGGACTACAGTGGATGGGAAGGACGTGCATCGAGTGCTCTGATAGTGAAGACCCACTTGCGTGTGGACTCGTTGGAACAGCGGCTCTATTCCCAATCGGTCTCGTTGGACGAAATCTACCGTATGGCCGGCACCAAGCAGCAACGCATGGCTACGATGCCGGCCATTATGCCGATAAAGAAGAACGACTGCCATATAGTGTCGGGTTTTGGCATGAGGTACCATCCGATTTTGCACTACCGCCGGATGCACACTGGTGTCGACCTGTCGGCACAGCCGGGCACGCCTGTCCATGCCACGGGTGACGGCCGGGTGACGGTTGCCGGACGCGGTGCCGACATGGGCGGCTACGGCATATGCGTGGTTGTTGACCATGGATTCGGTTTCAAGACTCTGTATGCCCACTTGTCGGAGGTGACGGTGAGTCAGGGTGACCGAGTGTCGCGCGGGACGGTGGTCGGCAAGGTGGGCAGGACAGGGCTTGCACAGGGCTATCACCTCCACTATGAGGTGATTCAGAATGGTAACAAGGTTAACCCTGTATACTACTTCTTCAACGACTTGACACCGGCTGAGTATGATGAGGTGCTGGAGGCATCCTATATCGAGAACCAATGCCTTAGTTGAATTTGAAAGTTGAAAGTTGGCCGGTGTCCGGCTGACAATTAAAGTTGAAAGTTGGCCGGTGTCCGGCTGACAATTAAAGTTGAAAATTGAAAGTTGAAAATATGCAGATTATCATCGACGACAACGCAGGCTTCTGTTTCGGAGTGGTGAAAGCTATCGGCACCGCCGAGGAGGAGTTGTCGCACAGCGGCAGCCTTTATTGTCTTGGCGATATTGTGCACAATACCGCCGAGGTGGCTCGCCTCAAGGCCAAAGGACTGCAGGTGATTGACCACGGAGAATTGCGCAACCTTGCGCCGGGAGGGTCGAAGGTGATGATACGTGCCCATGGCGAACCACCGGCTACCTACCGGTTGATTGACAAGCTGGGACTTGAATTGATAGATGCCACATGCCCTATTGTCTTAGCGCTGCAGCAGCGCATCCGCCGGGGATATGAAGAGATGAGCCGTCTTGAACCTAAGGGACAAGTGGTGATTTTCGGCAAGCCCGGCCATGCCGAGGTGGTAGGGCTGTGTGGACAGACAGAGGGGGAGGCAGTGGTAGTGAGCAGCCCGGACGACGTTGATGGGATAGATTTCACAAGGCCAATCAGGCTGTATTCGCAGACGACGAAAAACAAGGAGGAGTACAAACGGCTGATAGAGAATGTGAAAAAAGGCATTGCCTCGTGCGGTCTTGCTGTGGGGGATAACCATTTTGTGGCATACAACACCATTTGCAGCAGGATGGCCAACAGGGCAACGAGATTGGAGGAGTTTGCCCGCGGAGTGGATTTGGTCCTGTTTGTGAGTGGACAAGGCAGTTCTAACGGACACTACCTGTACGATTATTGCAAGAGTGTCCAGCCGAACACGAAGCTTGTATACGGAGTGGAGGATATTGACCGTAGCTGGTTTCTCGGAAAGGATGCCAAGATAGTGGAACGCGTGGGAATAACCGGAGCCACAAGCACACCGCGATGGCTGATGGAGGCGGTAAAGGAGAAAGTGTATGGAGAGTTTAGAGTTTAGAGTTGAGAGTTGAATTATTGCTTGAATGTTTGATTGTGTTAATTCCTGAGTGGCTGGCGCGGTCAAATCACTCAAACAATCAAGCAATCAGACAATCAAACAATACGAGGTATAAATATGTATTTGACGAATCTTAAACTGAGCAATTTTAAAACCTACACCGATGTTGATGTGGACTTCTGCCCCAATGTCAACTGCCTGGTTGGAAACAACGGTGTGGGTAAGACGAATCTGTTGGATGCAGTCTATTACCTCTCGTTTTGCAAAAGTTGCTTTAATAGTGTCGATTCGCAGAATATCCGTCGTGGAGAGGAGTTCTTTGCAATCCACGGCCAGTATGAGGTGAATGGAGAGACGGTGCCGGTTTCCTGTATCCAACGCTTGGGACAACCCAAGCAGATGAGATGGAACAAGAAGGTGTGTAAGACGCTTGGTGAGCATATCGGACGGGTGCCATTGGTGATGGTTTCCCCCAATGACCAGAATATCATACTCGGAGGGAGTGATGCGCGCCGCAAGTTTGTCGATGGTGTTATTTCGCAAACGGATAAGGGCTATCTTGATCATTTGTTGCAATACCAGAAAGCCTTGGAACAGCGCAATCGTTTGCTGAAGCGTTTTTACGAGGACCGGGACTGGGACGAGCAGTCGATTGCCATCTGGGATGAACAGCTGGTGCGTCATGGCGAGTTGCTGTACAGCGGCCGGGAGGATTTCTTCAGTGGTTTCAAGCCTCTGTTTGACGAGTATTTCGCATGGATTACCGACGGGGGTGAGAAGGGGATGGTGAAATATGTCCGTCAGTCGACGGAACCGATAGGCGACCAGCTGGCAAGGGCTCGTCAGCAGGACAGGTATGCCCAGTATACCACGGTGGGTCCCCATAAGGACGACGTGGAGCTGGAGGTGGGTGACATGGCGGTGAGACGGTTCGGATCGCAGGGGCAGCAGAAGACGTTTGTACTGGCTTTGAAGCTGGCGCAGTTTGAGTATATCTATCGGCATGGAGGAGTGAAACCCATTTTGCTGTTGGATGACATTTTTGACAAGTTGGATATGCTGAGGGTGACTCAGTTGGTGAAACTGGTGGGGAGCGACAGGTTCGGACAGGTGTTTCTGACCGACACTCAGCCCGGACGTGTGGAACGGGTCTTTGAAGAAATACCGCAAGTGGAACACAGAATTTTGAGAGTTGAGAATGGAAAGTTGAAATTGAAAGTTGAAAATTGAAAATTGAAAATTTGTTGATATGTTGATACGTTGATATGTTGATATGTTGATATGATGCGAGCCGTATAAACTTATCAACTTATCAACGGACAACGATAAATCATAAAGGAATGTACAGTAACGAACATACACTGCAAGACTTGCTCAAGAAAGCCTATCGCCGTCTGGACATGGACGAGACGGTGATGGAGATTGATGTGAAGCGCGCATATGTGAGCGTGGTGGGGGACTTGATTAACAGGCTGACCCGGTCGGTGCGTTTTGCGGACGGGACGATGACGGTGTCGTTGGCATCTGCCGCGCTGCGGCAGGAGTTGTGGCAGCGGCGGGAGTCGCTTGCAGGAAGGATAAACGATATAGTAGGGAAAACCGTGGTGAAAAAAATTGTCTTTATGTGAACAAACAACAGTGAGATATTGCTTGAATGCTTGATTGTGTTAATGCTTGAGTGCTGGCGCAGTCAAATTACTCAAACAATCAAGCAATCAAGCAATCAGGCAATCAATAATAAAGTGTGTAGTGTAAAAGAAGGATAGTCTTATGAAACAGATATTCAAAGCCCTTGACATGATACGCCAGTGCGACAACCGGGCGTTTTGGCTGCGTATAGTATATGTGGTCATCATGCACGTTTTGCCATTGGTGAATCTCTATGTCTTGAAGTTTCTTATCGACGCTGTCTCGAACGGCGAGCCTTCCGTCTTGCTGGGGGTGGAGATGAATACATGGGTTTCGTTGGGTTTGTTCAGCTTCATTTTCCTGCTGGACAGGATTGTGGCAGTCCTGAACAGTGTGAACAACGACATCATGCAGCAACGCCTGATAGACTATATCAGCGAGCGGATGCAGGCGCAGTCGGCAAGATTGGATATGAGCTATTTTGACAATCCTGAATATCACGACACATATCACCGTGCGCAACAGGAGGCTTCGTATCGACCCATTCAGATTCTGAACGGTTTTATGGGCTTGCTGGGGTCTTTGATTTCCATTACGGTGATTATGGTGATGCTTACGTCGGTTTCTGGATGGATTATTGTCGTGATGGTTGCGGCAGTGGTCCCGTCGTTTGTGGTAAGAGTGATTAAGGCACGCAAGATTTATGCTTTCAGACGTAACAATACCCAGAACTACCGCCGCACGAATTATTACACCACCCTGCTTGGGGGCAGGGATTTTGCCAAGGAGATGCGGACTTTCGGTCTGGCTCCTTTTTTCCGGGAACGGTTTGTATCAGTCCGTAAGGCTTTGGTGAAGAGTCTGCTCAAGATATCGAAACGGTTGGGTGTGTATGATTCTGTTTGCGCAGTGGTCGAGACTTTTGCTCTGTTCTTTGTGACGATGTTTCTTATTATGAGTACAAAGGATGGTTCTATTTCGCTGAGTTCGTTTGTTGTGCTTTTTGAGGCATTTCGTCGTGGGCAGTCTCAGTTGTCCACTTTGGTTAGCAGTATTACGGGTTTGTATGACAATCGCCTGTTTATAGGAAACCTGTTTGAGTTTCTTGACATGAATCCCTCTATTGTCAATCCTGCCCATCCGGTACCGTTCCCGGAGAGGGTGCACACGGTGGAGTTCCGCGACATCACTTTCCGCTATCCGAAGATGGACAGGGATGTGCTGAGCCATTTCAACCTTACGGCGAGGGCTGGCGAGGTGACGCAGATTGAGGGGGAAAACGGTTTTGGCAAGACTACGCTGCTGAAGCTGCTGTTGAGGCTGTATGATACCGACGAGGGCGCAGTGCTGGTTGACGGGGTGGATGTGAGGCAGTATGACCTGAAGGGGCTGCGGCATGGTATCGGCGCGATTTTCCAGGACTATGTGCGTTTCTATTGCACTGCCGAGGAGAATATCGCTTTCGGCGATATAAGGGTTGTGGACCGCGACAGGGTGAAACGGGCGGCGGCATTGGCAGGGATGGACGGATATATTGAGAGGCTGCCCCAGGGGTATGACACGATGCTGGGGCGCATGTTCGACGGCGGCGAGGAGCTGAGCATGGGGCAGTGGCAGCGCATAGCCTTGGCACGCCAGTTGTATGGCAATGCTCCTGTGCTGATTTTCGACGAGCCCACGGCCTGGATGGATGTGCCCTCGCGCGACCGCTTCTACCGCACGCTGGAGGAGTTGAAGGAGGCCGGGAGGGTGATTATATTGATTAAACATGTGTAGAGAATTGAAAATTGAAAAGTGAAAATTGAAAAGATTGCTTGATTGTAGAAAACGTTGATAAGTTTATACGGCTCGCATCATATCAACATATCAACGTATCAACATATCAACAAAACACCCTAAAACAATCAAGCATTCAAGCAATAAAAAAACATAAATATTATGCAATTTAAGATAGAACAAATTGATCCGAAAGTTTATAAGGGCAACCTGATTTTTTTGTATGGGAATGAGGTGGCCGACCGCAGTCTGCCTTTGGGAAAGAAGGAACTAGATTGCCTGAAACGGCGCCGCAGGACCGAGGGCGACTCTGTTGTGGTTTTTGACAGGCTGCCGTATCGCCTGTATGTGGTGAATTTCGACAGCGAGTGCCAGGCAGGGGTATGCCATGAGAGACTTCGCCGCAGTGCCGACAGGGTTGTGTCGATGCTGAAGTCCGACGGTCAGCACGAGGCTGCTGTCGTGGGCGAGGGTGTCATCCCCGAGGAGGTTGTGGCTTTTGTAGAGGGTATGTTTCTGTCGGACTATACTTTCGACAGGTATAAGACCAAAAACATGCCGCACCTGTCACACGTTGTTGTGGAGGAGTCGTTCCTGAATGCGGAGGAGTTGGAGCGGAATGTAAGGCTTTGGAGGTTGATAAGCCAGTGCCGGGACTGGGTCAATACACCAGTGGCAGACTTGAATGCCGAGTGTTTTGCAGACGAGTTGCAGGAGCAGGCCCGCCGGTGGGGTGTCGGCTGCACGGTGTTGGACAAGAAACGTATCGAGGCTTTGCGGATGAACGGCCTGCTGGCTGTGAACAAGGGAAGTGTGGACGAGCCGCGTTTTGTGGCCCTGGAATACAAGCCGGAGAACCCTGAGAACGAACGTCCGCTTGCCTTGGTAGGCAAGGGTGTCATGTATGACACGGGAGGGCTGAACCTGAAGCCCGAAGACTATATGCAGGAGATGAAGTCGGACATGGCGGGCGCGGCCACGATGGCGGCAGTGGTTTTTGCCGCTGCGGCAAACAGTCTGCCTGTGCATGTCGTCGCGCTGCTGCCTTTGACGGACAGCCGTCCGGGCTTTAATGCCTATGCGGCCGACGATGTAATCCGGATGTACGACGGCACGACGGTGGAGGTGGTCAATACCGACGCCGAAGGGCGTATCATTTTGGCCGACGCCATAGCCTATGCCGTGGACAAGTACAGACCGGAGCTGGTCATCGACGCGGCCACCTTGACGGGTGCCGCCGTCCGGGCTATCGGCACATATGGCATTGCCGCCATGCACAAGGATGCAGACAACCCGTTCAATCTGCTCTCTATCCTCGGCAAGCAGGTGTACGAGCGCCTGGTGGAGTTCCCCTTCTGGGAGGAGTATGACGAGCTTCTCAAGTCGGAGGTGGCCGACATGAAGAACTGCGGCACCGCCCAGGCGGGAGCCATCACGGCCGGCAAGTTCCTTGCCCATTTTGCCCAAATGACTCCTTACATTCACCTTGATATTGCAGGCGTGGCTTTCTTCTCCAAGAAGCAGTTTTACTATAACCCCGGTGCGTCGGGCTACGGAATACGCCTGCTCTATGCATTTTTGCAAACATATGACATGATTCACAAGAATGTTTGAAAGGGAAAATTAAATTGAAAATTGAAAATTGAAATATTGCTTGATTGCTTGATTGTGTAAATGCTTGAGTGCTGGCGCAGTCAAATTACTCAAACAATCAAGCAATCAGACAATCAAGCAATCTTCTAAACTCTCAACTTTCAACTCTCAACTTTTAAGCAAGCAATTTAATAATAATAAAAATCAAGCAATTAAATCACCATTTATACAGTTCATTATATGGAAGAGAAAAAAGAAAACAACCGCATACGCGTAGCCATTACCCAGGGCGACATCAACGGCATCAGCTACGAGGTTATACTGAAGACTTTCAGCGACAGCCGCATGTATGACATCTGCACCCCCATCCTTTACGGCTCCACCAAGGTGGCTTCGTACCACAAGAAACTCCTGGCCCTGCATCAGGACATGACCTTTACGGGCATCCGCGATGCCTCCGAGGCCGTGGACCGCAAATTCAATGTGGTGAACCTTACCGGCGAGGAAATCAAGATTGACATGGGCAAGCTGACCGATGTGGCGGGCGAACAGTCGCGCCTGTCGCTCTCGCGTGCATGCGACGACCTGAAGAAGGGGAGTGTCGATGTGCTTGTCACAGCTCCCATCAGCAAGAAAAACATCCAGTCGGCAGATTTCGACTTTCCTGGACACACCGAATACCTCTCGCACAAGTTTGGCTGCAGCAGCCTGATGATTATGGTGTGCGACCGCATTCGCATCGGCATCGTCACCAACCATCTTGCCCTGAAGGATGTCCCCACGGCCATTACGCACAACCTCCTTTTCGACAAGATTATGCTGATGAACGAGTCACTGAAGCGCGATTTCGGCATCCCCATGCCCAAGATTGCGGTGCTTGCTTTGGACCCCCATGCCGGCGACAACGGTGTTATCGGCGACCAAGACCAGACGGTGGTCAAGCCGGTCATCGACGAGGTGCAGGGCAAGGGTGTGCTGGCCTACGGCCCCTATCCCTCCGACGGTTTCTTCGGCAGCAGCGAGTTCAACAAGTTCGACGGTGTGCTTGCCCTCTATCACGACCAGGGGCTCATCCCGTTCAAACTGATGTCGTTTACCGAGGGCGTGAACTACACCGCAGGACTGCCATATGTGCGCACTTCTCCCGCCCACGGCACTGCCTTCGACATAGCCGGAAAGGACAAGGCCAGCGAGCAGTCGTTCCGCAGCGCGGTGTATCTTGCCTGCAAGATTCTCCGTAACAGGAAAGAATACGATGAATTAACCGCCGACCCGTTGCGTTGATGAAAAGGCTGGTTCTTTTTGACGGCATGGCCATCGTGTATCGTGCCTATTACGCTTTGAGCGGTTCCAACAGGATGAACTCCAAAGGCGTGAACACTTCCGCTGTGCTGGGGTTCACCACCACGCTATACGACCTTGCCAAGAAACTGCAGCCAACCCACATGGCAGTGGCTTTCGATTTGCAGAAGCCCACGTTCCGTCATGAGATGTATGCCGAGTATAAGGCGAACCGCGAGGCAATGCCGGAGGCAATCCAGGTGGGTCTGCCCTATATCCGGAGTATCATTGCGGCTTTTAACATCACTGTCCTTACATGCGAGGGATACGAGGCCGACGATGTGATAGGCACGGCCTCCCACTGGGCCGAGCAGCAGGGATTCGACGATGTTGTCATGGTGACCCCCGACAAGGATTTTGCACAGCTTGTCACGGAGCATGTCCATATCTACCGTTTCGGCCGCATGGGCAGACCCGACCAGATTCTCGGCATCGACGAGGTGAAGGAGAAGTTCGGCGTGGACAGGTGTGAACAGGTCAAGGATCTGCTGGGCCTCTGGGGTGACTCATCCGACAACATCCCCGGCATTCCCGGAGTGGGGGAGAAGACGGCCAAGAAGCTTATCGCCCAGTTTGGGTCGATAGAGGAAATGGTGACCCGCGCCGACGAGAAAAAGAATGACAAAATCAGGGGGCTGGTGGAGCAGTACTCCCAGCAGGCTCTATTTAGCAAACAGCTGGCGACGATTGTCCTGGATGCACCGCTCCAACTCGACGAGGATGAGCTGGCCCTGCGGAAGCCGGATTATTCCGAGCTGCAAAAGCTCTTTTCTGAATTGGAATTCCGTAATCTTGCCAAGCGCATGTACACGGACCTTTCCATTTCCGACCCGGCCGAGGCACAGCGCTTTGCCAAAGCCTCTGCAGCACCGGCAAAGCCGCCAGTCGACAAGAGTGGGCAGCCGTCGCTATTTGACCAGCCTACGCTGTTCGACAGTGCGCCTGTCGACGAGACCCGTGCAACCGATATCCATCTGCTTCAGCAATTCCCAGACGACAGCGATGTGGCCATCATGGTGAACGGCGCCACTATTGCTTTGGCGTTCAGTGCTGACGAGGTTTTCGTTTCTCTGGTGGGCGATATTGACACAGAGCGCCTGCGCCGTTTGCTGCAGCGTGGCGACACGCTGAAGCTTTGCTACGACTTGAAAGCCCTCAAGTATATATTGAATGAGCTTGACATTAATATTTCCGGTGAGATATTCGATGTACAGCTTGTTCATTACCTCATCGATGCCGAGGCGCGCCATGCGTTCAACAGCATCTCTTCAGGCATTCTTGGCACCGAACCCGCCACTGATGCCGAGGCGGCCGCCTCGTTGTGGCAGCTCTATCCCCTTATGGCGGCGCGTCTCTCCGATGCCGGGCTGGGCAAGCTGTACACCGACGTGGAGCTGCCGCTTGTGGATGTTCTTATCGGCATGGAGGAGGAGGGAGTGCGCATTGATGTGGATGCCCTGCGCGATTATTCCAACAGGCTCTCTGTCGAGCGGGATTCGCTTGAACAGCAGATTTACCAATTGGCTGGCGGCACATTCAATATCTCTTCGCCCAAACAGTTGGGCGAGGTGTTGTACGAGCGGCTCAACGTGACAGACAAACCGCCGCGCACCGCCACGAAGCAGTATTCCACAGCCGAGGATGTTCTAGTAAAACTCAAAGACAAGCATCCCATTATTGGCCTGATACTTGAATACCGTTCCCTGACGAAACTGATAGGGACTTATCTCGACAGTTTCCCTAAACTCATCAATCCCGTTACAGGACGTCTGCATACTGTATATAATCAAACCGTCACGGCTACAGGCCGGCTCTCCTCAAGCAACCCCAACCTGCAGAATATCCCCATCCGCACGGAACGGGGGCGCGAGATCCGCAGAGCCTTTGTGGCGCGCAACGACGACTATATCCTCCTTGCCGCCGACTATTC
>JAEEGJ010022558.1_pt1 | contig 13347 bp, 5 predicted proteins | sample 8958761 | NCBI WGS metagenome assembly JAEEGJ01 (sample SAMN16246546, study PRJNA631951) | gut metagenome | biome: gut microbiome; feature: rumen; material: RS-attached | host: Bos | place: Iran: Karaj | collected 2018-10
TTTGTAATTTTCGACAGGCAGGAAAGCCTCTATGACTTTCATGACCGTTCCCCGGGTATCTTCAAAAATGGCTCCGACAGTATATTCCTTGTCACTCAGTTCCAATCTGTCTCCAAGAGCCAGATTCATCTTTCTGGCAAACGATTCCGAGACAATGATATTGGACAAGGAAGACAATGCGTCGGCGCTTCCTTCCACGAAACGGTAATTTGGCAGCAAATCGAAAAACTGGCGGTCAACGGCCGCACCCCACAGGACCTCGTTCTTCCCATAAGTGGGAGCCACCTCACAAAACCTGGAAACTGTCTCTATTTCAGGAATTTCCGTAATGACATCAGGAAATGCGTACGTGAGCCCCGGACAGCCTGGCAGTCCAGGAAGGTAAATATTCTCCCTGTTGGGGTTCTCACGAGTAACTGAGAACTGTTGCCACACGTATGACCCGATGATTATCACAAACGCGAGGCTCACAGCCAGTCCGACGAACTCGATGGCCGTGTAGAGTTTGTTCCGGGACAGGAATTTAAGGTAACTTTTCATATTACAAGAAGGTGATGCTGGACTTCGATCTGGCAAGGTTGTACCAAGTGGAGACACAAGCACTTAAACAAGCTGTTAGAAGGAATATCTCTCGTTTCCCGTCAGACTTTATGTTTGAGTTGACTCTTGAAGAAACCAAATCTCTAGTGAATTCTTCAAGATCACAATTTGTGACCTTGGATAATCCCGGAAGGGGATCTAATGTGAAATACAAACCTTTTGTATTCACAGAACAAGGGGTCGCTATGTTGTCTTCTGTTTTACGCAGCGAAACAGCCATACAGGCCAACATCGCCATTATGCGAGCATTCGTCCAGGTCCGGGAATATCTTCTGGCCGCTTCATCGGTTTCTTCTGAATTAAAGGAATTGCGAGCCAAAGTGAACGAGCCTAGGCCCCGTATTGGTTTCAAATAAAACATATTACTCCTTTTTGAGTTCCGTGGCGGGATTTGTCCGGGCGGCCCGGAGGGTCTGCCAGAGGACGGAGAGAAGGGCTACGGCAGCGGCAAGGATAACGGCAACAGCGAAGACCCAGCCATAGCCGGAGATCCTGTAGGAATATTGCTCCAGAAGCTTACCCGAGATCCATACCGCAAGGGGCACCGCCACGACGGCAGCGATGGCCATCAAGGTAAGATATTCAAGGACAGTCTTTTTGACCTCTCCCTCAACAGTACTTCCGAAAACCTTGCGGACCGCGATGTCACGGGAGTTCTCGCCGGCATAGTAACCGCTCATGGCGACGAGACCAAGGGCAGAGAGCAATAAGCTCAGAAGCATGAACAGCCTGACAAGTGACAGCCTGTCCTTCACCTCCGCCAGCGTCTCCGAGATTATCTCGGGAATATACCCGAACATGTAGGGCTTGTCCTCGATCCCGTTCCGCTCGACGCAAAGATCCCTGTATAAACCATAAAGACTCTTTCGGGCTTCCTTCTTATCTCCCGTCGTCTCGATCAGCAGGCCATATTGCTCCTCGGAGCGACCTATACTCACATAACTACCGGTTCCGGAGTCGTACCTCAGCACATCGTTCGGGGCGAAGTCCCCGATGATTCCTCCGATAGAGCGGCCCATGATGTGATGTTGCCCGAGATTCTCCGTGTTCCTGTCCACCCCGAAACGGGTCATCTCCTTCTCAGAGATCCACACCGTCCCGACCGCAGGCTCCTCAAACTTCTCCTTGATGTCAAACCCGAACATGTCAAATGCCGTGGCGTCGCAATTGAGAACCGCCAAGGTAAGGCGCTTGCCTTCACTGTCCTCGGTGACCATTTCCTCGACCAACCCGGGGAAATAGGTGCTGTGTCCGATCCTGCTGACGCAGGGCAGGGAGGCCGCCTTTTCCTTGAAAGCCGCCGCAAGTCCCGGATCAGTCAACTGGACATAGAAATCATTCTCCACATCGGCGCCAAGCGGACGGTTAACCATGTGTGAGACTTGAAGGCCCATTATGATGGCCAGCGCCAGAAGGATTATCGAGAACACATGCTGCAGGACAATGAAAACCTTGCTGAAGACATGCTTGTTCTTTGCCCGGAACTCTCCCTTAACAACTGAAATCGCTGGAAATCTGGCGCTTATCCACGCAGGAAGGCTTCCCTGGATGAACGAGACGAGAATTATGAATATGGCATATACCGCCAGCCATCCCGGCGAGTACCTGATCCGGACCGGCACGCTGGCCCCGATGATCCTGTTGAACCACGGCGAAAGCGCCTCGGCGAGAAGGACAGCGAGCATGAAGCAGATGGCCGTGAACAGGACCGATTCAAGGATCCTGTTGCCGAACAGGCTCTCTTTTGATGCTCCAAGCACCCTTCTGGTAGCCATCTCCCTGGCCCGTTTGCCGGTCATGGACACGCAAAGGTTGATGTAATTGAATATCGCGGAGACAAGCAGGATGATTGTAATCAGCAGGATAATCCTCGTGTAGAAACGGCTTCCGCTTTTAAGGCTCTGGTTGTTGGCTGATGAGTACCAGACCTCATCGTACCTGACTAATCCGCTGTCTTCCAAGAAGATCCTAGCTCCAAAAGCGTCGAAGGCCTTTGCTGCCAGGGAATCCGCCTTAACCTCGAGCTCCGCCCTGTCGGTCCCTTTCCTGACTTTCACAAACGGAATCACATCCAGCATGTGCGGCCTGTTTTTCCTGTTGGTGAGGTTCTCGATGCTGATAATCACATCCGGTTCCCCGAATATCGGATTAGGGGTGTCTTTGATGATAGCGCCAATGGTGTATTTCCCGTCGATAACCTTGCCGATGGCGACCGACTCGCCCCCGAGCAGGTTGGCGAAAGACCTGGAAATGATGGCGTTAGAGGCATCGTTCAGGGTTGCCGCATTCCCCGCCTCGAACTCGGCCGGGAATATGTCGAAAAAGTCTCCACCGACCATGCACTCCTCTACATGGTATTTAGTTCCGTCAATGTCGATGGTGCTCTCTTCTTCTGACATTGCTTTCCAGAACATGGCCGCCTTCTCCACTTCAGGAATATCCTCCTTCGCCTGTAGGGCGGTTCCCCATGAGAATCCGACGCCGGAACTACCCCGCATCGACCGGTAGAAGGTATATACATCCTTATAGTCCGGGACGTTCCTGGTCATTTGCCTTTGCTGCCACACGAAGTGACCTGTCAGCAGCACAAACGCCAGGCTAACCACAAGCCCCACCGCCTCAATGGCCGTGTACAACTTGTTTCGAGAAAGGAATTTCAGGTAGCTTTTCATATTGCCGGGAATAATCGTTATCTTTACGGAGTATTGTTTCTTAATATTTAAACTATGTCAAACAAAATGATTCTTATTCAAGACCTGATCCATGAAATCCGTGGAAAGAAGGTGATGCTGGACTTCGATCTGGCAAAGTTGTACCAAGTGGAGACCAGGGTACTAAACCAATCAGTCAAGAGAAACCTGAAAAGATTCCCATCTGATTTTATGTTCCAATTAACGGTGGAAGAGGTCAGGGAGATGTCATCACAATTTGTGATATCATCAAAAAGAAAGGACTCCGCGCCACCTTTTGCCTTCACAGAACAAGGAGTAGCCATGCTATCTGGCTTATTAAACAGCGATGTTGCCATACAAGCCAACATCGCCATCATGCGGGCTTTTGTCCGGGTCCGAGAGTACTTGCTTGCGGCTTCTTCTGTCTCTTTGAAACTTGAAGAACTCAAGGCAAAGGTCGATCTGCTAAAACAAGAGCAGGAGGATAACTTGGAGGCCATGAATGATCTTTCAGAAGATGTGAGACACGACATTGACAACCTATACATGGCAATAGGCGAGCTCTCCGCAAGGATTGAGGAGAAGAAGAACGAGCCTAGGCCACGTATTGGTTTCAAATAAAACATATTATTCCTTCTTCAGTTCCGTGGCGGGGTTGGTGCGGGAGACTACCAGGGCCATGGATGAGATGACGGCAACGGTGGTCCCGATGACGATAAGCCAGGCGAGAATGAATATCCAGACCGGGACGGGCGCCTTCTCGGAGAACTGCTCCATCCAGAGGCTGATTATCCATATTCCCAGAGGAACGGAGACAGCGAACACAGCAGTCCCGAAAACAATATACTTCCGAGCCATCATCCAGATCAGGTCTTTGGTGGATGCTCCCATGACTTTCCGGATCGCGACTTCCTTGCGGATGGTCTGAGCCTCAAGATAGACGAGTCCGAATATTCCCAGAAGTGCGAGCAGCAGCGAGAAGATGGAGGATGTCTTTACCAAGGCACTCTCCGCTGCATTCCCGCTATAGAGTTTCTTCGCGGACGAAATGAGAAGGGACACCCTGGCATCCTTTGTCCCTCCTATTTTGTGCAGGATTCCAGCCAACCTTCCGGCCACTTCTCCTGATTTCCCTTCAACGGTTTTCACTTCAGCCCGGAAATATCTTGGTGTCAGGTCTCCTTCTTGACTCGGTTCGCCGGAACAATAGAATGCGAAAGGTTCTATCGGGTATGTCAGGTCTTGATAATTGAAGTCTTTAACGACTCCGACAATCTCCGCATCCGTATCAGGACAAGCGACCCTGATTCCTTTCATGTGAGATCCTACCTTGATCTCCGGATAAGCTCTCATGAAAGCCTCATTCACCACATACACCCCTGTTGAGGCCTCTCCATCTTCTTCAGTGAAGCCTCTCCCTTCCACAATATCGAAACTAAAGAAATCCAGATAGTTAGGACTGACATCAATCCCTGCGAAACGGGCGGTGACCCCATTGGATTCCCTGGTGTTCAATATAGGGGATTCCATCAGAATAGACTGGTTGGCAAAAGCGATGTCCACAATATCCTTGTCTTTCAGCAATTCTTCCCTGACCGTCTCTTTTTTGGCCGCGGTTTCAAAACCAAGCCAGCAGTGTGCTATGTCCTTTATCTGGAATCCAAGATCGAAATTCGAGACATAATTGTTCTGTATTCCTATCATCAGGCCGACTTCGATGAACAGGAATGAGAGCAGGAATTGAAGGGCCAAGGTTCCTGTCCTGAACTCCTTGCCCTTCCCTGACAGGCTGATCCTTCCTTTCAGTACAGAGGAAGGGGAGAAGGAGTTGCCATAGCGGGATGGCAGGTACGTGACAAGAAGCGATCCGGCCAATGCCACCAGGAGGCAACAAATGAGTACCGGACGAAGCGTTCCGATCCTAAGGGGAACAGTGAGGAATGATGCCAGAGGTGAGTTGGACACGAATATGGTGATGATCAGCGCTACTCCAAAAGACAGCAGGCAGAGGATGGCGGCTTTCATCAGGTCTTTTCCCAGAATCTGGGAGTTGTCAGCCCCGAAGATCTTCCGGACGCTGTTGCCCTGTATGCGGAACGGGAGCTCGGCATTAGTAAGATTGAAGACGTTAAGAAGACCGACGATTAGGAATATAAGCGCGATAGCTGTCAGTATGAAGTCCCGGCTACGGCTTCCAGCACTGTTTAAGAATGGATCGTAATGCGCTGAATGCAAGGTGACAAGCCTTGAATCATTCAGGACTCGTTCCCTTATGTCCGAAGGAGTGTCCTGGTCCTCCCACAGGACCCAGTTTCTCTCGAAGGCCTTGGCAAGGACGGGTGCGACCGTCTTAGGATCCGCTCCTTTGCGGAGCTTGACAAAAGCCTCGAAGGACTCATAGTTCGGGTCATTGTTCCCGGCGTACAAGTCGTCAAGCTGCCCGAATGCTCCGATTCCCGCAATGAGCGAGTTGACCGGGAAATCCTTGAAAACACCTATGACGGTAACTTCCTGGATCCCGTCCCTTTCCAATTTCAGATGCTTTCCTACAGCCTGGCCACTTCCTCCGAATAAGGTCTTGGCCGAGGTTTCTGACAGCAAAAGGGATTCAGGGTTGTCAAAGCCGTTTACCGTTCCCGCCACCATGCGGAAAGGGAAAACATTCACGAAATCATTATCAACCAATGCCGCCACAGGGAACTCCATCGGGGTGCCATTGTTGGGATCGACCAGCATAGATACGCTCATAGTCCCTACTGCCTCCACTTCCGGAGAAGCATCCCTGATCGCCTGGATCTGGGGCCTGTTCATGAGAATCTGGTAAGGCGCCTGATCCCTTGTACGGCTCTGAGGCCTTTCGAACAAATAAATCCGCCCGCTTCCAGGGTATGATCTGTCGAATGTGACATCGTACCACACCTGACTCATCAGCACGATGAACACAGTGAAAGAAATGACCAGACCTACCGCCTCGATCAATGTGTTCAGTTTGTTCCGTGATAATAATTTCATAATTCGTTAGTTTAAAACTACTCCTTCTTAAGTTCCGTGGCGGGGTTGGTCCGGGCGGCCTTGAGGGTCTGCCAAAGGACGGCGAGGAACGAGATCACCAGGGCGATCACGGCACCGACTACGAACACCCAGCCATAGCCATCGATCCTGTACCAGAACTGTCTCAGGTAGCGCTCGGCGAGGAACACCGCGATCGGCACTCCGATCAAGATGGCCACGCCGACCAGAACAAGGTATTCAGTGACAGCTCTCCGGGTCTCGGAATTGACCGTTCCGCCGAATACTTTACGGACGGCGATATCCTTGGTCTGCATTCCTGCATAGTAAGCGCTCATAGCGACCAGTCCGAGAAGCGAGATCAGAGCCGCGAGCATCATGAACAACTCTATCATGCTGATGAAGTTCCGCGTCTTCTCCAAGGTCTTTTCGATGAGTTCAGGAATATATCCGTAAACCTTCTCGCCAATATTCTCATCTCCTTCGATCCTAAGGCCCTCCTGGCGAGCGATCTCCCTTAGTTCTGCCCTGATGTCCCGATCGAGCCGGTTAAGCTCAAGCACAACATCAGTCCCATTTATCCTCTCACTGACATAGACCATACCCACCTGGTTACCAGCGATTTCCGATGGGCCTTTAAGGGCAAAATCCTTGATTATTCCGGCGATTTCCATCTCACCCCAGATCACGTTGACAAAGTCGGGCGCAACAGGGTTAACCTCGTCAAAAGAGAACACATTCGCCGCGGTTTCGGTAAGCCATAAACCATTCTTTTGAGGAAGGTTGAAGTCCTTCAAAACCTCAAACCCGAACATCTCGAAAGCGGCCTCGTCACAACGAAGCAGTCTGACATCCACTTTCTTCCCCTCAAAGGTTGTGCTAACGCTCACATTACTGTTACCTGGGTATCCTTGGGTCCGGCCAATCCTGTCCACGTAAGGTTTGGCAGCCAAAGCGTCCATTCCCACGGTACCGCTGGACAGGTAATATAAATTATCCACATTGGCTCCTATAGGCATATTCACAAGATGGGTGTATTGCAACTCCATCACGAGAGCCATGGAGATTAACGCCACCGTTATGACATTCTGGATGACAATGAATATTTTCGAGAACACGGATTTTGTCTGACGACGCTGCTCGCCTTTTATGATGGAGACCGGATCGTGTTGCAGTGTCATCCATGCCGGAATAAGTCCGGAGATCAGTCCGATCAGAACAGCCAGCAAGGAGTAAACGGCAAGATACCAAGGCGAGAACGCCACTTTGAGCCCGATGTCCCCGGCCAAGTACTTGTTGAATGTGGGTTCCATGGCTTTGGCCAGAACCATGGCGAGGGCGAGACAGACAGCCACGAACAGGATAGCTTCGGAAACATATCTCCATAAAATACTCCATTTGGACTCTCCGAGGGTCGAGCGGATGGCCATCTCCTTAGCCCTTTTTCCGGCGAGGGCGACGCTTAGGTTGATGTAGTTGAACAGGGCCGAGGCCAGAAGAAGGATACCGACCGCGATCAGCACATAGACAAGCGTCGAATTGCCTTTTTTCAGCGAATCGCCAATGCGTTTCGAGAAATACAACTCCTTAAAAGGAACTGCCAAACTGTGCTCAGGTTTATTGATACTGTAATAGGATTCAGCGAATTCCTTATGGAACATAGTGTCTATAACAGGCCCGAGTGTTTGTAAATCAGTACCTTCCCTAAAACGGACAAGAATAAGGTCATACGGAGTGACAAACGGGGAAGTGCTTGGTGCGTCTTTTTCTTCGAAGCCTCGATAGACGTCCCTTTCCTTTAAGATTGAGTTCTCAGAGATTTTGACGATACCTCCTATCACACAGGTGTCTTTCCTAAGTATGATGGTCTTACCGACCGGATTCATGTCCGGAAATATTTTCCGCGCGAACGTTTCCCCGAGAATAACTTGGCTCCTGTCTTTCAGAACCTCTGCCGATCCCGAAATGAACTCCTGAGGCAGAAACTCGAAGATCTCTGGATCCACATTAGAGATGTCCAGATAGCCCGGAAGCCTGTTCCCTTTATATATGGCATTAGTGCCATAGTTATATATCCTTCCACCCTTCTCAAACTCAGGGATCCTGTCCTGGACCATCGACAGCTGCCCGGGATAAGCGGAAAGGTATTCATCTCCCGCCCCCGATAGGGCGCAAATTCTCTTATAATCAGGAGCTTCCCTCGTGATCTCGAACTGCTGCCATGTGTAGCAGGCGATAATAACCACGAAGGCGAGGCTCACTATGAGCCCCACCGCTTCGATGGCCGTGTACAGTTTGTTTCTACTTAAGAACTTCAGGTAGCTTCTCATCTCTATTCTTTTTTCAGTTCCGTGGCCGGGTTGGTCCGGGCCGCCTGGAGGGTCTGCCAGAGGACGGTCGCGAACGCGATGGCCAGCGAGATGATAACAGCCACTATGAACACCCAGCCGTAACCCTCAATCCGGTAGGCAAATCGCTGCAGATAAAGCCTTGAGGCCCAGATGGCCAGCGGAATGCCGATCAGGCAAGCGAAGCCAGTCAGGACCATATAGCTCTTGACATTTCTTCTGGTTTCTTTTCCCACATCGCTTCCGAATACTTTGCGGACGGCGATCTGCTTGGTGTTCTCGTCGGCGAAGTACGTGCTCATTGCCAGAAGCCCCAGCAGGGATATCAGAACCGCCAGAACAGCAAATAGTTCCACCAGGCGCAGTGTCCTGCGTACAGGAGCCAGTTGCTTGCGGTTTATGTCTCTCACAAAGCCATATCGCCAAGCTGGTTCTTCCACGCCTGAGGTCTCCAGACGGAATTCCCGGTAAGCCTGACGGATGGCTTCATCGTAGGACTTGTCTTCCCCAGTGGTGCCGATGAGCAGGCTATTCGCGTAATACAGTTCCTCTACACGTGTCACGATCACACCACCATTGGGATTGATATTGCTTTCTGACGCGGGACGGGCGGGAAAGTCGGTCACGATTCCGCCGATGAACTCCGGCTGGGCGCCGTTCATGTTGATTCTCCTCGGGAATACGGTTGAGGTGTCGGAGACTCCTGCTCCGTTGAAAGCGCTACGGCTCATCCAAAGCGAATGCGTCAGCGGATGTCCGAAATCCTCCTCCACTTCCAGTCCCAGCAGTTTGAAATAGGTGGAGTCGCAAAGTATCACGGGCATATCCACGTGATGATCTTCGTCAACTTTGACACCCATTGTCATATTGATGAGTCCCGGAATGCCTCGCCCCACACCCGCTTTTGTCACGAAGGGAAGCTGTTCCACCTTGTCCTTGAAAAGCTTCATCGCATCATAGTTCTGGGCTGAATACTCAATGTAGTAAAGGTTGTCCGTCGCTGAGTGCGTCGGCCTTGTGAGCATATGCCGCATCTGAACCTCCATCACCAGGGCCATTGCGATAAGGAAAACCGAAAGGACGTTCTGGACGACAATGAATACCTTGCTCAGTATCATTTTGTTCCGGCGGCGGAGAGTGCCTTTGATCACATCTATAGGCTGGTAGCGTGAGGCGGCGAAAGCCGGGAGCAAACCGTTGATGATGCCCAGAACCAGAATGCCAACCAAATACGCCAGAATATAAGCCGGTGTCATCATGAATGACAGCCTGACACTGGTGTCACCCACCAGCATCAACTCATCAGGGTCGCTGGTGGAAACCAAGCTATTCACCATGGGAGCCAGTAAATCGGCCAGAAGGAGCGCCGCGGCAAAACATACTGCGGTAAAGGCCACGGATTCGCCGATGTACTTCCACAGGATGCCGGTTTTGTCGGCCCCAAGGAGCCTCCGGGTGGCCATTTCCTTTGCGCGTTTACCCGTAAGCGCCAGGCTCAGATTCACATAATTGAAGATTGCGGAGAGCAATAGCAGCAGCACGACAACGGTCAGCAGGCGCAGTATCTGGACATTTCCCGTACGGGTCAATCCGTTGCTGCTACCAGTGAAGAAGAAGGCCTCATCCATACGGTAAGATTTCCAGGAATCCACCTTCTCCTGCCCCCAAGTAGGGTCGTAGTTTTTGTGCAGAAGGGTTTTTACCTTTGCCTCCACATCAGCGAGGTCGGCGTCTTCACGAACACTGAACCACGTTGTGTAGTTTCCGATGCTATTGAAGGCTTTCCTCTGTTCCGCAGCCCAAGTCGCGCTGATATTCGTGATGATGTCCGCTGGCATGAAGAAGGTGCCGTCGAAGTCCGCGAATATGCCCTTGATGGTGCGGTCCGTTTGATCCACCTTGATGGCTTGGCCGACTTGACAACCAATCTTCCTGGCAAAGGATTCGCTGATCAGGATGTCATCCTTGCCTACAAAATCCTCGAGACTTCCCTCCAGGAGGTGATATTCCGGAAACACCTTGAAGAAGTCGGCGTCAGTCTCGATTCCAGATGCTTGGATTGGCTGTTCGCCGCTTTGTATTCTCGGCTGCCAGAGCATCGCCACGTGGGTCGCCGCTTCGACTTCCGGAATATTCATTTCCAGTTCCTCTTTGTCCCAATAGGTCAGACCAAGAAAGTCATCATTTCCCAGCGTGAAGGTCCGCTTCCAGTCCGGCGACTCGTGCGCGACCTTATACTGCTGCACGACATAGCTGCCGATCAGAATCACGAACGCCAGGCTCACGGCCAACCCCACCGCCTCAATGACCGTGTATAACTTATTGCGGGACAGGAATTTCAGGTAACTATTCATACTATTCGTTCTTTAGCGATTCAACCGGATTGGCCCGGGCGATGCGAAGGCAGTTCAGTACCACCACACCCAGCACAATCAGCAGCACAAGGGCTGCGCCGCCGATGAAATATAGCGGATTTAGGGACACCTTTTCGGCAAACTGCTCCAACCACTTGTGAGCTACGAAGAATGCCGCGACGCAGGCGATGACGGCCATCACAACGGACAGTTTCATGATGTCTTTGGCAAAGGTGCCCAGGATGTCCCGGGTGGTGGCGCCATTGATCTTGCGCACGGCCATTTCCTTGCTGCGGCGCAGAGACTCGTCGCGGATGAAGCCGATGAGGCCCAGCAGGGCGATCAGCAGAGAGAACACGGCCCCAATGGCCATCGTATCGCGCATCTTCTTGCTGTCGGAGTATGCGGCACGCATCTCCTCCTCGTAAGAAACGATATTGATCTCCCGGCCTTCCAAGGCCTGCTCCAGAGCTTCTTTTGTCATGCCGAGGCCATTGGCCGAAGCATCTAGTTTGAACAGCACATGCGGCATCCAGGAAGACATGCTTCCAATTTCCCCATAGAACAGGGCGCTTGGGCGTGGATCCACACCGGTCAGGTTGCCGATGAGATAGCTCTTATATACACCGGAAATGGTGAAATAACGTCTCTCCGTATCGCTCGAACGGTCGTGGCCGGTGATGAACACCTGCTTGCCCACGGCGCCGTCACTCCAGTCCGTAAACTCAGCCATTTTCTTCACAAACTTCTCATCCACAACGATTTCAGAGGAATCCCGGGGTGTGCGACCCTCCAGGAACTCAATGCCCATCAGGTCGTAGAAACCGTCGGAACATTCATATTGGTCGGCAATATTGAACAGTTCCCTGTCATCGTCCGGCAGATAGACATTGTCACCGTTGGAGCCGTTGAAGGGCAGATTGTATGCGGTAGCCACGCCACTCACTTCCGGTAAGTTCTCCAGTGTACGGACGGCACGGGTGATGGCCTGCCTATCCCCGTCAAAGAGGCTGATAAAGTATAGGTTATCATAATTATAACCCGTATCGGCATGGGACACTTTCTGATACTGCCGGCCGATGATAAGCATCATCACCACCAGAAATACGTTGATAAGCACCTGGACGCCAAGGAGGCCCAGCTTCCAGTTTCTGGAGTTCTCCGTGTAGTTTTTCAAGGCGGCATAGACTGGAATCCGCTGGTACAGTTCCGCGGGAACCACGATGGAAATGACAAGGACGAACACCAGCACCGCGATGATGGCCATAATACTCCGCGACACAAGCAGCGTCTGGAACGGCACCCCAAGCAGGTTCTCCACGATGCTCCGGCCAGCGAAAATGATAACGAAGGCGAGGGCAAGCGACAGCAAAATATGCAGCAGCGCTTCCTTCGTCAGCATCCCGTAAATATGCTTCCCTTCCGCACCGTAGCACTTGCGTACACCCACTTCCTTGGAACGCTTCACCATCGAAGAGATAACGATCAGGATGTAGTTCAGCAAGGAAATCAGGATTAGCAGCGCCGCCACGATGGACAGAAGTATCACCTGCGACTTCACCTCCGGGTCGGACGTGTGCATCTTGCTGAAGGGTTTCAGGAAATACTTCAAGCTGGTGCCCTGCGCCTCGATCCGCTCCAGTGGCTGGTGCGCCTCCTGCATCTTACGGATAGCATCTGAAAGCGTATTGGGATCAACCCCCTGATAAAGCTTCACATAGCCCTTATAACGGTCGTTTCCCAGCCAGTTGTCAGTACTCTGCTTGCCGTAGGTGTCCATTGACAGAAGAATATCGTAGTCCAGACTGCCGTTCTTGGGGAAGTCCTCAAATACACCCTCGATGGTCATTTTCAGGCCATCCGTATCGGCATTGGCAATCTGCTTGCCGATTGCCTCCTGCACACCGCCCAGCTTCTCCGCGAAGCTCCGGCTCACCATCACGCTGCCCCACTTGCTCAACACCTTCACAGGATCACCAACCAGTATCGACCGGTCGAAGACCTTAAAGAAACAGGTATCGGCACAAACAAGCGTGGCTTTGAGCTTGTTGCCGTCCTCGTCCAGATAAGTGTCGCCATTGAATAAATACGTGGTACGCGTGCCACATTCAACGCCAGGGACCTCTTCCATGAAACCCACGGCCACGGCGCCGCTTACCTGGCCATAGTCCTTCTCATTCCCCTGCATGGAAATCCAGGTGTTGATGGTATAAACCCGGTCGATGTCTTTGTAGAAATTGTCGTAACTCAGCTCAAAGAACACCTTGGCAATGAGCACGATGCCCACCGCCAACCCGATGCCCAGGGAGAGGACCTTGATCAGAATATCAGAATTACGTCTCATTAAAGCTCGTTCTTCACATC
>JAEEGJ010022559.1_pt1 | contig 13347 bp, 14 predicted proteins | sample 8958761 | NCBI WGS metagenome assembly JAEEGJ01 (sample SAMN16246546, study PRJNA631951) | gut metagenome | biome: gut microbiome; feature: rumen; material: RS-attached | host: Bos | place: Iran: Karaj | collected 2018-10
TTATCACGGAAGAGTCCAGGCACTGGCAGACGCGGCAAGAGAAGCCGGTCTCGAATTCTAATCGGGAGGATCAATAAAGAATGGCTTACGATTCCAAGAACATTTCCAGAGAGGAAAAGAAACCGGAGTTCGAAGAGAGAGTTATACATATCGGCCGTGTCTCAAAGACAGTTAAGGGCGGTAAGAATATGCGCTTCGCAGCTCTTGTTGTCATCGGTGACAGGAACGGCAGAGTAGGTAAGGGCATCGGCAAATCAACCGAAGTCCCGGATGCTATCAGAAAGGGCATTGAGGAAGCAAAGAAGAACATCATCAATGTTTCCCTCGTTAACGGTACTATCCCTCACGAGACAATCGGTGAATATGCTGCAGCTCACATCGTTATGAAGCCTGCTGCAGGCGGTACCGGTATCATCGCAGGCGGCCCCGTTCGTTCAGTATGCGAGCTCGCAGGCGTTACAGACATCCGTACGAAGTCTATCGGTTCCAACAACCCTAATAACATGGTTAATGCAACACTTGCCGGCCTTCAGGGCCTCAAGTCCATCGAGGAAGTTGCAAAGCTTCGTGGCAAGACCATCGACGAGATCAAGAAATAAGGAGGCCTTTGCAGCATGGCTAATTTGAAGATCACGCTCACAAAGAGCATCAACAAAGCAAGAGCTTCCGAGAAAGCTACAGTTAGGGCTCTCGGTCTTAAGAAGATCGGCCAGACAGTTGAGAAGGCAGACAACGACGCTACACGCGGAATGGTCAGAGCCGTAGTCAACTACGTAGTTTGTGAAGAAGCTTAATGGAGGTTTAAGTAATGAAACTCAATGAAATGACTTCCGCCGGCAACCAGGTCGCTTACCGTAAGGGTAGGGGTCCGGGATCAGGCAACGGTAAAACAAGCGGCCGTGGACACAAGGGACAGAAGGCTCGTTCCGGCGGCGGCGTAAGACCCGGATTCGAAGGCGGCCAGATGCCTCTTTACAGGCGTCTTCCTAAGAGGGGCTTCAACAACAAGCGTTTCGCTCCTCAGTACATCACAATCAACGTTTCTGATCTTGAGAAGATCGAAGGCGTAACCGAAGTTACCGCACAGGTTCTTGACGAGCAGGGCATCATCTCTGTACCTAAGAACAATGACGGCATCAAGATTCTCGGACGCGGCGAGCTTACCAAGAAGCTTGACGTTAAGGTTGCGAAGTTCACAGCTTCCGCAAAAGAGAAGATTGAAAAGGCCGGAGGCACGGCAACGGAGGTTTAATAGGGCATGAACGGTATTTTCGATACTGCAGTTAATGCTTTCAGCGTACAATCACTGCGCAAGAGACTGCTTTATACCTTCATGATCCTTGGTCTGTTCATGCTGGGCGGTCTTGTACCGGTTCCCGCTATCGACGGCGCTAAGTTCACATCGATCCTTCAGACGTGGGGACAGCTCGGCAGCATTATGGACCTCGTCTCCGGTGGTGGTCTCATGCATGCATCCATCCTTTCGATGGGTGTATCACCGTACATTAACGCTTCGATCATCATCCAGCTCCTTACGGTTGTTATCCCTGCCCTTGAAGATATGTCAAAGGAAGGCGCTTCCGGAAGGAAGAAGATGGACAAGATCACGCGTTACTCCGCAATTGGTCTTGCTTTGGTTCAGTCTTCTTTGTTCTGCTTCTCCACAAGAGAGGCGCTCATCGAGATCGTTCCCAATATGAAGTGGCTTTCAGCTGTCCTGGTAGTTGCTTCCTTCACCGCAGGTGCGGCACTCGTTGTCTTCCTCGGCGAAAAGATCAACGATGTAGGTATCGGTAACGGCGTATCCCTCATAATCTTTGCAGGTATCGCAACACGTCTTCCCGACATGGCAAGGACGCTTTACGGCAAATCAGTAGAGATCAGCGGGTATTTCGATAACGCTATAGTCGGAATCCTCGTTGGAATCGCTGTATTCATCCTCGTAACGATCGTTGCTCTTGTCATCATCGTCTTCGTTATCTATGTACAGGATGGTGAGAGAAGGATCCCGGTACAGTATTCAAAGAAGGTTATCGGAAGAAACCAGCGCGGCGGCAACAAGGACTATCTGCCTCTCAAGGTCAATATGTCCGGCGTTATGCCTGTAATCTTCGCGATGTCTATCCTTGCAGTACCTTCCATCATCGTTACCATGTTCGTTAAGAATCCCGGTACGGTAGGCACATGGATCAAGAACTCCTTCACGGGAAGCGCTTGGTACTACCTGACATACTTTGTTCTTATCTTCGCTTTCACGTTCTTCTATTCTTCGATCAACTTCCATCCGATCGAGATCGCGAACAACATCAACCAGAACGGCGGAACCATCAGCGGTATAAGAGCAGGTAAGCCGACATCCGAATTCATCAAGAAGACGGCATTCAGGCTCAACTGGATCGAGGCATTCTTCCTCGTACTCGTCTGCATCCTTCCTACGGTAGTAGGTTCGCTCACGGGATTCGAGAACGTATGGTTCGCAGGTACATCAGTACTCATCGTTACCAGCGTTGCTGCAGATCTCATCCGTCAGGTTGAGGGTGAACTTGAAGTCAGAAGCCCGAAGGGATTCCTCGAAGATCTGACCGTCAAGAAGAAAAAATAAAGCAAAAGCTTAAAACTGTTTACCAAAGAGCTGTCTCATAAGAGGCAGCTCTTTTTCTTTAAACCTCATTTCAGGTTGAGAGTGCATAATTTTCGCATAACGGGTTAAAATATCTGAAAAGGGGACAGGAATCATGAAGATATTGCTTGCCGAAGATGAGCGCTCTATGTCCAATGCGCTCAAGGCGATACTTACAAAGAACAACTATTCCGTTGATGCCGTTTACGACGGCGAGGAAGCGGCGTCATATGCGCTTGCATGCGAATATGACGTCATAATAATGGATATAATGATGCCCAAGATGAACGGCATCGATTCCCTGAAAGAGATCAGGAAAAAGGGATGCACGGTCCCTGTCATAATGCTGACCGCCAAGTCGGAAGTCGATGACAAGGTAATGGGACTTGATGCCGGCGCAAACGATTATCTGACAAAACCTTTTGCAACCAAGGAACTGCTTGCGCGTCTGCGCGCTCTTACCAGAAGTCCGCAGGTTGCTGCAGACAACAGTCTGCACGTCGGCAATCTCACGCTCGACCGCGGTACCTTTGAGCTTTACACCCCTTCAGGCAAATACAGGCTTGCCGGCAAGGAGTTCCAGATGATAGAAATGCTTATGGCAACGCCCGGAATGCTCATCTCTACCGAAAAGTTCATGGATAAGATATGGGGTATCGATTCGGAAGCGGATATCAGCGTCGTCTGGACATACATCTCATTCCTCAGGAAGAAGCTTGTATCACTTGAAGCAAACGTTCAGATAAACGCAAAGCGCAATGCCGGTTATACCCTGGAGGCCAAAGGTGATTAAAAAACTCCGCCGCAAGTTTATCCTTGTCTCGATGCTTTCCATAACGGTAGTACTTGTACTGCTCATCGGGATCATCAACTTCATGAGTTACAGGACAGTCGTCAGAAATGCGGACGGCATCCTTACCATGCTTACTGACGGCGGCGGAAGATTCCGTGAAAACAACCCGGCCCAGAGAAACACTCCGGGAGAGACAAATCCCGACGGCACCAGGACAAGCAGGCGCAGACCCGCGGGGAGAAGAGAGGACGTCTTTATCAGAATGGTCCGTTCCCTTAACGGAGAAGAGACGGAAGAATCGCCTGAAGTAAGATACGAATCCAGATTTTTCAGCGTGATCATCTCACCTAACGGCGATATCAGGTCAACGCGAACGGACAGGATATCGGCTATCGACAGCGATACTGCGGCCGAGATGGGAGTGAGCGTCAATAAGTCAGGCAGGGAGAGAGGATTTGTAGATGACTACAGATTCAGAAAGTCCGTAACCTCTGACGGTTCGGTCCTCGTTATCTTCTACGACTGCGGAAGAAGCCTTGATAACATGAGGTCATTTCTCATTATTAGCATCGGGATCTCGCTTATCTGCCTGCTGCTCGTCTATATCCTGATAGCTGTATTCTCTAAGGCCGTTATAAGACCTGCAGCTGAGGCATATGAGAAGCAGAAACAGTTTATCACCGATGCAGGCCACGAGCTCAAGACACCGCTCGCTATCATCAATGCGGACGCTGACGTACTTGAAATGGAACTGCCTGAATCTGAAGACGGAACTCCCAACGAGTGGCTCGGGGATATCAGGAAGCAGACAGCAAGGCTTACCGAGCTTACAGGAAACCTTATCTATCTTGCTAAAACGGAAGAAGGAACAAAGGATGCATTTACCTTTGTTGAATTCCCGGTCTCCGATGTGGCTTTGCAGGAGGTCGAATCATACAAGGCACGTGCACAGGCGGCAGGACTCAGCATTGAATCAAAGATCGAGGATGGTCTTGTCATGAACGGCGACCAGAGGGCATTCAGGCAACTGATAGGTGTCTTCCTTGATAATGCTGTAAAGTATTCGACCGACGGCGGAACGATCCATGTTAAGCTCAGGCGTTCCGGAAAGAATATCGGGCTTTCGGTTACAAACAATTCGAAAGATCCTGTCAGCAAAGATAATCTCAAGCACCTTTTTGACAGATTCTACCGCGCGGACAGCTCGCATAACTCAGCAACCGGCGGATACGGGATCGGACTTTCGATCGCGAAAAGCATAGTCGAAGCGCATAAGGGAAAGATCACGGCAACTTCGTCTGACGGAGAGAAATTCACCATAACCGCCGTTCTGCCTTCCTGATTTGTTGCAAGAGTGTCGGATTTTTTTTATAATTCAAACGAATACTCAATAAGGGAGGATTTATATTATGGAAAACACAATTTGGAAGTGTTCCTGCGGACAGGATAATGACGGCAATTTCTGCATCAACTGCGGAGCCACAAAGCCGGCGGTCACAGCTGACACGGTCGGCGCACCCGCACCTGCGGCTGTTGCTCCTGTTGAAGCTGCCGCACCTGCAGCAGTAGCACCTGCAGTAGCACCTGTTGAACCCGCTCCCGCAGCAGTTGAACCTGCCCAGCCTGTAGCTCCTGCCGTTGCACCCGTTGCAGAAGCAGCACCTGAACAGCCTGCTCCGGCAGTCGCACCTGTAGTTGCACCCGTAGTTGCACCCGTTGCAGCCGCAGCAGCCGTTGCCGCTGTCTCGCCCGAAGAAGAGCCTGTACAGGTCATCAAGTGCCAGCCGATGCCCGAGACTCCGATGGAGGACTATTCAAACGTTCCTTCGGATCCTGAGTTCGCTGATGCAGAGAACGTACCCGCACAGCCCGTTTACCAGCCCGCTCCGGTTGCAGCTCCCGTTGAGCCTGTACAGAGCGCTTATCCCGAAGCTCCCAAGCAGGTTGGTTCCGTCAACTATCAGAATACGTCATCCAATCCGTATTCCGAGCCTGACCGTGCATCACACAATCCGTATGCACCGGCTCCCGTTGCACAGCCCCAGCCCACTTACGGTTATGCCGCACCCGCTCCGACAAACAGCGGTGTAGGACTTCTTATCCTCGGTATCGCAGCGATTGTTCTCGCTTTTGACGTTACGATCGGCGCCATCATCTGCGGTGCTATCGGATGCTCGATGGCTAAGAAGCTCAAGGGACCTGACGGACAGTATCTCACAGGCAAGGCAAAGGTCGGCGCCATCCTTTCAAAGGTCGGTCTGATCATCGGTATCGTTACAACGATCATCGCCATTATCTGGATAATCATATGGATCGTTGCCATTATCGCCGGCGCAGGATATGCAATGTCACATTGATAGCTGAGTCTTAACGAAAACAAAGGGCTGCGACAGATGCCGCAGCCCTTTTTCGTGCCTTGACAAATGGCGGGACGGCAATATATAATCGTAAGGCTATTTTTATGCAATTATATATTGCGGTTCTATGCGCTGCCGCGGCACTCGCGGGTGTGCAACAAAATAAATGACGAGAAAAGATCTGGAGGATCACATTGTATGGCAAAGATGACATATCAGCCCAAGAAGAGGCACAGAACTTCGGTTCATGGCTTCAGAGCAAGAATGGAAACAGCAAACGGACGCAAGGTCCTTGCAAGGAGAAGAGCGAAGGGCAGAAAGCAGATCGCTGTCTGAGACCTGTCGCGCTGAGATTCAATTTTGAATTTTCGCGCGTGTACCGTTACGGGAAATTCGCTTCGGGGAAGTTCCTGTCGGTGCATGCAATGAAGAGACACCCGGGTACCAGGCAGAGCGGATATAAAGTGGAGCCCGTCCTTATCAGGACAGGGTTCTGCGCTAACAAACGCGAGCTTGGAGCCGTGGGAAGGAACAGGGTGAAGCGCCTTATGCGCGAGTCCTTCAGGGAACTTCAGAATGAGCTTCCTTCGGGCTATGATTATGTGTTTACATACAGGTCCGGTAAGGACATTCCCAAGCTGTCCGATATTAGCAGTGATATGGTAAAGTGCTGCCGCAGGCTCAGGCTTCTGCCTGAACGTGCAAAGGCAGATGATGCTTAAGGCGGAAGGACCCCTTATGGTTGGCAGAGCATTGATAGCGCTGGTTCGCTGGTATCAGAGACACATTTCACCTGCGATCGGCCCGCACTGCAAATATCAGCCGACCTGTTCCCAGTACATGATAGATGCCATTACAAAATACGGTGCATTCAAGGGTACTGCCATGGGCATTTGGAGGATTCTCCGGTGCAACCCGTTTTCGAAAGGCGGTTACGATCCTGTCAGGTGACAAAGGACGCATCCCGCCTGTTTTTGGAGATAACACATAATGAATGACGTAAACATCATGCTCGCCATGCCTTCGCTTCTTGAACCTCTTTACATTGCGTTCGGCTGGCTTACGAGAGTCCTTTACAATTTCTTCGGCAATTACGGTCTTGCGATCATCTGCCTGACTGTCATTGTCAGAGGACTGCTCATTCCCCTTAACATCAGATCGCAGAAGTCCATGCTCAAGATGCAGGCATTAAGCGGCAAACAGGCAGAGCTTCAGCGTAAATACGGCGACGATAAAGAGAAGTATCAGCAGGCTCTCATGGATATGCAGAGAGAGAACGGCGCAGGCGGTCTGTCCGGATGCCTTCTTCCTGTTCTGCAGCTCATCTTTATCTGGCCTATCTTCCGTATCGTAAGCGGACCGCTCATCTATCTTTCACAGGTTTCCACAGATAACATCAACGCCATGATCGAGCTCGGCAAGGGCATGGGCGATAAGGTTATCAACGGAGCGGTCATGACCACAAACCACATCGGACTTGTTAAGGCTCTTTCCGAGAATGCACAGTTCCTTAACGAGTGCGTCAGAAGAGGCTTTGTAAGGATGGATCAGCTCGTTGATCTTCACTTCCTCGGCATGGACCTCACAATGACACCTGCCTGGAACCCCAAGCTTTACATCGATGATCCCAAGACGTATTTTCCTCTTTTGATCTTCCCCGTCCTCGTACTTGCTACGAGCATCCTTTCCATGCAGCTTTCCAAGATAATGAAGCCCGGCTACAAGGAAGAGAAGGAAGCCAAGGAGCGTGAGAAGGTAAATCAGGCACGCAAGGGTCAGTCCGGTCAGGATGACGCAACGGCAAACACAATGAAGATCATGAACTGGATGCTTCCTGTCGTCATGCTCTACACGACATTTACGATGCCTGCCGCAATGGGTCTTTACTGGGTAGTAGGAAGCCTTATGGGTATCCTTACTCAGATAATCGTATACTACATGTTCACAAAGCCTTACGAAAAGAAGAAGGCTGAGATCGAAGCCAAGAAGGAAGCCATATTCAAGAAGTCCGGAAAGGCAGCTCTTGAGACAGCAGGCGGAAACAATTCCGGAAAAGGCAAGAAGGGTAAGAAGAACTAATTTGGTCTAAGGAGGCCTCGCAAATATATGAAGACAGTTACCAAAACAGGAAAGACAGTTGACGAAGCGGTAGAGGCAGCAATTGCCGAGCTCGGATGCACTAAGGAAGAGGCTCAGATCGAGGTCATTTCCGAAGGAAGCGAAGGCGGTTTCCTCGGAGTCGGGAAAAAGGATGCCGAGGTAAAGGTCTCCTTTGATGACGGCGCAGAAGAAGCAGCAAATGACGACAGCGATGATGACGCTGACGATGAAGAATACTACGGTGACGACGAGAATTTCGAGGGCGATGCCGTAAGCGAGGCTGAGGATGCAGCTGCCAATTTCGTTGCAGAGGTTCTTTCCGGAATCGGCATCCACGGCAACATGGATTCTTACAGAGAAGACGACACCATCTATATTTCAGTTACAGGCTCTGACTGCGGTGCGGCTATCGGCCGTCACGGCGAGACGCTTGAGGCTATCACATACATGACAAATCTCATCGCTAACAAGCACAGCGATCAGAGAGTTCATGTCCATCTCGATGTAGGCGGTTACCGCAAGCACAGAGAGCAGATCCTCAAGAACCTTGCAGACAAGGCAGCTTCCAGAGTTAAGCGTTCCGGCCGTAAGGTCGTAATGGAGCCCATGACACCTTCCGAGAGAAGGATCGTACACTCCTACCTGCAGGGCATTAAAGGCGTAACGACGCACTCCGAGGGTGAAGAGCCTTCAAGATGCGTTGTGGTAACACCTGAAGAAGATTGATAAATCCGTATGTTCGCATATACGGATGAGCCTATCTGCGCGTGCTCCACGCCTGCGGGAATCTCGGGACTTGCCGTAATACGCATTTCGGGTAACGGATGCGGCGTTCTCACAGACAAATGCACTAAGATTATCCGCAGCAGCGGAGATTACGACAGGACTTCGCTCCTGCCCGGCTATACCTGTGCTTACGGAACGGTAATTGATCCTAAGACTCAGGATGTCATCGACCAGGTAGTCATCACACGTTTTGAGGAACCCTTTTCATACACGGGCGAGGAGATGGTCGAGATCTCATGCCACGGTTCATCCGCGGTAAAGCAGGAGATCTTAAGGTGCCTGGGCATGTCCGGCATAAGAGTCGCTTATCCGGGTGAGTTCTCGAGAAGGGCATTCATCAACGGCAAGATGAGCCTTGCATCCGCGGAAGCAGTCATGGACGTTATCAATGCGGACACAGAGCGTCAGCTCCAGGCAGCGGGAAGCCTTATGTCAGGCCCGCTGGCAGGCAAGATCGATTCCATCGAGACAAGTCTTTACGCTCAGATGGCCAGGATCGAATCACTGGTCGAGTTTGACCGTGACACCGATGACGGTTCCGGCACCGAAGCCGAAGAAGATGAAATACTTGAAGAGCTCGACAGACAGCGCGAGGCACTTTCTGCACTGTGCGCGGGATACGGCAAGGGAAGGATACTTTCAGAACGCATGAGAGTCGCTCTCTTAGGCCTCCCCAACAGCGGAAAGAGCACACTGCTCAATACTCTTACAGGATATGACCGCGCTATCGTAACAGAGGTTGCGGGAACGACAAGGGACACCATAGAGGTCCAGGTCGACATCAACGGGATCCCCGTTACGCTCATTGATACTGCAGGCATCAGAGATACAGATGACATCATTGAGAGCATCGGTATCGGAAGAGCCATGGAAGCCGGAAGAGAAGCGGACCTTGTTTTCTACATGATCCCTCCGGACATGATAGCTTCTGAAGTAAGATCGGGATTAAGAGAGATCGCCGAGGATATCGGAGGCGACAGGATCACAGCTGTATTCTCAAAGAGCGACGAGGGCAAGAACCCCGATGAGGAAGATATCATCACGGTACTGGATAAGCTTGGAATAAAGAGATTTATTTCCGTCTCTGCGGAAGAAGAACTCAATATCGATAAGTTAGAAGACGTTATCACGACATATTACGACAGCCTTGGCGGCGGACAGTCCGAAGGACTTCTTATCACCAACAGCCGTCATTATTCCAAATTCAACAAAGGCCTTAAAAAGCTCGACATGGCAATAGAAGCGCTCGAAAACGGTCTCGGAGTGGAAGTATGCTCCTCCGCGCTGCGCGCTTGCCTGGATGAGATCGGTGAAGTTACCGGCAAGACAGTGTCGGCAACGCTTGCCGATACGATCTTTTCGCGTTTCTGCATAGGCAAGTAAATGAACCTCGAAGAAGCAGTCAGACTCGAACACAGTTTCGAAGCAGGCAGTTTTGATGTCTGTGTGGTCGGAGCCGGTCATGCCGGCTGCGAAGCTGCACACGCATGTGCGGTATTGGGTCTCAAAACCATCCTTTTCACACTGGCTCTTGATTCGCTTGCAAACCTTCCCTGTAATCCGAGCATCGGAGGCACATCCAAAGGTCAGCTCGTAAGGGAAGTTGATGCGTTAGGCGGCGTTATAGGCAAGATGGCCGACAAGTGCGCCGTCCAGATGAGAATGCTCAACAGGTCAAAGGGACCTGCCGTATATTCGCCGAGAGCCCAGGAAGACAGAGCCATGTATTCCGTCGAGATGAAGCATTATCTCGAGAACACAGAGAACCTGACGCTTGTTCAGGCGCATATCACGGAGCTCCTTACGGATGAGAACGGAAACGCCTGCGGTGTAATGACTGCCGGCAGCGCTGTTTACAGATCGAAAGCAGTGGTCATCTGCTCCGGTACCTATATGGAATCGAGGACCATCAGAGGCGAGGTCATCACGGCGAGCGGCCCGGACGGACTGCCGAGATCCGAAGGACTTTCCGCTTCTCTTAAAGCATGCGGAATACCGATACTCAGATTCAAGACGGGAACGCCTGTAAGAGTAAATTCCAACTCGTGCGATTTTTCGCAGATGACGAGACAGGACGGAGAAGATGATGTCCCGCCTTTCTCTTTCGAAAACGAGATGGACGGCATAGGCCCCGCGCCTTCTTCTGAACAGATCCCCTGCTGGTCTGTATGGACCACTCCGGAGACTAAGGAGATAATCTCATCGAACATGGACAGGTCGCCTCTTTACAGCGGCGTGATAAAAGGAGTAGGCCCCAGGTACTGCCCCTCGATAGAAGACAAATTCATGCGCTTTGCAGACAAGGAGCGCCACCAGATATTCGTTGAGCCTATGGGCAGGCATACAAACGAGATGTACCTTCAGGGATTTTCGACGAGCCTTCCCGAAGAAGTGCAGATAAGAATGGTCAGATCCCTTCCGGGTCTTTCCGAAGCGGTCATACAAAGAACCGCGTATGCCATCGAATACGATCTCGTTGACCCGCTCTCGCTTAAGGCTTCGCTTGAGAGCAAAGTAGTGGCAGGTCTTTTCACTGCCGGTCAGATCAACGGTTCTTCAGGATATGAGGAGGCCGCGGGTCAGGGCATCGTCGCAGGCATCAACGCCGCTATGAAGGTGCTCGGCAGAAAGCCCGTGATAATCGACCGCTCGCAGGGTTACATCGGCGTGCTCATTGATGACCTTGTTACCAAGGGAACCAACGAACCTTATCGTATGATGACTTCCAGAGCCGAATACAGGCTTTTCCTGAGGCAGGACAATGCCGATGAGAGACTTACGCCGATAGGACACGAGACAGGCCTTATAAGCGATGAAAGATACGCCAAGTTCCTTGCCAAGAGGGAAGCGATCGCTAAAGAGACCGAACGTCTGCGCAGCACGTATATCGGACCTACCAAAGCTTTGGGAGAAGCGCTGGCCGAAGTCGAACAGACCCTGCCCAAATCAGGCGAGAGCCTTGCCGACCTTATCAAGCGTCCGGGCGTAACTTACGAGATGCTCGCGCCTTTCGACAAGGACCGGAAAGAACTTCCGAAAGCGGTAACCAAAGCCTGCGAGACGGATATCAAGTACGAGGGCTATCTCGCGCTCGAAAAAGAGAAGATAGAAAGATTTGCGAGCCTTGAGAAGATCGCTATCCCCGAAGATACCGATTACAAGTCGATAAAGGGATTAAGACTCGAGGCGGCCCAGAAGCTTTCTGACATCAGACCGGAAAACGTAGGACGCGCATCGCGCATTTCGGGAGTATCCCCGGCTGACTGTGAGGTTTTGCTGGTATATCTCGAACAGAGGAGAAGAAGCCATGCTCAATGACAACTACCGCAAGAGAAAACCGATAACCAAAGCAGATATCAAGAGGCTCAGAGACAGCCTGCCCAAGCGCGTGGATATAGGCAGTGAAGGAACAAAGGTCACTCCCAAGAACGAAGAAGGACCTAAACCTGAGAATGCTGAAGGCGCTTCAGGCGTTGCGCCCGTACTGGAAGAACACCTTCCCGAGATATGCGTTCCGCTGTCCGCAGAAGAGATACGTTCATTCCAGGTCTATGCATCCATGCTCAGGGAAAAGAACAAGGTAATGAACCTGACGGCCGTTGACGATGACAACGGCATCGCCATGAAGCACTTTATAGATTCGCTGACGCTCTGCCCTTACATCAGGGAAGAGGAGGCAAAGACGGGAAGAAACGATCTTACCCTTGCCGATATCGGAACGGGAGCGTGCTTCCCCGGCCTTCCGCTGAAGATATCCATGCCGGAGCTTCAGGTAACCCTTATGGATTCGCTTGCAAAGCGCCTCGGGTTCCTTAGCGAGGTGTGTACCGCGCTCTCTCTTGAAGGCGTCAATATGGTCCACACAAGAGCCGAAGACGGCGGTAAGGACAAGAAATACCGGGAGAGCTTCGATATCGTCACGGCAAGAGCCGTAGCGGCACTTCCGGTGCTTGCGGAATACTGTCTGCCTTTTGTTAAGGTCGGAGGAGTATTCCTTGCTATGAAGGGTCATGCCGAAGATGAGATCAAGAGCGCCACAAAGGCTATCGCACTGCTCGGAGGCACGATAGAGAAAACGGATACGTTCAGACTTCCGGGAACCGATATGGACCGTTCGATAATCGTTGTGAGGAAGATACGTCCCACACCGGCCAGATTCCCAAGAAAGGCGGGGCTGCCTGCCAAGGAGCCTTTGTCCTGAAGCTGATAATTAGATCCCGGCAGATATTTGCCGGGATCTTTTTCTATCCGGACTGCAAACTTGCCGAAAAATGTCCTGATATTCACCGCCTATTTATTATAATATTTACGCGTGCGCGAATTATTAATAGTTGTGTTATAATACTGTAGTTTGGAAAATAGACGAACCGCAGGCATAGCCGGCGGCGACAATCGGAGGTAACAAATGGCTGAGAGTGAAGATAAGAAGCTGATCAGAATGCAGCAGGAAGCTGATATGGATCAGGCCTTCAAGTCGGAACAGACTACGATCATCCCTGTCGATCTTGACGGCGAGATGAGGAAGTCCTTTATAGATTACGCGATGTCGGTCATCTCTGACCGTGCGCTTCCCGATATCAGAGACGGTATGAAGCCTGTCCACAGAAGGATCATCTACTCGATGTTCACTCAGGGCTTCACACCTGACAAGCCGTACCGTAAGTGCGCTACCACGGTCGGAGACGTTTTGG
>JAEEGJ010022564.1_pt1 | contig 13346 bp, 13 predicted proteins | sample 8958761 | NCBI WGS metagenome assembly JAEEGJ01 (sample SAMN16246546, study PRJNA631951) | gut metagenome | biome: gut microbiome; feature: rumen; material: RS-attached | host: Bos | place: Iran: Karaj | collected 2018-10
TAACTCAGCTGCTGGCGGAACGATCAAGTCGATAAACGTTGAAGAGGGAGCGTATGTAAATTACGGCGACGTACTTATTGAACTGGATACTCAGAGCCTGGACATCGACGTTGATTCGTTGAATAACCAAAAAGATGTACTGGAAGCACAGAAAAGAGTCTACAATATGATAATGAACAACGAGGATCTTTCTTCCATTGATCTGTCTAAGTACGCAGCAAATATACAGCCGTCTATACTAACTATAATCGACACCGATAAGACCTATCATAACAACATCAGTATACTTGAAAGCACAAAGGAAAACGCAAGGCATGCCACTGAACGCGCAAATATTATACTTAATGAGTACAATTCAAACCCTAATATATCAAGGGCTGAGTACGATGCGCAGAGTATAGTGGTAAAACAAGCGGAAAACGAGTTTATGCAGGCTGAGATAAACGTTTCAAAGGCTCAGAATACATACAGCGAACAGGTTAACGCAAAGCTTTCAGAGATAAACAGCAGCCTTAGCCAGATAAACTCACAGCTTGAAAAGTATGATTTGTCTAAAAAGAGTCAGCAGATAAAAGCTCCAACAAACGGATATATCAACAGTATTTCTGTTAATAACATAGGAGAGAACGTAACTGCGGCACAGCAGATGATAACAATAGTTCCTTCTGGCTCTGATGTTGAAATGGTATGTTATTTCAAAAATATGGACATTGCTGATATAAAGGTGGGAATGGATGCGGAGATAAAGCTTGAAGCCTATCCGTATAACAAATACGGTACTGTAAAAGGCAAGGTGAAGTATATCAGCCCAAGTTCGTTCAATACTGAGCAGATGGGAAGTGTTTACCTTGTAAAGCTCGAAGTTGACAACTCCAATGACAGGATAGATATAATGTCGGGACTTACAGGAGCAGTTGAGGTAAAAGTGGGCAAGCAATCTATAATGCGTTACTTCCTTGATCCTATCGTTAAGGGCTTTGGTGATAGTTTGAAAGAAAAATAAAGATAAAAGAGAACGATTAGAAAAATCTTTTACAAAATATTATAAAAAAGAACAGGCGGATACTTCATTTCTGAGGTGTCCGCCAATTTTTTGTAAATGCTAAGCAAGTTGAATTATCTTTTGAATTTAAGAGCAAATCCAAGACCAAGTAAGAGAATAAGTGCTGATGCACCAAGAAGAATATATGCTGGAGTGTTATTCCTAGCTGAAGCACCGTTCATAGGAGAAAATCCTCCCATATCTGGTCTTTCACTGCCTCTTGAACTGTTTCTTCTTTCGAATGATGAATCACTACTGTTATCTGCGTTATCAGAAACATTTTCATTGCCTGTGACTTTTTCGTCAGCAGCATTGTTATTATTTTCTGAGTCAGAATCTTTACCGCCGCCGAAAGGCGAAAAACCGTCTGGAATGTTTTGAGGATCAAAGTCATCTGGCATGTTGCTCGGATCAAAACCATCAGGCATTCCATCGCCAAAAGCAGGCATATTGCCCGGGTTGAAATCATCTGGCATTTCTCCGCTAAAACCCTGTGGAGGTTGACCTCCAAAATCAGACATTCCACCTCCACGTTTTGAAGATTTTTCGTTGTTGTTTGAATTATCTTCATTTGCAAGTAGTTGAATATTACTCAGCATCTTTACTGAGAATGAGGAAGTGTTAGATGTCTGTGTAATTTCAACTTTTTCAGTTTGCTCTGATGAACCTGCTTTTTTTGAACTTCTGCTCCTGCCTGCCTTTTCGGAACTGTCGGAAGTATTTGTTTTATCAGCTTCTTCGCTTCTACCGAATCCGCCTTTTCCACCACCGAATCCACCGTTTCCGCCCATAGAGCCCATATCAGAGGTATTCAGTCCTTCTGTGTCTATGAGAGTAGAACTGTCAGTTTTTTGCCCTTCTGTTGTTGAAGGAATAGTACCGTTAAGTTGTCCGATTATGCTCTCTTCACGAAGTGTGCAGAATTTGCTGATAGCTTCAACGCCTGTTTTGAATTCATCGTATGTACAGAACTTTGTAGGATCCTTTTCAACATACTTGTCAATAAGAGATGCTGTATCTGCTACAAGCTTTTCAAAGTCAACGCTGTTTAGGAATTCATTGAAGAGTTGGTGATACTGCTCGGTATATTCTTCGTTGTCGAATATCCAAGATACCATAGGTCTGTCGTTCATACCGTTTGAAACAGGAGTGTCAATAGGCGAATTAACGGAAGATGATGCATTTCCCCCCATAAATGAACCGTAAGCCAGGTTATAGTCCCAAGGTATCATAGATAACTGTCCGTCTTCCTCATAGAGGTAGTAATTGTGAATCATCTGACCCGTGTAGCTGTCACCGTTACAGAGAAAAATATGCACTACAAAGTATCTTAATACTTCTTCAACATCAACTGTGTTTTCAAGGTCGGATTGCTCCAGAAGATCTTTAAGTGAATGGATAAGACGTTTCTTATCAGCAGTATCAACTGCAGTTTTTGCGTTATTGAAGATATTTGAATAGCTCTCGATATTGTCATCGGTATATTTGAGCTTTACATCATCGCTTCCCATACCGAATCCACCGAATCCGCCTTTCGCGTTGCCGTCAGAGTTTTCTCCATCGCCGCCGAACATTTTAGAAGGATCAAAGTTACTGAAATCTTCGGGCATATTCTCAGGGTCAAACTGCGGCATATTACCGCCAAAATCAGGCATATTGTTGAAGTCGGGTATACCGCCTCCAAATCCCTTGAAATTTGTGGATGAGTTTTTATTTTCATTTGAGTTTTCAGAGCTTTCTTTATCTTTTTCTTCGCTCTCTTTATTCATAAAATTCCCCATACTAAAGTCTTTGCCATTTCCTCTGCCACCTCCGAAACCTAAAGCATCAGGTTTGTAGAGATCTCCATAGTTTTTGCCATAATTTCTTTCGAGAAAAGAGTTCTCTATAGCTTCTACGGCAAGGTACAGACCCCAGTCTTCGCCGTTGACTGTGATGTAGGCATAACTGCAAAGAGGTGCGTCAACGCCGAAATCATTCATAAGGGTATAAGCCAGATAATCCTTCATGTAAGTATTATCCTGTATGATATTATTGAGGCAGAGCTTGTCAAGTCCGTGATATGTCTTGCCGTTTTCAAACTGGTCGAACTCTATCTTGAAGCTATAGCGGCTGCTGTTCATGTTTCGCACAGAGCTTAGAGATGTATTGCCCTTTGCTCTTATACCTACATTTTTCATTGCTTCACCGTCGATAATAACATTACAAGCTGAATACTCCTCACTCTCACAGCCTTCGATAAAGCCATCCCAGTCATTAATGACTATGTCAATTGTATGTACCTTCGAGTGATCAAACAGCCTGTTCTCATAGCCAATAGCGTGAGCAATTGTCCGTACGCCCAGTGCCTGACCATTGCAGAAGATAAAGGCAAGAACAATAGCAATAGCTGTTATCACTATGCATATCCTGTCTATGTTTTTATGTGCTGACATTATCTCACACCCTTATCCCATGTAGTCGCCGTTGTAGCTTACAAGAACAGCGCTCTGTACACCTTCCATATCTGCAAGTGTGTTTACGAAATCTGTGTTGTCATCCTTGAGCCTGATTTCCATATTGAGTTCGACCGAACCCTTCTGTGCTGTCTTGCTCTTGATAACGCATCTTTCAGCCTTGCCGTCAAGGAAAGCCTTAGCATTTGCTTCGCTGTCATGACCGTTGCAGCGTACTACTACGATGTATGGATTCTTGTGAGCTTTGCGGTTAACGAATACAAGAAGGATAACTCCGATGATAACGCTACCTATAACTGCAAGAGGAATCATGCCTGCTGCAAGTACGATACCAACTGATATAGACCAGAACAGGAATGCGATATCAAGAGGTTCTTTAATCGCTGTACGGAAACGGACGATAGAAAGCGCACCGACCATACCAAGTGAAAGAACAACGTTGCTTGTAACTGCAAGGATAACTACTGTTGTTATCATTGTAAGTGCCACTAGAGTTGTACCGAAACTTGCGGAGTACATAACTCCCGAATATGTCTTTTTGTAAACAAGGAATATGAACATTCCCAGCCCGAATGCTAGGATAATAGCAATTGACATGTCAAGAATGCTGACACTGGTCACATTATCAATAAAATTAGACTTAAAAATATCACTGAAGCTCATAATTAATTACTCCTTTATGTTTTATCCGTAAATTCGACAGGCTGCGTATTTTGAGAAAGCTCCATCACGCCTGTCTGCAAGGGCTACTGCGTCTCTGATTATATCAGGGAGAAATCCGTCCCATTTGACTTCCAGTATGATAGAATCCGAAACAGGAACTGTCACACAGTCAGGATTAAGAAAATCCGTACATGTCATACCGCTTCGTACATTGTAATCAAGTGTGACGCGAACGTTTCCAGCAGGATATATGAATGGCTCTCTTGTATAGTCCACAATAGTTTTAGGAGCTATACCCTGTGACTTCATTTTTGAATAGAGTTCGCGTATAAGTTGATGATCAGATTCTATCATCCATTCGGTATCTCCGTCAACTATGCTTTGAGCCTGTTCAACTGTAAGAGGAGCGCTGAACTTGCAGCCTAGATGGTCTATCTTGCTTTTCTTTTCAAGATGTATGACTGAGGTATCTCCGTTGTAGTATCTGATACGGAATTTCTCGCGTCGGCTTAAGCCGTTTACCTTTTCCATAAGTGCCTTGTCTGCAATATTATCGAAGTAGAGGCTGCGGATAAAGTATTTTCCGTTTATGGTGTGAGGATCGTGGTATGCGACTGCGCTTAGTCTGTGACGGATCGTTATCATATCTGAGTAGTTTATCTCATGTTTGATCTCATGTCTAAAATCCATAGTTTTCACCTCTTTTCCTTGTCATAGGTACGCACACAGACTAATTAAGGGAACGTACGCCTGTGTGCGCTCTGTCCTATGCTTTAATTATACCTGTGAATGCTGAACTGACGCTGAAAACGAGTGTGAACGCTGTAAAACTCAAGTGAAAGTTAAGTGAAATAATGTCAATTATTTATGTTTTCAGCTTGAATTCAGCTGTATGTTGTATTATAATAATTAAGAAAGGTTTTAAGGGGGAAAATCAAAATGAAAATACTTATCATAGAGGATGAAAAGGTACTGGCGGATTCACTGAAGCTAATGCTCGAATCAAAAGGTTTTGAAGCTGAGGCAGTCTATGATGGCGAAAGTGGCGAGCAGTATGCATTGTTGAATATTTATGACCTGATAATTCTTGACATTATGCTGCCTAAGAAGAACGGCTATCAGGTTGCAAGAACTGTACGCGAAAAACGAAATGCAACACCTATACTTATGCTGACAGCAAAATCTGATGTTGAGGACAAGGTGCAGGGATTGAATGCAGGTGCGGACTATTACCTTACCAAACCATTTGATGCTAGGGAGCTTCTAGCCTGTGTGAATGCTCTTCTTCGCAGACAGGGCTCGCAGGTAAACGAGCTTGCTTTTGGTAATACTCGACTCGACATGGAATCTGCTTCTCTAATATGCGGTGAAAATAGTGTACGGCTGTCTGCAAGGGAGTTTGAAGTCATGCGTATGCTTATGACATCGGGAACGAATCATTTATCAAAGGAAGTGTTACTTACCAAAGTATGGGGATTTGACTCAAATGCAGTTGAGAACCATGTGGAAGCATATGTGAGCTTTCTGCGGAAAAAGCTGTTAAGTATCGGTTCAAATGTCCGTATCGAAGCTATGAGACGTTTAGGCTATCATCTGGAGTGTGATGAGCAATGCTGAAACGCCTTAGAATAAAATTTATTGCAGTCATAATGAGTATTGTAACGATACTATTTATTTTTATTTTCGGCCTTGTACTGCATCTTACAAAACAGACAGCTGAAAGGGAAAGTATTCAGATGATGCGTTCAATGGCGTTTCGTCCTCCTTCGTCAGCACCTATGAACAAGCCTGATAATATGCCAGATAATATACGCCTACCGTTCTTTACCGTGAATATACGAGATAACGGAGAAATAACTGCATTCGGTAGTGATTATTATGACCTTACTGATAAGGAACTGCTAAAAAAGCTTGTAGATTCTGTTGATGAAAGAGCAAAAGAATCAGGTGTGCTATCGGAATATGATCTGAGGTATATCAAGTCAGATAATGGGCGTATGAAAGCTATCGTATTTGCGGATATATCCAGTGAAAAGGCTATGATAAAGGGCCTTATAAAGAACTCCGTCATTATAGGTCTGATAGGATATGCGGTGTTCTTTCTGATAAGTCTGCTCCTTGCAAAATGGGTAACGAAGCCTGTTGAAAAGACATGGAACGAGCAGAAACAGTTCATAGCAGATGCTTCACACGAGCTGAAAACTCCACTTACAGTTATAATGACAAATGCTGAAATGCTTAGCGATAAGAGCTACTCTGATAGTGATAGGGACGGCTTTACGCAAAATATTCTTTCAACGTCAAAGCGAATGAGAGGATTGGTAGAGAGCTTGTTGGAACTTGCAAGGCTTGACAATAACAGAGCTAAGATAAAGCTTGTTGCCGTTGATTTGAGTAAGTTGACAAATGACAGCATCCTGCCGTTTGAGCCTCTGTTTTATGAGAATGATATGGAGTTATCAGCGGAAATAGACAATAATATCAAGGTCGAGGGTGATAAGGATAAGCTGAGACAGGTTATAAATATCCTGCTTGATAATGCACTGAAATATTCAGACCCTGCCAATAAAGTTACAGTTAAATTGAAACAATATAGTTCAGAATGTACACTGTCAGTTTCAGGGCTTGGAACTCCGCTGACAAAGGAAGATCTTGAGAATATCTTCAAGCGTTTCTATCGTGTGGATCAGGCAAGAAATGATGGACAGAGCTACGGTCTGGGGCTTTCTATCGCCGACAGTATAATTAAAGAACACAATGGAAAGATATGGGCTGAAAGCGAGAACGGATACAATACTTTTTATGTTTCTTTACCTTTATAAATATAAAAAAAAGCGAGTTGCAATGACACAACTCGCTTTTTTAGGTTTGAACGGTATGGACACAATCTAATGGGTGAAAATTCAGAATATATGTCAGCATAGAGAAAAGAGAATATTCAACTGAAAGGCCGTTGGCTTATTTGCTGCTTCCTTCTTGATTTTTTGAACATTAATTTCCATGTTTTAATGTTGTTATTTGCATCATAATAATATCACGGCATCAAAAAACAATTAAGGAGAAATTGCAATGAGCAATAACAGCAATAACAATAAAGGCGAAATGACACAGAAGGGTAGAGAAGTTCTCGAAAGATTCAAGATGGAGTCAGCGAACGAGCTTGGTATCAATCTCAAGCAGGGCTACAACGGCGATCTTACTTCACGTGAGGCAGGATCTATAGGTGGCAGCATGGTTAAGAAGATGATTGACTCATATAAGATGCAGTAACAGTTGCACTAAGTCGAAAAAGGGAACGCGAAGGCGTTCCTTTTTTCTGGCTATTTGAAAAAAATAAATGCACATACTCCAACGATTATAGAGGCAAAAACCATGCCACAGATTACTTTTACAAGAGGTTTGTTGAGATTATTAATGCGTTCCTCAGTTATCTCGTCAAGGCTTTTGCCTTCCATGAAAGCTTTTATCTCCCTGTAATTCTGGATATTGTTGTCTTTTTTCATTTTTTCAACTTTTATGGCTGTAAACATAGATACTGAGAAGAGTATACCACATATGACTCCGCCGAGCCAGCCAAAGTACTTTATCAGTGGTATGATAGATATTGCAACGATGATATACTCGGCTGTGAGAAGCCATGCCATAGCATTAAACTTCTTTGTGTTATTTTTTTCAATTTCATTTTTCATAGATTCAACATCTCCTTTAACTAATTCGTCAAGAGAAATATTGAAAAGTTTTCCAAGAAGTAGAAGACTGTGTATGTCAGGATAGCTCTTGTCGTTCTCCCAGTTCGAGATAGTCTGTCTGCTGACGAAGACTTTTTCAGCAAGAGTTTCCTGTGACCAATTCAGCTTCCCGCGAAACTTTTTGATTTGATTTCCAATCTCCATGTTTTTCCTCCTTTGGAGTTAAGTTCTCCTGACTGACGCCAGTATATCATCTGGCTAAGGAGATTTCTATCAATGCTCTTTTACATCTGGAGAAAAAGTTGTAAAAATGCGTTGATATTATATGTAAAAACGTTTTTACATGGCGTAAAACAGAGGTTTGTAAGGTGTGCAAAAAGGGCAGCCCTAAGCTCTGCCCTTTGCTTAAAGATTACTTGTTCTTGCGCCTGATAACAATTGCCACAAGGTCAGGACCAATATTTGAGGTGACTACAGCACCAATATTGCCCATCATTTCAGACTTGCGTCCTGTTTTTTTAACGAGCTCCTTTTCGACTTCTTTTGCAACAGTATCATCCCTGCCGTGAAGAAGTATATAAGGAGTTTGCGGAGTCATGTTTTTCTCTATTATCTCTACGAACTTCGGAACAATGTTCTTTTCGCCCCTTATCTTATCGATAGTCTCGGTAGTTCCGTCTGCGAATAGGATAACAGGCTTGAGTCCGAGAAGCTCACCGGCAAAAGCCTTTGCAGCGGAGATTCGACCTGACTTCTTAGCATATTTCAGCGTAAACGGAACAGCATAAACAGCGCATACATTGAACCAATCTTCGAGATATGCAATTATTTCCTCGACGTCGGCACCGCGCTTGATCTTTTTTGCAGCCTCCATAACTGGATAACCATAGAAAAGAGTGTAACACTTTGAATCAAGATTAAAAATACGGAGCTTATCCTTTGCTTGAGGATTATTGTCGAAAAAATCGTTTTTTGCCATTATGGAGTTGTTATATGTACCTGAACCTTGTGAATTTAAGGATACACTGATAATATCAGTATAGCCCTGCTCAAAGAGCTCCTTATAGGCTTCTTCAAATGTTATTGGAGGTATCTGTGAATGCTTTGGTATCTCGTCTGTTTCTTCTAGAAGTTTATAGAATTCCTGTGTTGACTTATCGTACATTTCTAGGAAACTCTTTCCGCCAACTGTCAGGGTAAACGGAAGGACCTTTATGCCTAGCTCCTCGACAGTCTCTTTTGGTAAGTCACAGCATGAATCGGTAAGTATTACGATCTTTGACATAATAATATCTCCTTTACCATGTATATTGAGTAAGTTTTCCCTCACGGGAGAGATCAGGGTAATCCCACTGTCTTAGAACCTCGTATACCGCAATTGCCACGGAATTGGATAGGTTGAGACTGCGGAGCTCGTTCCGCATGGGAATTCTTAGACAGCTTTCGGGATTGTTGTGGAGAAGAACTTCAGGAAGTCCCTTGTCTTCTCGTCCAAAGATTAGATAGGAATTATCAGGATATTCCACTTCACTGTGAACGTGTAGACCTTTTGTAGTGAAGTAGAAGAAGTTTCCTCCTTCATTTCTTGTGAAAAAATCGTCGAGGCTGTCATAATATGTAATGTCGAGCTTGTCCCAATAGTCAAGTCCTGCACGTTTGAGCTGCTTGTCACTGACCTCAAAACCTAGAGGACGGACAAGGTGCAGTTTTGCACCAGTAACAGCGCAAGTACGGGAGATATTTCCAGTATTCTGCGGTATCTGTGGTTCTACGAGGACTATATTAAGGTTTTGCATATTTCACCTTTTTTATTCGGAATAATTCATTCCTGTATTCAGATAATAATATCGTCCGTACTACGGACAATATTATATGGAGTTTTGATATGAATATAAAATCGCTTGTAAAGGGTGTTGCGGCAGGAGCGATAATGGGTTTCGCCTGCTATGCATTAACAAATGCGCGCCCTATTAAAAAAATGAGCATAAAGCGCGATGCAGGGAAGGCACTTAAAGCCGCAGGAGACCTCTTTGACGATTTAAAGTCGGTAATTATGTAGTTTCTCCTGAATTTCGTCTGAATCCAAGATAGCTTTCGAGAATGAGAACGGCTGCAACGGCATCAACAACTGCTTTACGCTTTTTTCCGCGCGTGTTGGTGACATTCAGCGCATTATGCGCTGAAACCGTTGTGCATCGTTCATCCCATAGCTTAACGGAACAGTTTGTGAGCTTTTCGAGCTCTTCGGCGAAGAGTTTACATTTTTCGGCTCTTTCGCCGACTGTTCCATTCATATTCATGGGATAACCGACTACAATTTGTTCCGCACGCTGCTCTTTTGCGAGAGTAGCGGTTTTTTCTAGACATTTATAAAAGTCCCTTTCGTTTATGACGGTAACAGGCGAAGCTATCATTTCACTTTTCCCGCATATTGCGATACCCGTTCTTGCATCGCCGAAGTCAACTGACATTATTATCATTTTTATGTTCCTTTATTCGTAACGCTAAGTTCTGCATTACCAGTGCTGTAATAGAAAGAGTTTTCTTATTTGTGCCAAATAGATGGTTCAAAAACTGTTGGTGTATTAAACCAGAAAATCCGTTTGTAAAAATTTGCATGGGAATCAAGACCTTCATGAAATGAAAACAATGAAAAATGAAAAGGACTTATAGTTGAGAACAGTCTAAATTCGCTTCCCTTAAGCAAAAGAATGCATGATATCCAACATCATATTTATGATTCTAGAATATGTTCATTTTGCATTTCCTGAGTTTTAATAGCAAATACTAAATAACCCTTACCATGGCTTTACAGTTCCAATTATGTCTTTTACAGAAGCAATGTTCTTGCTGTCAAGCCATTCATTCATTTCTTCAATTATCCTTATGGGAGCATATGGATCTGTGAATATAGCAGCTCCCACCTGTACTGCGGAAGCTCCTGCCATCATGAGTTCAATTGCGTCACGTCCTGAGGAGACGCCACCCATTCCGATAACAGGGATATTTACCGCATTTGCAACCTGCCATACCATGCGTACAGCAATTGGGAATACTGCAGGGCCGCTCATACCGCCTACGTTATTGTGAAGTATTGGTCTGCATGTATTTATGTCTATCCTCATGCCTAGGAGGGTGTTTATAAGTGAAATGGCATCAGCTCCTGCAGCTTCAACAGACTTTGCAATGTCAGCAATACTTGTAACATTAGGAGAAAGTTTAACAACGAGAGGCTTTTTTGTGACGGCACGAACTCTTTTCGTGACCTCTGAAGCCATTTCACAGCTTGTTCCAAAAGCTGCTCCACCTTGTTTTACGTTGGGGCATGAGATGTTAAGTTCTATCATTTGAACGTCCGTATCTTCTAATTTTGCGGCAACTTCGGCGCATTCGTCTGGAGTTGAACCTGCAATGTTTGCGAGCACTACAAGATCCTTTGAGAGAAGATAGGGGAGTTCGGTAGCAATAAAATGATCGATTCCGGGATTCTGAAGTCCTACTGAATTGAGCATACCCGAAGGAGTTTCAGCTATTCTCGGGGCAAGATTCCCTGTGCGAAGATGTAAGGTTGTTCCCTTTGTAGCTATACCGCCAAGCTTATTAAGCGGGAAGAGTTCTTCATACTCCCTTCCGTAACCAAAAACGCCTGAAGCTGGGATTATAGGGTTCTTGAAGTTAACCCCACAAACTTTTACGGAAAGATCAGACATTACCAGAGCACCTCCTCAGCATTGAAAACAGGACCGTCTTTGCAGACATGTGCGAAGTATTCATTATCGTTACGGATTGTACGGCAAGCACAGCCAAGACAGGCTCCGATACCGCAGGCCATGCGTTCTTCCAGGGATATTTCGCAGAAAATTCCATTTTCATTACATATTTTAGCAACGTTTTTTAGCATAGGCATAGGACCACATGCGTAAACAGCATCGATTCTGCCTTTTTCAGCGAGTTCAGCGAGAGGCTGGGTTACAAAACCGTGAATGCCAGCCGAGCCGTCATCGGTGCAGAGGATAGTTTCTGCGCCTGTTCTGCGAAAATCGTCCTGCAATATGACTGCGGAAGCGTTTCTGAAACCGCTTATTGCAACAGCTTTATCACCGTAAATATTTGCAAGTGGGAGCATTGGGGGGGTGCCGATACCGCCACCGATAAGAATCACTTTATTATAAGTAGTATCAACGGTAAAACCGTGACCGAGGGGCGCAAGCATATCAATCAGGTCGTTCTTGTTGAGCTTGGCAATCTCGGAGGTGCCATCGCCGCGAATTTCGAAAACTATGCGTAGAGTCCCTTTTTTCTTGTCGATGCCGCAGATAGAGATAGGCCTGCGAAGTGTGAACCCATTTGCTCTTATATGTACGAACTGACCTGGGCAAGCTGCTGTCGCAATTTCGGGACAGGCAATGGTGAAGCTGTAAATCTCACGGGCAATCGCAGTTTTTTCTGTGATCATGAATTGTCCCTGCGTGTATTTCATATATTTCTCCTGTTACAATATAATTGACGGGTAAAACCTTGCATACCGGTAAGGGTTTACACGTACTTGTTACTTAAGCTATACTGAAAGCAGTGATTGGACTGATGAAACTCTCCTTGGGACAAAGCGCCCGTATTAAAGACTGTCATCCATGCTTTCATTATAGCGTTCGGTTTATGCAGGTTGAGCCACAAGATATGTGCGTTCGTGTCACCAAACAGATTGAATACGTAATGAGTAAAGTGTGGTTTGCCCGATTACAATTTCAATTCAGGAGATGCATTTATTATGAACGCAGTAGGTATCGATGTTTCCAAAGGTAAAAGTACAGTTGCTGTATTACGTCCCTTCGGCGAGGTTGTGGCTTCGCCTTTTGATGTTGCTCACAACGGAAGTGAATTAAAGTCATTAGCTGACTTCATAAAGGAACTGCCGGGTGAGACTAAGGTTGTTATGGAGGCAACCGGAAACTATTATGAACCCATTGCCCGTTACCTCCACGAACAAAATTTATTTGTTTCCGTAGTCAATCCTGTGCTTATCAGTGACTTCGGTGGAAACACGTTAAGAAAGCCTAAAACCGATAAGAAGGACTCTTTGAAAATCGCCTCTTATGCATTAAGCTATTGGGGTGATCTGAAGGAATATATCCCTCAGGGAGACTTAAGAAAGTCCTTGAAACTGCTGAACAGGCAGTATCAGCAAGCTTCTAAGTTAAAGACCATGATGAACAATAACCTCATATCATTACTTGACCTGACATTCCCTGGAATAAATAAGATATTTACATCACCATCCAGAGAATCGGACGGTCATGAAAAGTGGGTCGACTTTGTATTAGCATTCCCTCATTGTGATATGATCGCAAAGCTAACCATCAAAGCATTTTCAAGGAAGTACAAGAAGTGGTGCAACAGCAATTCTTATTACTTCACCGAAACATCGTGTAAGAAAATACATGATTTCTCAAAAGAGTGCATCAGTAGTGTGTCTTCAGAAGAATCAACAGCATTTGC
>JAEEGJ010022565.1_pt1 | contig 13345 bp, 12 predicted proteins | sample 8958761 | NCBI WGS metagenome assembly JAEEGJ01 (sample SAMN16246546, study PRJNA631951) | gut metagenome | biome: gut microbiome; feature: rumen; material: RS-attached | host: Bos | place: Iran: Karaj | collected 2018-10
TTGCGCGCGATGACGCCCGCCATGAACCCGTCGATGTAGTTCTGGGTGAATTTGTCCATTTTATATACACTGCTAAGGTTAACCGCTTACAAACATAATTAAAAATTTTAATAGATGAAAGATTTTGAGTCGAAAAATGAGTAAAAATTTTAAGAATTATTTATAAGTAACTGGTTATGTGAGATTTAGATAAAACATCCCGTAAGGGTATTTCGAAGGAGGCGCCCTACCAATTTGAAACTTGTGTTTCTCCGGCTTTTTCCGTACTTTTGCCAAACGACAGCACAATCCCATGGTTTCCGAACTCATCGACAAATACATCTGGCTGGTGCAGACCTTCATCGACGCGGGGCCCGGCGGCCTTTCGCTGCCCGAGATCGCCGACCGGTGGACCGCCCGCTACGGCGGGACGGACTACCCCAGGCGCTCGTTCAACAACCACCGGGAGGCGGTCGCCGAGGTTTTCGGCATCGAGATCGCCTGTAACCGGAGCACCAACCGCTATTATATTGACGCGGGGGAGAGTGCCGTGGACAAGCGCCAGTCCGTCGACTGGCTCATCAATACGTTCACGGTCAACAACCTTCTTTCCCTCGGGAAAGAGCGTCTCTCCGGACGTGTGGCCGTCGAGGACATCCCCTCGGGCCAGAAACACCTCGTCACCGTGATGCAGGCGATGTTGGACAATGCCGTCATGGAACTGCGCTATCGGAAATACCTCAGCGAAGGGGAGGAGGTCCGTCACATCCGTCCTTACGCGGTGAAGGAGTTTGAGAAGCGGTGGTACATTGTGGCCTACAGCGAGGAGGCGGAAACCCTCCGCGTGTACGCGATGGACCGGATCCTTTCCCTGACCCCGACGGGGGAGCGCTTCAAGATGCCGAAAGGCTTCCAGGTGGATGAGGTCTTCGAGGCCAGCTACGGCATTTACCTGCCCGAAGACGTCCCGCCGGTCCTTGTGAAGATCCGGACGACGGCGCGCGAGGCCGCTTACCTGAAGGACCTGCCCATCCATCCGAGCCAGGTCTTCCTGGGCGAGGAAAAAGACGGCCATTGCCTGTTCGCGATGCGCGTCATCCCCAATCCGAACCTGGTCATGGAGCTCTGCAAACACGGGAACCGGCTCGAAGTACTGGAACCGGAGGCCCTGCGGGACCAAGTGGCTGGTGAACTTCGTAACGCATTGGAAATCTATGAAAGAAACAAATAAGTTTTACATGAAAACAAAAATGTTAACCCTCGCGTTGGCGGCTTTTTCCCTCCTCGCGTGCAAGAATGAATCCATGAAACCACAAGCAGGTTACATCGGCCCGGCCGACCTGAAGATCGAGGACGGCCGGATGTCCCCGGAAGTCCTCCTGTCCCTCGGACGCCTCTCCGATCCGCAGCTTTCCCCGGACGGAAAGACCATCCTGTACGGGGTCAGCTACACCTCGATCGCCGACAACCGCAGCGTCCGCAACCTCTTCACCCTTCCGGTCGAAGGTGGCACGCCGACGCAGCTCACCATGGACGGCAAGAGCATCAGCAACGCCCGCTGGTCTCCGGACGGCGGCTGGATCTTCTTCCTCCAGGGCGGCCAGGTCTGGAAGGCACCTTTCAAGGCCGGTAATCTGGGTAAGCGCATCCAGGTGACGGATGTGGCCAAGGGAATCGACGAGTTCGCCCTTTCCCCGGACGGCAACCAGATCATGTACGTGAGCATGGTCCATAGCGCCGTCGAGCGTCCCGTGGACACTGACCCGCTGCTGGACAAGGCTGATGCCTACGCGACCGAGGACCTGATGTACCGCCACTGGGACCACTGGGTGGAAGACATCAACCACACCTTTATCGCCCCGCTGGCGAACGGTATCGTGAGGGAAGGCCTGGACATCCTGGGCGGCCCGGACGTGCTGTACCAGCTTCCGAATGGCCCCTACGGCGGTATCGAGAACCTCTGCTGGTCCCCGGACGGCCGCTACATCGCCTACGCCTGCAAGAAAAAGGAAGGCAAGGAATACGCTTTCTCCACCGACACCGAAATCTATATCTACTGCCCGCTCACCGGCGAAACGACCGTCATCCCCATGGGCGGCGGCTATGACACCGTGCCGGTGTGGAGCCCCGATGGCAGCAAGATCGCCTGGCTGTCCATGGCCCGCGACGGCTATGAGGCCGACAAGGTGCGCCTCATGGTGGCCGATGTCGTCTACGAGCCGGAAGGGGAGGGGCAGACCGCCAATCCCGCCATCGAGAACATCGTGGACCTGACTGCGGACTTCGCCTACAATGCCGATGGCCCCGTGTGGGCGGCGGACAGCAAGTCCCTGTATATCAATTCCCTCGTCGAAGGTGTCCAGGCTATTTACAACGTGATTGCCGATCCGGAGACGGCCTTCTTCCGCATCACCGCCCCGAACCTTTGGTTCGACTTCGGTTCCCCGTTCGCCATCCTGCAGGACGGTACCCTGCTTACCACCTACTGCTCCATGGACTTCCCGACCGAACTCGTCGCCGTGAAGGACACGTCCATCGACCAGCTCACTTTCGAGAATGCGCACCTGCTGGACCAGCTGGACAAGCATGAGACCGAGGCCCGGATGGTGCCGACGGCCGACGGCGGGCAGATGCTTACCTGGGTCCTGTACCCGCCCAAGTTCGATCCCACGAAGGTCTATCCGGCGATCCAGATCTGCCTTGGCGGCCCGCAGGGCACCCTGTCACAGGGCTGGTCCTACCGCTGGAACTACTGCCTGATGGCCCATCAGGGCTATGTCGTCGTCCTCCCGAACCGCCACGGTACGACCGCTTTCGGTCAGCCCTGGTGCGAGCAGATCTCGGGCGACTACATCGGCCTGAACATGCAGGATTACATGGCGGCCGCGAAGATGATCAAGGAGGAACCGTACGTGGACAAGGTTGCCGCATGCGGCGCTTCCTATGGTGGCTATAGTGTTTATTATTTGGCCGGTATCCATGGTGACCTGTACGATTGCTTCATCGCCCATGCGGGCATTTTCAACGAGGAACACATGTACATGACCACCGAGGAGATGTGGTTCCCGAACTGGGACAACGGCGGCATTCCGCACGAGTACGCTTACGAGGAAGGCCAGGTGGGCCCGGCCGGCGACGGCATCACCTTCGGCGGTCTCCAGCAGGCCGGCTCGCCCTGGTCCAACACGCCGAAGGCCGTCCGCCATTACGCCAACTCTCCGCACAAACTCGTCCAGAACTGGCACACCCCGATCCTGTGCATGCACGGCGGCATGGACTTCCGTGTTCCGTACGACGAAGGCATGGCCGCCTTCAACGCTGCGCAGATGATGGGTGTTCCTTCGAAACTGGTCGTCTTCCCGGGTGAAAACCACTGGATCCTTAAGCCGCAGAACGCCCTGTACTGGCACCGGACGTACTTTGGATGGCTGGACCGCTGGATGAAGCCTTCCGAGTAATTAATTGATACCTAGTTCTTTAACGTTAGAGAGGTGCACATTTAGGTGCACCTCTCAATGTTTAAATGGTTGAATATTAGTTATTTAGTGTTCGGGAGGTGCACCTAGAAGTGAACCTCTCGAAGGATAAATCATTGGTAATCAGGAGATTTTGCTGTAATCTTTCTGGATATACTTGTCTTTCCGGAGCTCGGCCGCAAGAATTGCGTTGCCGGGCTTTTCCAATGCCGGGTCGAGGTCCAGGATGTGGGCGGCATAGCCGCGGGCATCGGAGAGGATGACGCCGTCGCGGGCGAGGGAGGCGATGTTCAACGAGATCGGAAGGCCCGACTGCTGCGTGCCCTCGAGGTCGCCGGGGCCGCGCATCTTCATGTCCTCTTCCGCGATTTCGAAACCGTCCTCGGTGGCGCACATCAGGTCCAGGCGCTTCTGCGATTCCTTGGACACTTTATATCCCTTCATCAGGATGCAGAAGGAGCGCTCGGCGCCCCGGCCCACGCGGCCGCGGAGCTGGTGTAACTGGCTCAGGCCGAAGCGTTCCGCACTCTCGATAACCATCACGGAAGCATTGGGCACATCTACGCCCACCTCGATCACCGTGGTGGACACGAGGATGTTCGCCCGGCCCGCCACGAAGGCGTCCATGAAGAACTTCTTCTCTTCGGCCGTCTGCCGTCCGTGGACGATCGCGACCTGGTACTTGGGCTCCGGGAACTGCTTGATGACTTCCTCGTACCCGAGTTCCAGGTTCTTGTAGTCCAGTTTCTCGCTCTCGAAGATGAGCGGGTACACGATGAAGGCCTGCCGTCCCTTGGCAATCTCGTCGCGGATGAAGTTGTACATCGCGATCCGCTTGTTTTCGCCCACGCAGAGCGTCTGCACGGGCTTCCGGCCCGGGGGCATCTCGTCGATGACGGAGACGTCCAGGTCCCCGTACAGGGTCATGGCGAGGGTGCGGGGGATGGGGGTGGCCGTCATCACGAGCACGTGCGGAGCAACGCCCCCCGCGCCCTTCGTCCACAGTTTGGCGCGCTGGTCCACGCCGAAGCGGTGCTGCTCGTCCACGATGGCCAGCCCGAGGGCCTTGAACACGACCGTATCCTCGATGAGGGCATGGGTGCCCACGATCAGGCCGATGCTGCCGTCCTGGAGTCCGGCATGGATCTCGCGCCGGGCCGCCACCCCGGTGGAACCGGTGAGGAGGGCGGCCTTCACCCCGGTGGGCGCCAGGTACTTGGAGATATTCGCAAAATGCTGATGCGCAAGGACTTCCGTCGGTGCCATCAGGCAGGCCTGGTAGCCATTCGCTACGGCGATGAGGGCTGTCAGCACGGCCACCATTGTCTTGCCACTACCCACGTCTCCCTGCAGCAGGCGGTTCATCTGGTGCCCGCCCTTGAGGTCCTCGCGGATCTCCTTGATTACGCGTTTCTGCGCACCGGTAAGGTCGTAAGGGAGAGCCTGGTAGCAGCGGTTGAACGCCTCGCCTACCCGGGGCATGGGCAGGCCCACGGCGTTCCGGCTGCGGATGTATTTCTGCTTCAGCAGCGAGAGCTGCAGATAGAAGAGTTCCTCGAATTTAAGCCTGTAAGTCGCTTTGGACAAGGCATTTTGGTCCACGGGGAAGTGGATCTGCCGGAGGGCGAAGCTAAGGGGAACCAGTCCCTTCTCCTTGAGGATGTAATCCGGCAGTGTCTCCTCCAGGGTGGGGAGGACGAGGTCCAGGGCCGAGGCGACGAGCTTGCACATCAGTTTTCCGGTGATACCGCCCGTCTTGAGTTTCTCCGTCGAGGTATACACGCCCGTCAGGACGCCGGCCTGCGCGTTGTCGGGGGCGTCGAACTCAGGATGGACCATGTTGATGCGGCCGTTGAAGGCCTGCGGCTTGCCGAAGAACAGGAACGTATGCCCCGGAAGGAGCCGGCCGTGCATGTACTTGACGCCCTTGAAGAACACGACTTCCATCTCGCCGCTGTCGTCGCCGATGATGGCGGAGAGGCGGTTCACGAGGTTGTACTTGAGCTTGTCTGCTGGCAGTTCGGCGCCGTTTTTCGCGAACAGGCGGACCTTCAGGACGGTGGCCACGACCTGCACGTAGGACTGGTCCGGGCGGAGGTCGGCGATCTTCTGGACGGAACTGCGGTCGATGTAGCGGAAAGGGTACAGGCGAACGAGGTCTCCCACCGTCGCCACTTCCAGTTCGCTCCGCAGGAGCGCCGCCCGCCGGGGGCCTACGCCCGGAAGGTACTGGATGTCCGTTTCCATCGCCTTGCTCATAATGCAAAAATAATAAATCTTTCGTAACTTTGTCCCCGATGGACAAGATGATCATCGACAACGACACGTTCTTTGCCGGCGTCCTTCCGCTGCTGGACCAGGGGAAGCGGGTGACCATTCCCGTGAAGGGTTTCAGCATGCTCCCGTTCATCCGCGGGGGCAAGGACCTCGTGGTCCTGGAGAAGGCCGGAGCGGACCTGAAGGCCGATGACATCGTCCTGTTCCATCTGGGTCCCCAGGAGGGCGGCCGGTACGTGATGCACCGGGTCCTCTCCATCGACGGGGACGCGGTGGACATCATGGGCGACGGCGTCCTCAAGGCGCACGAGCACGTGTGGCGGAACCAGATCCTCGCCAAGGCCGTGGAAATCCTCCGCGGGGGAAAACACCCCGTGGACCCGTACGCCCCCGGCCGGCTCAGGCTGGTACACTTTTGGCAAGGACTGCTTCCGGTACGCCGGTATATCCTGTTTATTTACAGGCATTTGCCGTGGAACCGAAATTGGATTAAAGAGAATAGGAACAAGCTATGAAGATCAAGGAAGGATTTATCCTAAGGACCATATGCGGGCAGAGCGTCGTCTCCGGTGAGGGAACGGCCAATGTCAACTTTTCCAAGCTGGTGAGCCTCAACGAAACCGCCGCGTACCTGTTCAAGGCCGTGGGCAATGAGGAGTTCACCCCGGAGCGCTTGGCGGACCTGCTGCTGGCGGAATACGACGTGGACCGCGAACGCGCCCTCAAGGACGCCGAGGCCCTCTGCGCCCAATGGAAAGAAATCGGCATCGCCGAATAAGATCGCTCATGAAGGGAATCCTCAAATATGTCCGCTGGCTTTGGTCGCACTCCGTGGGCGCACGGGGGGCGATCCTGGTGAACATCCTGCTGGGTTCCCTGACTGTGGGCCTGAACCTGCTGTTCATCTTCCTGTGCAAGCGCCTGGTGGACATCGCCACCGGTGTCGAAGCCGGAAACCTGGGCATGTATACGGCCATCATCCTTTCCGTCGTCGTCCTCCGGCTCGTGGTGAACGCCGTCAACGTGCGGGTGGAGAACCTGACGAATTCCAAGATGAACTTCATCATCCGGAAGGACCTCTACTCGAACCTCCTCTATGCCGAATGGCTGGGGAAGGAGAAACGGCACACGGGCGACACCGTGAACCGGCTGGAATCTGACGTGAGCACGGTCACGAATGTCATCGTCTCCGACGTCCCGCAGATTTTTACCACGGTGGTACAACTGCTCGCCGCCCTCGTGTTCTTGTGCACGATGGAATGGCGGCTCGCGGCACTGCTGGTGCTCATTACACCGCTCTTCATCCTGTTCAGCCGAATCTTCGTCCGCCGTCTCCGGGAGATGACCCGCGGCATCCGCGAGACCGAGAGTGAGGTCCAAAGTCACCTCCAGGAGAGCCTCCAGCACCGGATGGTGATCCAGTCCATGGAGAACGAAGGGCGGATGGAAGACCGCCTGGACGACCTCCAGGACCGGGAATACGGCCAGATCAAGGAGCGTACACGCTTCAATATCATCGCTCGCACCATGGTTGGTGCCGCTTTCTCTTTCGGCTATATCGCTGCGTTCCTGTGGGGCGTGTACGGCATTTCGAAAGGGGCTTTGACCTTCGGTATCATGACTGCGTTCCTGCAGCTCGTGGGACAGGTCCAGCGTCCGCTGGTGAACCTGACCCGCCAGATCCCGTCCCTCATCTATTCCACCACCTCCATCGACCGGCTCATGGAGATGGAGGATGCGCCCAAGGAGGTCGCCGGCCATCCCGTGAAGCTCGCCGGTCCCGCCGGCATCCGTGTGGAGGACCTGGATTACTGCTATCCGGACGGCCAGCGGATGATCCTCCGGGGCCTGACCTTCGATTTCCCGCCGCTGTCCCGGACCGCCATCGTGGGCGAGACCGGGTCGGGCAAGAGTACGCTTATCCGCCTGATGCTCGCCCTGCTTAAGCCGGTAAACGGCCGGGTAGTCCTGTATGACGGGACGCAGGAGGTGCCGGCTTCCGCCGCCACCCGCTGCAACCTCGTCTATGTTCCGCAGGGTAATACGCTCTTTAGCGGTTCTGTCCGCGAGAACCTCCGGATGGGCAATCCGGAAGCGACGGAGGAGGAGATGAAAGCTGCCTTGGAAACGGCTGTGGCGGATTTCGTGTTCTCCCTGCCAGACGGGATGGACACCCGCTGCGGCGAGGGCGGCGCCGGCCTCAGCGAGGGCCAGGCGCAGCGTATCGCTATCGCCCGCGGCCTCCTGCGTCCGGGCTCCATCCTGCTACTGGACGAGTTCAGTTCCTCCCTCGACCCCGAGACCGAGCAGCGGCTGATGGACAATCTCACGAAAAAAGCGGCGGGTAAGACGATGATCTTCATTACCCACCGCGAAAGGATCGCGCAGCTGTGCGAGCGGACTTGCCGGATCGACCGGCTGCCCTGATTAACGTTCTTCCTTCATTTTCCCACTGTGCAGCTCGTCGTAGGCGAGCCGGTTGTTGAAGATGTCGATCGCCGTGTAGATGGCGTGAAGCATCGACCGCGGATCGGCCTCGTCACGGCCGGCCATGTCGTAGGCGGTGCCATGGTCGGGCGAGGTGCGGACGACCGGGAGGCCGGCCGTGTAGTTCACACCCTCGGAGAAGGCGAGGGCCTTGAACGGACCCAGGCCCTGGTCGTGGTACATCGCCAGCGTGGCGTCGAAACGGCCGTAGTTCCCCAGTCCGAAATAGCCGTCGGGGGAGTAGGGACCGAAGGCGAGGATGCCTTCCTCCTGCGCCTGGAGGACGGCCGGGAGGATGATGTCCTTCTCCTCGTCGCCCAGCAGGCCGCCGTCGCCGCAGTGCGGGTTCAGGCCCAGCACGGCGATCTTCGGCCGCGGGATGGCGAAGTCGCGCTCCAGCGACTCGTTCATCAGGCGGAGCTTGGAGAGGATGCCTTCCTTGGTGATGGACGAGGGGACGTCCTTCAGCGGGATGTGGCCGGTGGCCACGGCGACCCGCAGTTGGGGCGAAACCATGATCATCGCGATCTCCTTGGCGCCGAAGGCGTCCTGGAGGTACTCCGTATGGCCGGTGTAGCCGAAGCCCTCTGCCGTCATCGCCCGCTTGTTGATCGGGCCGGTCACGAGTACGTCGATGTAGCCGTCCTTGAGGTCCTTCACGGCCGCCGACAGGGACAGCATCGCCGCCTTGGCGGAGTCGGGGCTGGACTGGCCGGGCTCCGCGTAGAAGTTCTCCGGCAGGCAGTTGACGATGTTGATGCGCTTCTGGTGGACGTCTTTCGCCGTGTGGATCACGTACGTGTCCATCTGCTCGATCTCGTGAAGCTGCTTGCGGTAGAAACCGAAGATCTTGGAAGACCCGTACACCACGGGGGTGAAGGAGTCCAGGATGCGGGAGTCCGCCAGGGACTTGATGAGCACTTCATATCCGATGCCGTTGCTGTCACCTTGGGTGATGCCGACGACGAGTTTGGGCTTGTTCATAGGATGATTGTTTGATTTTCAGTAAGATAGCCGGTGTCTTCCAGGAGGTTTTCCCCGCTTTGGTACGCGGCCACGGCGAGGGCGTCGCAGCGCTCGTTCTCCGGGTGGCCGGCATGGCCCTTGAGCCAGTTGAAGGAGACGCGGTGCCGGCGGTACACGGCGTCGAACCGAAGCCAGAGGTCCACGTTCTTCTTTTTGGCGAAACCTGCGCGCTTCCAGGTTTCCAGCCAGCCTTCATTTACGGCCTTGACTACGTAGGAAGAGTCGCTCCAGACGTGGACTTCCGCGTTGTTCCATTTGATGGCCTCGAGGCCTTTGATGACGGCGAGGAGTTCCATGCGGTTGTTTGTGGTGAGGCGGTATCCGCCGGAGATTTCCTTCCGGAAACCGGCGCAAACGAGGACGACGCCGTACCCGCCCGGGCCGGGATTTCCGCTGGCGGCTCCGTCGGTGTACAGGAATATGGGCGGTCGTTTCTCCTCCATGGTTACGCAAAGATAGCACTTTCCGACCAATAATTTGCTTTCCTAAAGGAAAAACCGTAAATTTGAACGATAATCGGACATCTGCAGCCAAAGGCATTACACTTGGTTTTGAATGATGCCCAATGAACCTAAATGATTCATGTTTGGACTGTTTAACCGACGCCAGTCCATCGTCGATAGCGGACTGTTGAAAGGTGCTGTGGACCAGCATAGCCATATCCTCTATGGGCTGGATGACGGCGTAAAGACACAAGAGGTTTCACTGGATATCCTCCGCTACCTGGAGGAACAAGGGGTCTCGGAAGTCTGGTTCACTCCCCATGTGATGGAGGACGTCCCCAATACGACGGAAGGGATTCGCACACGTTTCGAGGAGTTGAAAGCGGTGTATGACGGCGGCTTGAAGTTGCATGTGGCCGCGGAATATATGATCGACACGCTGTTTGAAGAGCGCCTGGAGCGACGTGACCTCCTGGAACACGGGGACGAGGTTGTCCTGGTGGAGACATCGGCAATCGCCCCACCCATGAACCTTTGGACTGTTCTGGAGCGGATGCTCAAGTCCGGTTACCGCCCCCTGATCGCCCATCCCGAGCGCTATCGGTATATGGACCCGGAAGACTACAGGGAACTCCACAACATGGGTTGCCTTCTCCAGATGAACCTGCCCTCCATCATCGGTTTCTATGGGGAAACAGCCAGACAACGGGCCTTGTATCTCCTGGATAAGGGTTGGTATCGGATGGTCGGCTCCGACTGCCATCGGTTCAAGGCAATCCAATCACAGTATACGGCCAAAGAATTGAAGAAAGACACCATCGAGAAGTTGTCCCTGCTGATGGACGGTGAAGAAGACTAAGAACTAGGTTTCCAGAAGATTATGAATATCCTTGTCACCGGCGCCAACGGTCAATTGGGAACCGAGCTACGGAACGTTTCCGCGGGAGCTCCCGACCACTACATCTTTACGGACGTCACCTCGCTCCCCGGGGTGGACACAGTTTATTTGGACATTACCAACCGGGATGCCGTCAGGCTCATCTGCGATTCGGAGCAGGTGGACGTAATCGTGAACTGCGCCGCCTATACGAATGTGGACAAGGCGGAGGACGATGTTCAGATGGCGGACTTGTTGAATCACCTTGCGCCTGGCATTCTCGCGGGCGTGGCGGCAGAACGTGACGCGCATCTGATCCATATTTCCACGGACTACGTTTTCCAAGGAGATATCGCCCTCCCGTGCCGGGAGGACTGGCCGGTGCATCCGAATGGCGTCTATGGCGCAACGAAACTCCAGGGTGAACAGGCGGTACAGGAAGCCGGCTGTTCCTGGCAGATCTTCCGCACGGCCTGGCTCTACTCGCCGTACGGGAAGAATTTCGTGAAGACGATGCGGCAACTCACGGCGGAGCGCCCGACGTTGAAGGTCGTCTTCGATCAGGTGGGTACACCGACTTATGCGCGTGATTTGGCAGAATTGATTGTCAAGGTTATTACGGGGCGCATGATGGATAAGGGCGGCATCTATCATTTTTCGGACGAAGGAGTTTGCTCTTGGTTCGACTTCGCCTGTGCCATCCGGGACCTGAGTGGCCACATTTGCAACATCCTGCCCTGCCATTCCGACGAGTTCCCTTCCAAGGTCCGCAGACCGCATTTTTCGGTGCTGGACAAGACCAAGGTTAAGGAGACCTTCGGGGTAGAGGTCCCGCATTGGTATGAATCTCTGAAAGGATGCATTGACCGGCTTTAAGTTTTCTTTATTTTGACAAACATCCTCCTTTCCTCTATGAGCAATAGAACCATCCTCATCACCGGCGGCGCCGGTTTCATTGGCAGCCACGTCGTACGGCTGTTCGTGAATAAATACCCGGATTACCGGATCATCAACCTGGATAAGCTTACTTATGCGGGCAACCTTGCCAACCTCAAGGACATCGAGGACCGGCCCAATTACCGGTTCGTCAAGATGGATATCTGCGACTTTGAAGGTGTCCTGGCCCTCATGAAGGAAGAGCAAGTCGACGGCGTGATCCACCTTGCCGCGGAATCCCATGTGGACCGCTCCATCAAAGATCCCTTCACCTTTGCCCAGACCAACGTCATCGGTACCCTGTCCATGCTGCAGGCCGCCAAGGCCTATTGGGAGAGCCTCCCGGAGAAGTACGAAGGCAAGCGTTTCTACCACATCTCCACCGACGAAGTCTACGGCGCCTTGGAGATGACACACCCGGAGGGCATCGAGCCTCCGTTCACGACCAAGGCTTCCAGCGGTGAACATCACCTGGCCTACGGCGAGAAGTTCTTCACGGAGGACCTCAAGTACCAGCCGCACAGCCCTTACAGCGCAGCAAAGGCTTCCAGTGATCATTTCGTGCGCGCGTTCCACGATACGTATGGCATGCCTACGATTGTTACGAACTGCTCCAATAACTATGGGCCTTACCAGTTCCCGGAGAAACTTATCCCGCTGTTTGTCAATAACATCCGTCATCGCAAGCCGCTTCCTGTCTACGGCAAGGGCGAGAATGTCCGCGACTGGCTGTATGTGGAGGACCATGCCCGCGCCATCGACTTGATTTTCCATGAAGGAAAGGTCGCTGAAACCTATAATATCGGTGGTTTCAACGAATGGAAGAACATCGATATCGTGAAGACGCTTATCCGCGTTACGGATCGTCTCCTGGGCCGTCCGGAAGGGGCGGACGACGATCTCATCACCTATGTGACGGATCGCGCCGGCCATGACCTCCGCTATGCCATCGACAGCACCAAACTCCAGCGCGAACTGGGCTGGGAACCCTCCCTTCAGTTTGAGGAAGGTATTGAAAAGACGGTTCGTTGGTACCTCGAGAATCAGGCCTGGCTGGACAATGTGACCAGCGGGGATTACCAGAAGTATTACGAGGAAATGTACAAAGGACGCTAGGTTTATGAACGTCATCGAAACGATCAAGGGCCAGATGGCCGAATCGGCCCGGGTAAAGCAGCGGATGCTGGAGGATGATGCCCTGGTCGAAAAGATCGAGGACATCGCCGGGTTGATAGTCGACGCTTACCGAAGCGGGAACAAGACCATGTGGGCCGGAAATGGTGGCAGCGCTGCCGATGCGCAGCATATGGCTGGAGAGTTGGTGAACAAGTTCACCTTCGACCGTCCGGGCCTGCCTGCCTTGTCGCTTTCGACGGACACGTCCATCATCACGGCCGTGGGAAACGATTACGGTTTCGAGCGGCTCTTTGCACGCCAGATCGAGGCACAGGGCCGGCCCGGAGACGTTTTTATCGGCATCTCCACCTCTGGCAAGTCACGGAACCTCGTGGAGGCCCTTGCCGCCTGCAAAGCGAAGGGTATCAAGAGCGTTGCAATCGTGGGCTCTGAGGCCTGTCCGATGGATGATTATGACTATGTGATTCACGTGCCCTCGCGTTCAACGCCTCGTATCCAGGAGTGCCAGACGCTCATTGGACACGTCCTGTGCTATTTGGTTGAACAGGCGCTCTTTGGTGCCTAGTTGATAATACACTGTTTTATGAAAGGTATCGTGCTCGCCGGCGGCAGTGGAACCCGCCTCTATCCCATCACGAAGGGAGTCTCCAAGCAACTCCTGCCCATCTACGATAAGCCGATGATCTACTATCCGGTCTCCGTGCTGA
>JAEEGJ010022566.1_pt1 | contig 13345 bp, 10 predicted proteins | sample 8958761 | NCBI WGS metagenome assembly JAEEGJ01 (sample SAMN16246546, study PRJNA631951) | gut metagenome | biome: gut microbiome; feature: rumen; material: RS-attached | host: Bos | place: Iran: Karaj | collected 2018-10
ATATCAAACGCATTCGTCGGCAAGATCACTGCTCTTGGAGTGACTTTGCTATCCTTTACCGTACAAACTCTCAGAGCCGTTCTTTCGAGGAACAGATGCGTAAGGATAATATTCCATATCGTATCTACGGAGGATTAAGTTTCTATCAGCGTAAGGAAATCAAGGATGTGATTGCCTATTTCCGCCTGATTGCCAATCCCAATGATGAGGAGGCTTTTAAGCGTATCATTAACTACCCATCACGAGGGATTGGTGATACGACTGTCGGGAAGATTGTCCAGACAGCACAAGTTTTTGGGGTCAGTCTTTGGCAGGTGATCAAGGAACCTGTACTATTCCCGATGGATGTCAGCAAGGGCACGATGACTAAGCTACAGAACTTCCGTGAACTGATAGAGGGTTGGATCACACGACTGAACACAGAGGATGCCTACACCTTAGGTCACGATATTATCATGAATTCTGGTATCAGCAAGGATATCTATTCTGGGCGTAATCCTGAGGATATATCCCGTCAGGAGAACTTAGAAGAATTTCTGAGTGGTATGCAAGACTTCGTGGAGGCTCGTCGCGAGGAAGATATGGCGGATCAGATTTATTTGCCTGATTTCCTGCAAGAAGTGGCACTTCTCACCGATCTGGATAGTGATGAAGGAGATTCTGATGATAAGGTGACACTGATGACCATCCATTCTGCCAAAGGTCTGGAGTTTCCGACGGTGTTTGTGGTAGGACTTGAAGAGAATATCTTCCCCAGTCCCATGTGTACCAACTCCATGCGTGAACTTGAGGAGGAACGCCGTCTGCTATATGTAGCCATCACACGTGCCGAGAAACACTGCATCCTAACCTGCGCCCAGAATCGTTGGCGCTATGGACGCATGGAGTACGACACACCTTCGCGTTTCATCCGTGATATCGATCCCGAATTGTTGCAGGTACAATCAGAGGGCGCTATCGAAAAAGTTTCCTTTGAACGAAATCGCAACTACCGCAGCGACGGTCCAGAATGGATGCAGAACCCGCGCCCCGTTGCTACGCAGTTTAAGGCCGATCCGAAGCCTCGTGTTGTCGCGCCCCATCAACCAGAGAAGCCTGTCGATCCCTTTGGCCCAAACTTCAAGCGAGTATATAATGCTGTGGCTCCTCGACCTTTGGCTACCGATCCCAGTCCCAGTGACCTACGAGAAGGTGCCAAGATCGAGCATCAGCGTTTTGGTATCGGAACCGTAACCCAGATTGAGGGAACAGGGGAAAACACCAAGGCTACAGTGAAGTTTAAGAATACAGGCACCAAACAGCTGTTGCTGAAGTTTGCCAAGTTCAAAATCATCGGATAGAAAAGAATTAGAGCGCCTCATCATCTGGGCGCTCTATTCTTTTGGTTATCTTGGGTAAATGTTTCTTCTTTCTGAGCCACGCTTCTTTGCGGGCCTCATAAGCTTCATGATGTTTCTCGAGAAATCCGTCAGCCATAGTTTGTCTCTATAAGAATTTTGCGAAGATAACTTTAATCTCTATAGGAGAATTCAAACCACCAACCAACTGCGTACTCGACAATCCTATCTGATTACTGATAGGAGTTGTCGAAGTCGTAGTACTGCCACTTTTTGTGGTGACGGTAATTGTCTTCGGTTGGGTGATGGGCACCAGCACGACCTTGTTCCAATCCGGGTGTTTCTTGACCCAGTCAGGATCATCAAGTATGCCCATGATCTTATCAATATACATAGTCGAGATCAAGTCGCCTAAGTTCGTAAAGGCGTAATTATTCTTCGAGAGTGTTGCCACATAAAAACGTTTGTAGTCGTATGTCTTCTCTTTCTCAAAGAAAGTGTACAGACTATCTTTCGGCAGTAATAGAACGGTCGAAGGAGCAGCAAAGTTATATTTGTCGTTCGGATTCAGACTATTCAGACGTTCGAAACTCATACTGACAGAGAGCAGATAGTCGTCGAGGGAATTATCTGCCATAATCTCATCCACAGGCAGCGTAACCTCTGTGAAGATACCTGCAGGTGCTTTCAGATAGGTGCAGCTGTTGTCACTCACCAGTCGTTCCAGTCCTTCCTTGTCATTGGTTACCTTTACTGTCTGTAATACCTCTGAAGTAGATGCAAGCGTCAGCACGGCATAAATGGTCTTCTCTGATCTCGTGTATCTGAAGTAGGTCTTCAATTCGATACGTGACATCTTAGCCATTACACCCAGTCCGTCTGTATGCTTAAAATAGAAACCAGGACAGAGGTTTTGTACAAATGTATAAGAGTTTTTGAAATACTCGGGATGAGTATAGTAGTTTTGTAGGATATAGGAACCGTAATTCGAGTAGATCTTACCATTTTTGTCCTTGTACGGGTCATTAATAGTCACACGCCCAATGTCTACATAGTTTTTTACGTTACGGGCGCTATCAGAGTAGGTGAGATTGGCTAATGTGAACACCAAGTCTTTCTGCAGACCACCCTCCCTGATGTAACCTTCCTTCTCAGGATCATAGTTACTGTAATAGGTAGCCTCAGAGTCCATCGCCCTGTTTAACTCCATTACGCGCATCTTCATCGGAGTAAGGGTGTCACCGTAGCAGTTGGCTTTGTCGAAGTAAAACCAGATCTCACAGGAATCTGCTACGATCTCATTGCCAATCTTACTCTCAATCTCAATTTCCTCAGGCATGATCAAATCTTCGAGCATATTAAACTGTGCCATATACTCGTTCTTAACGTAAGTGTCGGTCTCGGGATCTTTCACCATACCGAAGTAGCAATCGAAATTACGGGCATACACAGAGTCTGCAAGAATCGACCTCGTAGTTGCCGAGTAAATGCCCGTACTTATCTTCAAGTTATCCGTATTCTGTGTAAGCGAGCCTCCGATATTATTCGTATCTTCTGTACAAGAGAATATCGCCATTGCTGTGAATGCAATCGCTGTCAACAATCTTATTTTCATATATTCTTCAGTGGGTATCTGTTTTTATTATTTCATTCGGCCTCCTCGGGAAAAAGTTGCCCGTAAAATGCCTCATAGGCATCGGCAAAATCCTCTTGATAGTCAAGCACAGGGATGTTCTTTCCCTCTGCAAAGTCCACAAGGCCCTTATTCACATCTTTGTCTGCCACCACAACACCATCGCTGTATTCTATGGCCATTTTTGACAGTTCGTTAAAATCAAAGCTATCAGGATAGTCCTTCAACAACGCTGCACGTCCATCTCGGAACTCCAAACATTGTTTGAAGTCACTTCCGAAATCCTTGTCGAGACGCTGTGAAAAGAGTGAAGTTACCACCTTTGTTTCAGCAAAAGACGGCTCATCGTGATAAGCAGTTTTCACGTAGAAGGGGATGGCAGCACTCATCCAACCTTGACAATGGATGATATCTGGTATCCAACGAAGCTTCTTAACTGTCTCCAGCACACCACGGGCAAAAAATATGGCACGCTCACCGTTATCCGTATAGTCTTCTCCCTGCTCGTCCTTCTCCATCAGTCGTTTGCCAAAATAATCATCATTATCGATGAAATACACCTGGACTCTGGCAGATGGGATAGAAGCCACCTTGATAATCAAAGGGTGATCAGTATCGTTGATGATCAAGTTCATACCCGACAGACGAATCACCTCATGAAGTTGTCCGCGACGCTCGTTGATGGTACCCCATTTCGGCATAAACGTACGGATTTCATGATTACGCTCCTGCATTGCTTGCGGAAGGCTCTTTCCCATGAGTGACAAGGTGTTGTCGGGGACGTAAGGAGAGATCTCCTGGTTGATGAACAATATCTTCTTCTTTGCCATAGTTATGATTTTACCGCGCAAAGTTACTAATTATTTCGCACAAAAAAGACTTTCTGTGCTATATTTTAGCAAAAAGTGACATTTGTTGGGGCGTTTTTTTACTTTTTAAACGAATTTCCTGATGAGTGATACAAAGCGTTCGCCATACTTCTGCCGTTTATGCTCACCGATACCAGAGATACAGCCGAACTGGTCTAAGGTAGTGGGCTTGATAGTAGCGAGGGCATGTAGCACCTTGTCGCTGAAGATGATGTATGGTGGGAAACCTTCTTCCTCAGCACAGGTCATTCGCAGACTGCGCAATGCCTCAAATAGTTTTGGATCCTCAATGCCTGTTGTCGGCGGTAAACCTGGGATGGTAATAGTTGGAATCTCCAGCCTGAATTTTGTCTTCTTCTTTGGTGATTCTTTCTCACTATGGTCAACAATGTAGAGCTCTGCCTTCTTCCTTCCATAGAGTACATCTTCGCCTATAGCCGTCATCTTAACCTTGTTTCCGTCATTATAGGCAATCTCGAAGAACCCCATCTGTAACATCTGTAATAAATAGTCCTGCCAGTCATTGGTTGTAAGTTCCTTGCCTACACCGAAAGTCTTCAGACGGTCAAAGCCTTTCTTGCTAACAGTAGGGGAATGGATGCCTTTCAAAATCTCAATGATGGTCGAAATCCTGATCTCCTCATTGGTTCGCTTGGCAGCACTCAGCGCCATCTGTACATAGCGTGAACCGTCAAATCGTTTCGGTGGATTCTCACACACGTCACAATTGCCGCAATCACGGTCGGTCTGTTCACTGAAATAGTTTAGGAGAATCCTTCTCCTGCAAACACTTGACTCCGCATATTCCTGCATTCTTTTGAGTTTCTCCATATTCACGTCCTGCTGACCGCTCTGCTTGGCAAACTCCGTCAGTTGGATGATATCCGCTAATGAATAGAAAAGTACGGTATCTGCCGGAGCTCCGTCTCTGCCTGCACGACCGATCTCCTGGTAGAAGCTCTCGATGCTTTTGGGCATATTATAGTGGATCACCCATCTCACATTACTTTTGTCTATACCCATACCGAAAGCGATTGTGGCACACACCACCAAGAGTTGATCGTTCTTAAACAGCTCCTGTGTCATACTTCGTTCAGATGGATTCATACCGGCATGATAGGCTGCTGCATTAATACCTTTTTTCCTGAGGTCTTCAGCCACTTTTTCGGTCGTCTTTCTACTCAGGCAGTAGATGATACCTGCATCCAATGGTCTCGCCTTGATGAAATTCAGGATAAAATGCATCTTTTCAGCATTTTTATAACCTCTTTTTACGGAGAGACTTAGATTTGGTCGATCAAAGCTTGAGATAAACTCACGTGCATCTTTCAGTTGTAACTGTTCTATGATATCCTGGCGGGTTACTTTATCGGCTGTGGCGGTGAGCGCCATTATCGGTATATTCGGGAATTTTACCCTGAGAGTCGCTAATTGTGTATATTCCGGACGGAAATCATGTCCCCATTGACTGATGCAGTGGGCTTCATCCACCGCCAACAGCGACAAGCGCATGTGACTCAGCAGATGATCGGCCTCGGCGATGGCTCTTTCCGGAGAGATGTAAAGCAGTTTGATTTCTCCCGCCACACACCGCCGTCTGATCAGCAGATCCTCAGTGCTGTCGTTGCCGCTATTGAGTGCCTCAGCAGCAATTCCGTTGGCACGAAGCGTCTCCACCTGGTCCTTCATCAGACTGATAAGCGGCGAGATAATCACGGTTGTTCCCTCCATAACAAGAGCAGGAATTTGATAACATAAACTTTTTCCGCCTCCTGTAGGCATGAGTACAAGGGCATCGTTACCAGCTACAACATGCCTGATAATGTCTTCTTGGTTCTCGCGAAACGAATCATATCCAAAGTACCGCTTTAACGCGTCGAAAATATCCATATAATTTGAAATTTTGTACAAAGATAGTGATTTTATTTAAAAAAAGATGAAAAAAATGTTGTACATATCGTTTTTTTTCGTATATTTGCAAAAATTATCATAAACCATGTTTCAAAATGGCTAAATATAACATTACAGAAAAAAAAGAAAAGGAGGCTGCTTACAGAAGTCTTGTGAGCCCTCGAATGATGGATGAGATGCAGGAGAAGATCCTTCAGATTATTGTCATGCAGAAGAAGTATCGTGACAAGGATTACTCTGCCAAAAAACTTGCTGAGGATCTAGGAACCAACACTCGCTACATCTCTGCCGTAGTAAATGTGCGATTCCACATGAATTACACATCTTTTGTGAACAAATATCGCATTGACGAGGCGATGACCATTCTCGTTGACAAGCGGTATCAGGATCTCCGCATGGAGGAGGTCAGCGACATGGTAGGCTTTGCCAACCGTCAGTCGTTCTATGCTTCTTTCTACCGTGTAGTTGGCATTACCCCGCGTGAGTATCGTCTGCAACACCTGAAGCAGCATCCCGCCATGTTGGCCAAACGCACCAAGAAGTCCAAAGCTTAAAAAAGAGGAGTGGTCTTACGTGGATTTTTCTTATCAAGATGAGCGGTTTGCAGATTTACAGCTGCTCAGGTACAGATTGAATGGTTTCGAACAGTTAACCCCTCAACAGAAAGCGTTGGTTTTTTACCTGTCTGAAGCCACCTTGTGGGGGAGAGACATCACGTTTGATCAGTTTGGAAAATACAACCTCCGCATCCGGAAGATGCTGGAGGTTGTCTATTGTGATGCCACTATTTCCCGTGAAACCGATGACTTCAAGGCAATGGAGGTCTATCTAAAGCGCGTCTGGTTTTCTAACGGTATCTATCATCACTATGGTTGCGAGAAATTCAAACCCGATTTCTCGTCAGTCTGGTTACGTACCCAACTGCATCTGGTTGATGTGCGCAGCCTGCCATTAGAAGAAGGTGAGACCGTTGATGCATTCTGTGATGCCATCTTTCCGGTAATCTTTGACCCAGATGTATTGCCGAAGCGCGTCAACAAAGCTGACGGTTCAGACCTTCTGCTGACTTCTGCCTGCCATTTCTATGACGGAGTGACGCAGACAGAGGCAGAAAACTTCTATGCTGCTCAGAAGCAGGCTCAGGCATCCTCCGATACACCGCCATCTTTTGGACTGAATTCAACTCTCGTAAAATCTGCTGATGGTAGCATCCGCGAAGAAGTGTGGTCTGCCAACGGGAAATATGCCAATGCTCTCTTACATATTATATATTGGTTGGAAAAAGCTTTGACAGTGGCAGAGAATGAGCAACAGAAAAAAGCAATCTCTCTGTTGATAAATTATTATCGTACAGGTGATTTGCAGACTTTTAATCAATATTGCATTGAATGGCTACAGGAACATGATGGCACCGTCGATTTTATCAACGGTTTTATAGAGGTGTATGGCGATCCCATAGGACTGAAAGGTTCCTGGGAAGGATTGGTAGAATATATCGACTCTGAGGCTACTCAGCGTACACAGACCATCAGTCGCAATGCACAGTGGTTTGAAGACCATTCGCCTATTGATCCCCGTTTCCGCAAGCCTGTAGTCAAAGGTGTTTCCGCTAATGTCATCTGTGCAGCTATGTTGGGTGGTGACGAATATCCCTCTACTGCCATTGGCATCAATCTGCCCAATGCTGACTGGATCCGTGCACAGTATGGTTCCAAGAGTATCACCATCAGCAATATTACCGATGCTTACAACAAGGCTTCGCGTGGTAATGGCTTCAAAGAGGAATTTGTGATCGATGACGAAACGCTCGCTCTCATCGAGAAATATGGTGATATATGCGACGATTTGCATACCGACCTCCATGAGTGTCTGGGGCACGGAAGCGGACAGTTGTTGCCGGGTGTCGATCCTGATGCATTGAAAGCCTATGGCAACACCATCGAAGAGGCGAGGGCCGATCTCTTCGGACTCTACTATATGGCTGATCCCAAACTAGTTGAACTGGGTCTGTTGCCCGATGGATTCGCCTATCAGTCACAGTACTATACCTATATGATGAACGGACTGCTGACACAACTGATACGTATCACGCCTGGTCATCAAATTGAAGAGGCTCACATGCGCAATCGTGCCCTCATCGCCCACTGGTGTCAAGAGAATGGCGATTGCGTCCATCTCGTGTCGCTCAAGGGTAAGACCTACGTTAAAATTACCGATTATCCCGCTTTACGCCAGCTCATAGCCCAACTGTTGGCTGAGATCCAACGCATCAAGAGTGAGGGTGACTTCGAGGCTGCCCGTCAACTGGTGGAACGTTATGCAGTTCAGGTCGATCCCGCCATACATGCAGAGGTGCTGGCCCGTTATGAGCGCCTGAACCTCGCACCTTATAAGGGATTTATCAATCCTGTGCTGTTGCCTGTCTATGACAAGAACAGTGAAATCACCGATGTCAACGTTTATTATGGTGAGAGCTATGCTCATCAGATGCTTCGCTACAGCCAGTCTTATGCTACACTGATCTGACGATGGATATACAACAGCAAGTGAAAGAAATCAAGCAATCGTTCCGCCAGATGATGGATGGAGCAGTTGCTACATCGATGCGCACCAAAGGTGTCGATTACAAGCTGAACTGGGGCGCCACCTTGCCGCGCCTCCGTGAAAAAGCCGATGAACTCGGCAAGAACTACGATCTCGCCATTGCTTTATGGAAAGAGAATGTTCGGGAGTGTAAGATCCTTGCGACGATGCTGATGCCTGCCGACGAGGTATTGCCCGAAGTCATCGACATCTGGATGGAACAGACTCCTACACAAGAGATTGCCGAACAAGCTGCTTTCAACCTTTATCAGTATCTGCCCTATGCCCCAGAGAAGGCTTACACCTGGATGGCTTCACCCGAACCCCTATATCAGCTCTGCGGATTCCATATCATTACTCGTCTGTTTATGAACGGCCAAGAGCCTAATGAACGAGGTATCAATGAGTTCATCGATCAGGCTATAGTGGCACTTCAAGGTGAGAATATCCCTGTGCGCAAGGCTGCAATGGCTGCCGTACAACGTTTTGCCAACTTAGGTCTGGTGTATGAGCGGATTGCTAAAAGCGCATTAAAACAGGCTAATTTAGATTTTTTATAGATTAACTCTCTTTCGTCTGCCCGAAAATGCGTACCTTTGTACGGTTTTTGTGGAAAAATAGATGAAAGAAGCAGTAATCAAGTTTGTAACACGCATTCTAGATAATTATCTTGAGGTGACTCGTCATCGCAAGACACCAGAGCGTTATACCATTCTGCGCGCTATCTACAACCATAAAGGTCATTTCACCCTGGAGGAGCTCAAAGACGAATTGGAAGAGAAATATACCTTCCCTGTCAGTAGGGCTACGCTTTACAACACGCTTAACCTCTTTAGGGATATCCGTCTGGTGATGCGTCATCATATCCAGGGAATCACGAAATACGAAGCTTTCTATGGCAACCAAAACCATTGTCATCAGATTTGTACGACCTGTGGAAAGGTGACGGAGATCAATTCCCCGGCGATTGTGGAGGCTGTTGAGAACATCGGTCTGAAGCGTTTCCGAAAAGACGGGTTCAACCTTTATATCTATGGTGTCTGCAGTACCTGTCAGGCAAAACTCACGCGTAAGCGTCGTCAGGGACAAGAGAAAAAGTTAAAACAAAATAAATAACGTATTATGAACAAAGGTAAAGTAGATGTCCTGCTCGGTCTGCAGTGGGGCGACGAAGGAAAAGGTAAGGTGGTCGATGTGCTGACCCCGAAGTACGATGTGGTGGCCCGTTTCCAAGGCGGTCCTAATGCTGGTCATACGCTTGAGTTCGAAGGCCAGAAGTATGTGCTGCGTTCCATTCCATCGGGAATCTTCCAGGGGGGAAAGGTCAATATCATCGGTAACGGTGTGGTGTTGGCACCCGACCTGTTTATGGACGAGGCAAAGGCTTTGGAGGCCAGCGGTCATGACCTGCATGCCCGTCTGCATATCTCAAAGAAAGCCCATCTCATTATGCCCACCCATCGTGTGCTCGATGCAGCTTATGAGGCTCAGAAGGGTAAGGATAAGGTAGGTACTACTGGAAAGGGTATTGGTCCTACTTATACAGATAAGGTTAGTCGTAACGGTCTGCGTGTAGGTGATATCCTTGAGAACTTCGAGGAGAAATACGCTAAGGCGAAGGCTCGTCACCTGAACATCATCAACTCTATAGCGAGCAATCTGGATGAGGAGCAACGCTTTGCGCTCAATAATCAACTTACAACGCTTCACAAAGTAGAGAAGAAGTGGCTTGAGGGTGTAGAGTACCTCCGTCAGTTCCCAATCGTTGATTCTGAGCATGAGCTCAACAATCTGCTTAAGAGCGATAAGAGCGTTCTCTGCGAGGGTGCTCAGGGCACAATGCTCGATGTGGATTTCGGGTCTTATCCTTTTGTTACCTCATCCAACACCATTTGCGCAGGAGCTTGCACTGGTCTGGGTATCGGTCCCAACAAGATCGGTGAAGTCTATGGTATCATGAAAGCTTACTGCACGCGTGTCGGTGCTGGTCCTTTCCCCACGGAACTGTTCGATGAAACGGGTAAGACCATCCGCGACCTCGGCCATGAGTATGGTGCCGTCACAGGTCGTGAGCGTCGTTGTGGCTGGATCGACCTCGTTGCCCTGAGATACTCGATCATGGTGAACGGTGTTACCCAACTCATCATGATGAAGAGCGATGTACTCGATGGCTTCGACACCATTAAGGCGTGTGTGGCATACAAACAGAATGGCACACAGATTGACTATTTCCCTTACAATATCGAAGAGGGTATCGAACCCGTGTATGAGGAACTGCCAGGCTGGAAGACCGACATGACCAAGTTCACCAGCGAGGATCAGTTCCCGAAGGAATTTAGCGATTATATCGCCTTCCTCGAGAAGCAACTTGAGACACCGATTAAGATTATCTCTATTGGTCCTGACCGCGACCAGACAATAGTTCGTAAGTAAATAATGGCACAGAAACCAAGTATTCCTAAAGGAACGCGCGACTTTTCTCCATTGGAGATGGCGAAGCGCAACTATATCTTCGACACCATCAAACAGGTGTATCAGCTCTATGGCTTCCAGCAGATAGAGACCCCTGCGATGGAAACGCTCGGAACGCTGATGGGTAAGTATGGCGAGGAGGGCGACAAACTGCTTTTCAAAGTACTCAACTCAGGCGACTACCTTTCTAAAATATCTGATGATGAACTGAAAGAACGTAACACTCTTCACCTCGCAGCCAAACTCTGCGAAAAAGGACTGCGTTACGATCTAACTGTACCTTTCGCCCGTTATGTGGTGATGCACCGTGAGGAACTACAGCTGCCTTTCAAGCGTTATCAGATGCAACCTGTATGGCGCGCTGATCGTCCGCAGAAAGGTCGTTACCGTGAGTTTTGGCAGTTTGACGGCGACATCGTAGGTTCTGATTCACTCCTCAATGAGGTCGAACTGATGCAGATTGTCGATACCGTGTTCAGCCGTTTCGGCGTACGCGTACAGATTAAGATTAACAATCGTAAGATCCTAACAGGAATTGCCGAAATCATCGGTGCTGCCGACAAAATTGTCGATATCACCGTAGCTATCGATAAACTCGATAAAATCGGCCTTGACAATGTCAATGAGGAGTTGCGCAGCGATGGACTTACTGAAGAGCAGATAGCCAAATTGCAACCTATCATTTCTCTTGAAGGTACGAACGATGAGAAGCTCGATACCATTGCAGAGGTGCTAAAAGACTCTGAGACAGGTCTGAAAGGTGTAGAGGAGTGCCGTTTTATCCTTGACACCCTGAAATCTCTCGGGCTAAAGAATGAAATTCAACTCGATCTCACCCTCGCACGCGGTCTTAACTACTATACGGGTGCTATCTTCGAGGTAAAGGCACTCGATGTGCAGATTGGTTCTATCACGGGTGGTGGTCGTTATGACAACCTCACGGGCATCTTTGGTATGCCAGGCATCTCTGGTGTCGGCATCAGCTTCGGTGTCGATCGTATCTTCGACGTACTCAACGCGCTCGATTGCTATCCGAAGGATGCAGTCAACGGTACCCAACTGCTCTTCATCAATTTCGGCGAGACAGAGACAGCTTACTGTCTGCCCTTTGTAGCACAGGCACGCGCGGCAGGCATTCGTACGGAGATCTTCCCCGATTCATCAAAGATGAAGAAGCAGATGTCGTATGCCAATGCCAAGCAAATTCCCTTCGTGGCTCTTGCTGGTGAAAACGAGATGGCTGCCCAGAAACTTACACTGAAGAATATGTTGACAGGTGAGCAGCAACTCGTTGATATATCAGAAATTATCAAAACTGTATTGGCATGAAGAAACTTCTTGCATTAGCCCTTACTGCACTGTTTGTGCTTACCGCTTTCACACCTGACAAGATCACCACGATCTTTATCATAGGCGACTCTACCGCTGCCAACAAAGACCTCTCCAAAGGCAAGCTCGAACGAGGCTGGGGTATGGCATTGCAATGTTATTTCGACGATCGTATCCTCGTTTCCAACCACGCTGTCAATGGCCGTTCCTCGCTATCTTTCATTACCGAAGGCCGATGGGACAAGGTGCTCTCACAGTTGAAACCAGGCGACTATGTTATCATCCAGTTTGGTCATAACGACGAGAAGCCGCAACCCGCCCGCCACACCGAACCAGGCTCCACCTTCGACTACAACCTCTCCAAGTATGTCCGTGAGACCCGTGAGCGTGGGGGCATTCCTGTGCTCATGAACTGTGTAGCCCGTCGTAACTTCGCCAAAGTTACTCCCAAAAACGATGACGATGAGAAACTACGCAATACAACCTTTGCCGATGGGGCTGGAGTCGAGGAGGGCGATTCGCTGATTGATACCCACGGACTCTACCGTGTGGCGCCCCGAGATGTGGCTCAGCGCATGAATTGCCATTTCATCGATGCCAACCAGATCACGAGCGATCTAGAACAGCGTTTAGGCAAAGAAGAGTCTAAGAAGCTCCACATGTGGTATCTGCCTGGCACAGAACCTACGGAGCCTAATGGCAAGCAGGACAATACACATTATAATATATATGGTGCCCATACTGTAGCCCGCTTGTTGGCTGATGCTCTCTGTGCGGAGATTCCCGTACTGGCACCTTATCGTTGCGATGCCGATTTCACCGTCGATCAGCAAGGGCGCGGTCAGTTCTTCAGCCTTGCCGACGCCATCGATGCCGCCCAGGCTTCATCGAAGGATACTGTTACCATTCAGATTCTTGGAGGCGAGTGGGAGCGACCAGTCCTCCCCAAGAAATCCAAAATCAAACTCATTCTTCGCCAAGGCGCCACTTGGAAATAAAGCCCATAAGGCTAGAAACCAACGAGGCACGTAGCTCGACTATCTCGACCTACGTGCCTCGACCATTTTGAGGTACGTGCCTCGTGCCCTTCGAAAAAAAAACTTGCATAAAGGGTTTAGTAATTCGGTTTTCGTGTGTATTAAGAGTGTATGACAGATCAAAGTAAACTCGAAAATTGCGATTCAGCGAGTGCAAAAGAAACTTGTTTCAAA
>JAEEGJ010022567.1_pt1 | contig 13345 bp, 10 predicted proteins | sample 8958761 | NCBI WGS metagenome assembly JAEEGJ01 (sample SAMN16246546, study PRJNA631951) | gut metagenome | biome: gut microbiome; feature: rumen; material: RS-attached | host: Bos | place: Iran: Karaj | collected 2018-10
CAAACTGATAGCCCACTTGTGTGGTCATGAACGAATGGGTGATGTGTTCACGTTCGAAGTAGTCGTTGAGTGCCATGAGGTCGAGGCGCAGTTCTTCGGGTACGATGTGCAGGGTGGCACCACATGTCAGTGCCGGATACATGTCCATCATGCAGGCATCGAAACCGTAGCTGGCGTAGGCTGCCACATTGTGCTTTGGTTTCAAGTCATAGTAACGCTGATACCAATGGCAGAAAGTGACTATGTTGCGATGTGTGAGTTGGCACCCTTTTGGAACACCTGTAGAGCCAGAGGTATAGAGGAGGATGAAGAGGTTCTCCGGAGTAATCGGAGTATTCAGAGTATTCGGAGTATTCAGAAGTTTCTGAATATCTTTGGTCAAGAGTACGTCACCCTTGTATTCATCAACGATAGGACATAATGCCTCATCGGCAATGAGCAGTTTGGCATTGGCATCCTGCATCATAAAGTTCAGACGTTCCTTCGGATAGGAAGGATCCAAGGGCTGATAGGCACAGCCTGCCTTCAAGACACCCAAAGAGGCGATGGCCATCCATTCGCAACGGGGGATGAGCACAGAAACCACATCTTCTGCACCCAGTCCTTTGCCTGCAATATAGCCTGCAATATGGTCACTGATTGCATCTACTTCTGCATAGGTGTATTTTTTCTCCTGATACACCACAGCGATGTTTTCAGGCGTGGCTTTCGCTTGCTGACGGAACAAGGAAACGATGGTTTGTGTATCATCGTAATCCACATCGGTCTGGTTGAAGCTATCGAGCACCTCCATCTGATGTTCCGTCGTAATACTGACCTCACGAAGATACTCCTTGCTGAGGAATCCTTTGATCACAGCCTCGTAGCTCTCCAGATACTGGCGGATGATCTCCTCCGAATACTCGTTGCTGTTGTATTCCGCCTTCACCTGATACTTGCCATTCAGGATAAACGCCTTCAGATAGAGCGAGGCCTCCAGGGTACTGTTGCACAGGCGGATGGTCTTCATTGGCTTGCCGCACAGCTGCTCGTCCGCAAACATCATGCCGTGCCAGGCAAACATCGAATTACTCTGCAACCCTAGATCGTTCAGGGCATCGCTGAAGGCGTAGGCCTCATGCTTACGCACACCGCCCATCTGATCCTGACCGCCCTTCAGATAATCGAGCACCTTGGTCTCGTTGTCAAACTTGGCATATACAGGCAGCGTCTTCACCGTCATACCCACTGAGTGCAGGAAGCGCTTGTCGGTACGACCGTTATAGATGGTGGTAAACAGCGACTCCTGTTCATTGTTATATTTAGCCAAGAGGAAACTATAGGCCGTTGTGAAGAAATTGCTCTTGAAGATGCCGTTCTCCTTGCAGAAGGCATCCACCTGTTCCATCTCCACATCAAGAGTGCGCACCATCGATGCTTCCGAATGTTCTTCCACTTCCAAGTCGGGCATCAGCTGTGTGAAGCAGTCGCCACAGTCAAAGTTCTGTGCATACCACTGCTTGCCCTCCTCGAAGGCAGCCGTCTTACGCAACTCTGCCTCTGCCGTCGCCACCTCTGCCATTGTCATCGCCTCGGGCTCCAGCGTACCACCATCATACACCTTGTCGATGTCGCTGAGCATCACCTTCAGCGTCGTGCCGTCACCAATGATATGATGGATATCGAGGAAGAAGTAGAAGTGTTCGCTGTCCTTGAGCAGACGGATGTGGAACAAACGGTCTTTGTAGATGTCGAACGGCTCGATGAGCGACCGCCTATTAAACGTTCCCTCCTTCACGTCCATCGTTCCCTCTTCCGTACTCAGTGTGAACGTTTCTGTATCGTCAATTGTCTGCAGGGGATCCCCCTGCTCATCCAGCTCTATCCGCGTGAAGAGTGTCGGATGCGCTGCCACAGCCGTTTCGATGGCCTTTCGCAGGCGCTCCTCCTCCAACGTGCCGTCAAGCACATACAGATAAGGCAAATTATAACAAGCCTCTCCCTGGTGGGCAACACACTCCACATAGAGACCATATTGAACTTTTGATAATGGTGCTGTTGTTTTCATCATTGTATAGGTGTTGGTGTTGTTCGTTATTTTTTATTACTTACCATTTGGTGGTAAAAATTCTGGGTGAGATATTCAAAGAAAGCCATCCCCATTTCAGGTTACCATCATCTGTGGCACGTTTCAGTTTCTCCATTGTTTTTGTGCCAGTCATATAGGAGAACCCGGCAGAGATTTTGAGGTCTTTGATGATCTGATAGGATGCCGTCAACTCAAATTCGTGTCCCAAGGTCTTATTCGTATTGGGTAACGAGGTACTCATGGCCAGATAATGATAATCCAAACCGATCTTTAAATCTTTGATCGGTTTGACATAACCTCCGACAAAAGCATTCTGCAAACCTGGGGTGAAACCATTCACATAAGTGCTCACATAGAAGAAGTCCATGGACCCATAGAATTTGTGGTGAGAACCATAAATGGGGTTGAAACCTCTGATGACATTATGCTGGACGAGGCCAAAACCTCCCTTAGGGGGTACGGCAAAATACTTATCACCGCTCAAATAGTCATAACCAACCTCAAAGCCATAGAAGCTACTCGGATGAACCTGAGCTTTCACGCTGCCCATCCATGCCTTGATCTTGATTCCGTGTTCTTCCTTACCCATCTGCCGATAGTAAGAGGCTTCCAGTGACCAGAACTTGGGGCTGTACTGGACATAGCCTCCAAGCACCTGTTGCCATTCGGTTCGTTCGTTTTTACCTGCATCGCCACCTTGCATACCGATATTCATAAACAGTACTGAAGCGCTCAATGGTATAGGGGCAACATCATAGTGATACCAGAATGTTTGCATCGTCTTGTAAGGCTGTGCACCATTCGCGTAGTAGGTGCCACCATTGACATTTTCCGCATTCTGGTTATACGCCAAGATAGCATGTGCCTTATGGCCATACCCTTCATAACCCAGTTTCAATGCATCGTGCGAAGACCCTGCCATCGCCCAATCATTTGAACCGATGATACGTCCGTCATCATAGGCACGCATCTGACGACCCACCTGTGCGAACAGACCGTTCTTTGCGGCCAGTTTGGCCCATCCTTCATACACGTTGATGGATCCCTTGCCCGACTGCCCCCAGACACCCTGATGCTGGATGTTCAGTTTCATCTGCAACCAAGGCTTCTGATCGCCTATGTTGAACCTTTCATAGCCCACGATCAATCTTTCGCGTTCAATCACAAAATTCGCCTTATCATCAACCTCCTCATCATCCTCTGAACTCGAAAGCCCACCAGAACGGATTTCGCCACGTGTCATCATCTGCAAGTCCAAGGTCACTTTGTTTTCCTTGTCCTCGCTTTGACAAGCAGCGCCAAGCGACACCATCAGCAATCCTGCGGTGGCAAAGGCTCTGACGGCAAAAACATGGGGCCTCATACGTCTTACTCGAAATCAAAAAGGTCAATAAAACCTGTTAACTGGAATACATTCTTGATGTCATCATTCACGCTACGCATCACCACCTTGCTACCATTGGCTTTGGCGCCCTTCAGGATGCTGAGCAGAATGCGCAAACCACTGGAAGCGATATACTCCAGATCTTTGCAATCGATGATCACATCTTTGCCGTCACTGGTATAAAGGGGTTTCAGAACCTCTTCAGCCTCAGTAGCAGCTACGGTATCCATTTCTCCTACTAATGTGGCAACATACTTGCCATCGATTTCTTCAATTTTTGTGTTCATAATCTTTATGATTTTAAGTTTTTAATTAACGTCAAAACATTGGTGCCCTCTATACGCTCATAATTGATCGAATCCATCAATTCACGTACCAACAAGATGCCCAAACCGCCTATCTGACGATCTTCAGCAGAAAGAGTTGTGTCAGCCCTTTCCTTCATGGTTGGATCGAAGAGTACACCAGCATCGATAATCTGGAAACGAAGGGTGTTGGCATCAGACATGATTTTAACGGTAATGTCGCCCTCTTTTCCTGCAGGATAGGCGTATTCTATCACGTTGACCACCGCCTCTTCGACAGCCAAACGCAACTGGCGAGCCAACGATTTCTCGATGCCCAGTTTTTCTGTCGCCGACGTGATGAAGGCACTGAAGCGTGTCACCTCATGGAGATTGTTCTTCATCACCAACGTCTCTGTCAGCACACTCTCAAACTCCTGAGGCATATAGTGGATGACAAGCATTGTCAGGTCATCACTCTGTTCTGCATCTTCCACAAACTGGTTCACAGCATCTGTCATCGTCTGCAAGAGCACTTGAAGCTTGCTTTCAGAAGCAACACTACACAACACTTCTTTCACTCGCTCCAATCCGAAGAATTGACGCTGAACATTCCTTGCCTCCGTCAGTCCGTCCGTATAGAGGAACAAGGTGGAGCCAGTCGTGAGCAGATGCTCATGTTCCACATACTTCACATCGGTAAACACGCCCACAGGCAGGTTGGGTTTGGCATCAAGGGTGCTGACTGTTGACTGTTGGCTGTTGACAATGATGGGCTTATCGTGCCCCGCATTGCAAAAATGAAGTCGTCCTGTCGGTAAATCCAGCACACCAATGAAGAGGGTGACAAACATATTCGCCTCGTTGCCGTGACACGAGGTCTCGTTGATGACCTGCATCATACGAGCAGGATTGTTCTCATGTGCCGAAGCAGAACGGAACAACGAATGGGTCACAGCCATCACCATCGCCGAAGGCACGCCCTTGCCACTCACATCGCCAATGCAGAAGAAGAGTTTCTCATCTCGCAGGAAGAAGTCGAAGAGGTCACCACCCACCTCACGGGCAGGTACCAGCGAGCCAAACACATCGACATCATCTCGTGTCACACTATTCTTCTGAGGCAGCATCTGTGTCTGGATTTCCCTGGCAATATGCAGTTCGCCCTCGATACGATCCTGTTCCTTCTGCGTTGCCTGCAAGCGTCGGTGACTCTTCACAAACAACTGGATGATGACAGCCAATACGAAAATGCCAGCCAGCATCATGATGATGATGTACTTACGCATGTCATCCAACTTGCCAAACACTTCCTTATCATAACACACCAGCACGATCTGCCAACGTGGCTCACGTTTCTTGGTTGCATAATACACATGCCCCGATTCGCCGCACTCCTCATCGAAGAAAGGAAAGCCCGTCACACGTCCCTTCGCCTTCAGTTCCCTCTCCACCGTGCTGTCGTTCACCATATCCACAATCTTCCTGACCAAAGATGGACTTGCCAAACTGTCATCAGGACCCGCAATAAAATCGCCGTCTTCACTAATCACCAACGAGAACGAAGAAGGATTGCGATGATGCTGATTCACCACTTCGCCCACCCAATTCGTAGCCATATCAACAAGCAACACAGCCACAGGCTCTCCACGCTTGTCTCTCACAGGCATACCATAAGTTGTCACCACACCTTTCGCCCCCTCTGCATCCAAATAAGGCGGCGTCCACTTCACCGTATCGCCCCTCATGGCAATTTGATAAAAATCTGTTTGGGTATAATCGTGCTGCTCTGATGCAATCTGCTCCACCTCCACAGAATCTTCCGTTTCCCGACCATACACCTCATACAACTTCCCCTTCGATGGGTAATAATAAGGCTTAAAACCAATGCCTGCCCCAACAATGTTATCACCACCATCCTGCGCCATGCTGGCAACCAACATATTCATATAATCAGGGTCATCCAAATGACGCTGCGTATGCCACACCTGACTGGACACACCCACCTCTGCCTTCACCACGATTTCCTGAATGCGCAAAGCTGAAGTCATCAAATCCTGAAGGGCACTCTTCTCCAATTCCTCCTCCAGCAAACCACGTGTGTATCGATACTGAATTGCTGAAATAACCTCAAGCAACACAGCAGCCAAAATGATGACAATAAGCACAGCTCTTTTTTTGAGCCAGTCAGATAGTTTTTTCATTCATATAGATATTTCGCCACAAATGTATATATTTTTCTTGAACTATTCGTCCATAGAGACAAAAAAACTTTGATATTTTACTCTGAAAGCCCCAAAAATCATCAACAAAGAAGGTGAGCACTCCAATTGAAATGCTCACCCCCAATTACATCTTATGACCTCAAAAACGATTGTTTCCTCCTCTTTATTTCTTCTTGTCCTCTAAGAAACGGCGTTTTTTGGCACTCATCGGACGAGCTTCCTTGGCGGCTTTGGCTGCGGCGCGGGCAGCATTCTCAGCCCTGCGCTTCTTGGCTTCTGCCTGGCTCTGGCGACGTTTGGCATCACGGATGCGAGCCTGCTCCTTGCGCTTTTCTAATTTTTCCTTGCGTAGAGCTTCCTTTGCTGCATCACGAGCCTCCACCTCCGCCTTTCGCTTCGCCTGCTTCTCTTCCTCACGAGCCAACACTCGGGCGTGGTAGTCAGGGTCGGAAAGCAGTTCCTTGCGGAAGGGGGTTGCCAGCAGGTTTAGCACCATTTTGGTCACTTTCGTTCGGGCGTATCGCCAACTCTTGCTGACAGCTTCACAAAGCACGCTGCCATCAGAGAGTACGGCTTTGGCACGATGAAGCCCCTCCTCCGTCTCTTCCATCTCTATGCTGAGCCGTCGCCCATCAGTCTGCTTCACCATCGCATCTGCTTGTGCCAGCAGGTCGCTGTTGCGTTTCTTGTGTAAGGTGATATGCTCACTTTCGTTGAGGATATACTTGGCGATGAACCAACTGCGGATATCCTCATCCAATGTGGTCACATAGCCGAAGACGGCATAGACAAAGATGTGCTTATGGGTGTTGATGTCGAACTTCTCCCCAGCACGGACGAACTGGCGCAATTTCAGTTCATCAAACAGCCGCTCCAACCGTTCGTTACGGAACAGGTTGCCCAGCACTTGCTGCAGGCGTGTGCCCTCACCGATATAGTATTGATAGAGCACCTGCGCCACCATACCCTTGAACACGAACATGCCCGCAAACACATAGCGGCTGTTGCCCTTGCCTGAGTGCTCGTAAAAGGAACTGTGAGTCAGCACCTCACGCAATTGAGTGCGCGAGAACAATTTGCGAAGATCCTTATACTGCGGGTCTTCCCAATCCTTGAAGTTGTCTTTCGGACGCGGTTGCTGTCTGTTCTGCTTTTCTATCATTGGCACGGGCAGGCGGAGTCGAACCACCTCTGTCTGGTTGGAAACAGACATTCAGGCCCCGAAAACCTGTGTGCTGCCGTTACACTATGCCCGCATCATTCTATTTTTCAATTCTTCAATTACTATGGAGCGGGTGACGGGATTCGAACCCGCGCCTGCGCACTGGAGGTACGCCGATCAAGATCTGAAGTCTTGCGTGCTGCCATTACACTACACCCGCGATTATCCGTCATCACTTGTTAAAATCTTCCCTCAAATTACTCCCAATCATAGACGCAAGCACAGAATGATTCTCTCGATAAATTACGTGAAAGTAATATTTCTCATTGACACCATTCACTTCAACAACAGAAAGACGCACCTTATTAATACCGTGCTGCTTTACATAACGCTGGAACATCCTCTCAAACAGTCGGCTTCTGTATTCCTGTGGAGGTAACGTGTTCTTCGTTGTATGAGGAATGAAATTAAGAAAGTCACAATAGTAAAAAAGGATGACATCTTCATTCTGAAAAAAGAATTCTGCTATCTCATTGACAAGAGCAGACAGCACATCTTGTCCAGCCACATGATTCCCCGACAATCTACGCAGGTCTATTCCTGCAACATGAACCTTGCCCAAAGCTTCAAGCACTCCGCTCGAAAACAAAACATTGTCCTCAGAAAGAGTAAGATGATACACATCACCAGTTGGTGATTTGAATATCCTTATGAAGTCTTCCATGCCTTAAAGCTGAACCACCTTGACATCCTTATATTCACCAGCATCCCAGCGCTCTTGAATTTTCTGGAGCCGCTGAGCCTTCTCTTCGCCCATCTGGCGCATTTTCTTTAACACCTTGCGCGAAGCATTCTTGATTGTAACATATTCAATCTGTGACATAAGCCTATCCTTTCTTTTTTCGACTGCAAATATATAGGTTATTATTGTAACAACCAAGAAATTTCTAAAAAAATATATCTTGTGACCGTAAAATCAATTCAGGCGACCATTCGGGTCGCCTGAATCGTTTGGGGGTAGCGCTGCGAAGTTACGCATAGATTTTTTATGGTGTCAGTGAGACGCTGAATTCCTTGGTGATGTTGAGACCGTTGAATTTGTCGTCCACCACGATGACCTTGCCCTTCAAGGTTTTCTCTGAACCATAGCCCAACTTCTTGCAGAGGTTGCCGTTGAGTCTCCACTCCAGTTTGAAGGGGTTTTGAGCCAAGATGAGTGCTTTGTTGGCTTCGCTGTAGGTGATCCACTTGCCATCCACCTTCACCTCTGCACCTGGGATGTCAAAGATGACGCCCTTGTAGTAGCCCTTGTTGAGCGATACTGTGCCAGAGGCCTTCACAGAGGTGGGTAATTTGGTAGGCATGAGATATTTCTGGAAAAATCATGCAGGATTGATGAGATGAAGTGCTTGTGTTTGCTCGTCTAATGAGATATGGTCTGTTAGAGATGTATTTCTAATCATCTGAAGCAATTCATCTACATTCTTTACTTCTGCAAACATCTGGAAACATAGATCTGTCATGGCTACGTTTACATAGTTTGTATAAGATGTTTGGTATGGTGCAGCTTCGGCGTTTATATTTCACCAAGGTATTTCTTTATGAGGAAATGAACGTCATGCAAATAGGACATCTTTGTGAAATCAGACAGGAAATTTACTTCATAGAGTTTGATTTGTTAGATCTAGATTACCTGTAGTATTGGTTCATATAGTTACCATTATGTGTCTATCTACATTACTATCATTTTTTCAGTTTGCCATAGATGGTTTTCAGTATTCTCATGAGTTGGTTGGATTGGATTCATTTTGTAGGATTTTATTCATTACTACTCAATTTTGCGTATCTATATTGGCTCATGCTACTCGAAAGATGAAATTTGGAGCTTGATATAATTCTTTGTTTTTATTTAGTTTTTCGATGAGTGATTTGCTAGATTTAGTAAGTGCATACGATGAACATCAAAATATGTATATATTATTGGGATTAGAAGATATTACATCTAATAATTCTTGGTATTGATTCTCAGAATCGTTGTCTTGTATTTGAAATTTTGCATGAGATATGATGGTATTAAGTATGTCTCGACAGTTGTGACCATGAGCTTTAGGTTCATCATCCAGTTTTTCTCATATTATTTCATAATTACTGTATCATTTAGGGTTCTCAGCTGTCATACCTGTATGTAGTCTAGACATGAGCTGTTGGTATTCCTCAGGGGAGTGGCTTCATGCTCAGTACTGCCACATCATATCTCTGATTTTAGTAGCTTCTGCTATTCTAAGGTGCTCTATATGTTCGTATGCTTTTTGATCTCACCAATCTATCTGACCTACTATAGGTAGGATGTCGGCAGGTTTGAGATGGGTGACAGTCATCGCCTTGTATTCGATGGGAGAAATGTTTTTTGTGACTTTCTCTTCGAGTGTCTTGCCATTGGAGGTCTTCATGGAGATGGTGATGGTGCAGGAGCCTGAAGAGGAAGCCGTGAAGTGATAGGGTGCAGCCAACTTGGTGGCCTTTCCGTCCAACTCGACCGTCACCTGCTGCAACTGGATGCCGTCGGCAAAGGTGACTCCCTTGAGAAGGTCCACTTCCTGCCCAGCCTGTATGGTCAGGTTGCGAAGATTCTCCAATCCCAAGATGCTCTCATTGGTGAGGGTAATGGTTGCTTTCGATGTCTCGCCGTCTTCATCGGTGAGGACAAGCTCTAACTTGCCTGCATTGTTGATGATGGTTCCAGAGGCGATTTCCACTCCATTGAGTTTCAGGGACGCCTTGCAGTTGTCGGTTCTGTCGTCTGTCCACGAGGCGATAACGGCACTTCCAAGCTGGAGCTGGTGGTCAGAGAGGGTCACTTTCAAGCCTCCGATAACATTTACCTTCGGCTGCTTCACGGTGATGACAGGAGCTGCATTGGTGATGGTGAGCTTGATGTTCACGGAGGAGGATTTCCCTTCCTTGTCTGTGACGGTGATTTCCAGTGTGCCGGCATATCTGAGGGATGCGCCTGGCTTGACTTCCTCCTCATCCATCTTGAGGGTGAGGGTGCAGTTCGTCGTCTTGTCGTCTGTCCACGAAACGATGGCTTCTGTGCCAAGCAGGAGCTGGTCGCCTTTTCTGGTGATGGTCTTTCCCTTGGAGACATCCACCTCTGGCTGGAGGATGGTGATTTCTGGTCTTCCGTTGTTGATGAAGAGGGTGATGGTGGCTGAAGAAGAAAGACCCTCCTCGTCGCTGACCGTGATGGACAGGGTGCCCACCTTCTTGATGATGTCGCCCGATTTGATGGCCTCATCATTATATTTGAGCGAGAAGGAGCAGTTTTCCGTCACGTCATCTTCCCAAGAAGCCACCACTTCGTCACCAATGAGGAGCTGGTTGCCATCAACGGTGATTTCCTTTCATTCATCTATGTCCACTTCCTCTTTGTGGACGCAGATTTCAGGGGCATTGTTGACGGCATTGATGGTCAGGGAAGATTTCTGTGTGTTTCCTGATTCGTCGGTGACGGAAATGGAAAGGACTCCTTTCTTGTTGAGCGTCGTTCCTGACGTGATGGTGTTTCCGTTGAAGGATAATGCGATGGTGCAATCCTTGGATGCATTGTCTTTCCATGATGCCACAAGTGCATCGCCCACAAACAGCTGATTTCCACTGATGCGCACCACCTTGCCTCCTGTCACTTCCGCTTCAGTGTGATTGAGCGTGATGGTGGGAGGAGTGGTGTCTATGCCACTGGAATCGGTGGAGCAGGCAACAAGGGCAGCAGCGGCTGTTCAGAGCGTGACAGCCACAGGCAATGCAGAACCCACAAAGATTCATGCCACAACAAGTGCCTTGTTGAGACTTTTGTGAATAGTAGAAATGAGTTGTTCAGTTTTGCTCAGGAGCGGAACCCTGAAATGGGGCGTCCCCTGCATCAGTTCCTTTCAGTCCATAGATTTGGTTAGTATTGAAGAGCGTCTCTGTCCGCCTTGAACGCTTTGCTGAGGTTGAGGATTCCGACCATCAGCGAAGCAACGTCTCTTTACCATGTGCCTATCATCGGACGACAGCCATGCAAATTTGCCTCCATATCCCTATGCAGCCTAATAATGCACACTTTCCATTCCCCGTCCTTGCACCGTCGCTTCGGGTCTCTCCTTTTCCGCCAGTCAGGGCTGTGAACGCCGATAAACGCTACCCCCTGCTGTGGCCTCCGCCCCACGCTCGCGAACCAGATCGGTTCAGTTACACATCAATTTCGGTGGCAAAGTAAATAAATATATGTGAAACCTCCAAACTTTCCTTCACAATTTTTCATTTTTTTCTTTCATATCCGTTCTTGTGTACGCACACAATAAGATAAGATTAAATAATTATGCTCGTTTTCCCGTTCATTAACTCGATTCATCGTTTGAGTTAACTCATTCGATGATTTGAGTTAACTAACGTATTTTAGCCTCCGACGTACCGACCTTGAAGAAACGGATTTTTTGTTACTATTAATGGTAGCAAAATTTTTCCTTAAGGGTAGCAAATTTGGTTCATCCGACAAATGCATAGGTCTTATCGTGTAGAGAAAGGATTTTGAGTTCAAAGAACTTCTCGTCTCTGTATCCATATGCTTGTCTCTTCATTGTTTTGATTTTGTTGTTTATTCCTTCCAGTTTCCCTGTAGAGATATGATGGTCGTACCAGGAAAGTATGCCACTGCGATGTGCCATCAATGTCATGGCAAATTTCTGCAGCAATGGCACCTTTGAGTCCTGTGCCTGCTCTACCCAGTTCATGAGTACTTGCTGCGCCTGTTCTTTCGTCACCTGCATCCATATCTCTCGGAGTGACTCCTTGAGATAGTATCCCTTCATGAGCGGCGCGTTCATCTCAAGCGCATTCTCCAGCCTGTTCCTATGGCATGAGTCATATATATCCGCTCCGTTGCAGAGTAGCAGCCATCGTGTACCTTTGAGGACCTTACGCTTCATGAGGTCAGCCTCCTGGTTATAAGCCAGCCTGCGGAGTTTGTCCAGCGTGTCATTCATCAGCTTGACAACGTGGAAATGGTCAAAGACGAGCGTCGCATCTGGAGCATTCTCTCTCACGGATGATATGAAGGCCGCAGACAAGTCTGTCGCCACTGCCTTTATCGCAGCCTTTGCTTTGCGCGCCTTCTTCCAGAACTTCTCAAGTGCATCGGCACCTTTCCCGTCTCCTACGTACACAACTTGTCCTGTCAGAAGATCCGCCACGATTGTCTTATAGACATGTCCCTTGCGCACGGCGAACTCATCTATTCCTATATACTCAAGCTTGCTCAGGTCCGGATTGCCGTAATGACGCTGGAGATACCGCTTCTGGATGTCCTTGACCGTATCCCACGAGATGTTCAGGAACAGTGCAACATCCTTGATGGTGCCTATGCGGGATAAGTCAACGACGTAGCGGGCGAACTTGTTCGTGTAGCTTCGCTTGCCTGTCACAAAATGGATCTTCTCCTGGCGGATGCAACCACATGACTTGCATTCCACACGCTGTACCTTCATTCGCAGAATCGTTTCTCTATGGCCAACGGGAACACTCCGTATATCCCTGTATATGCTGCCAGAACGGATAATCTTACGACTTTTACATTCCGGACAGCACAATTCATCCTTACGTGTCTGAATATAATGAATATTTTGATTACCTTTGTACTCTGTTTTGGTACATTCTTGGTGGCGGACACCAAAGGCGTGATACAGATAGCTGGGATTCATATTACTATGCTTTAGTTAGGGGTAACCAAAGGTAGTGATTTTATCTTAGCTATCTTTCTTATGGCTCATTTATTTGTTGATTACCTATGCATTTGTCGGATGAACCATATTTAATATGGGAATAAACTAAACCGTACCTTATCCAATTAAACCGAGCTACCTCTCTCTCTTTTGGACGGCAAAGATAATTATATCCTCAGAATCCTTCGTGCGCGTATGCGTATGTATAATAAGGACTGCCGTTTCTGCTTTCGTTAGTCGATGAAATTAGGTTGCAAAGGTAACTGTTGTTCCTTCATCTACCCAAGGTGATCCAATGGTATGCCTCAAAACCCCCACACCATACGGGTTGTATTTGGAGCCATAACCTTGTGCTGATGGTCACAACACCTTGTGAAGCAACATAATTTCTAATCACTCCCGAAAGTAGACATTCGTGGCATTCTTGATCTTGTTGCTGATGACGATCTTGCTCTTAGGT
>JAEEGJ010022568.1_pt1 | contig 13345 bp, 13 predicted proteins | sample 8958761 | NCBI WGS metagenome assembly JAEEGJ01 (sample SAMN16246546, study PRJNA631951) | gut metagenome | biome: gut microbiome; feature: rumen; material: RS-attached | host: Bos | place: Iran: Karaj | collected 2018-10
TCATTGTTTACTAATTCTGTACCTTCTGGAACATTATCATAAACCATAACTTTGCTAGCATCAATATCTCCAGTGTTTTTAATATTAATTACATATGTAATTTCTCCACTTTTTTGGATAGCAGTGTTTACAGGTTTACCTGTTATTTCTTCACCTTGTACATATGCTGTTTTTGAGCTTTCTAATTGTGGTTTATTTACATTTACTTCTGGAATTGAAGTATTTAATTTTTCTGGTGTCCAATTAACACTGTGTGATTCCCATGGTTCTTCTACAACTATATTTTCTATAACATTTTCATAAGTTGTAGTTGCAGTGTCATCAGCATTTGTAGGTGTTGTTGCACCATTTGTTGTATTTCCAGTACCATTAGCTGTTCTTCCAGTATTTGTTCTGACATTTCCTGTAGCTCCATTGTTTCCTGTTGTTACATTGTCATTATTTCCTGCATTACCATCTGTTGCTCCATTTCCATTATTGCCATTTGTATTGTCTCCAGTTGCTCCATTTGTTGTAGCAGTTGTTTCGTCTGCTCCATTACCATTATTTGCATCTGCTCCATCATTTTCAGGATTATTATTTGATGGAGTATCTGTACTTGCTTGTTCAGTTACTTGACTTCCATCTACACCATTTGTAGCTCCTGCTTGGTTGTTACCTTTAGCATAGAAGTATCCACCTACTCCTGCACCTATTGCTAAAACTGCAATTATAGCTGTAATAATAATGGTTCTTTTACTCTTAAAATCGAGTTTAGCTTTCATTTTAATCCTCCCCATAAATTATATTTTTCACTTGCTTTTATTATTAATCGCTCTGATCGACCATTTTTGCAAGTTATTAAAGTCACTTCCCTTTTTGTTTCGTCTTTGGTTTCGAGAATTTTTGTATCATTTGGATCTGTAACAAATATGTCATATATTTCATATTCTATAGTTCTACCTGTTAAATCTGTTAATAGTATTTTGTCGTTTAATTTTAAATTTTTATTTTTTCCGAACATTGTACCACTATAGTTATTGTGTCCCGCTAGAGATATATTTCCATATTCATTTACTTCTCCGCCTGAAAATCTACTAATTGAAGTAGCCATTGTAAGCTTTGTAGTTTTTTCTAATATTGAATATTCTAAATTTATTGTAGGTATTTCTATTAATCCAATTACGTTATATCCTTTATATTTTAAATCTACTTGCTTTGTTTCTTTATCATTTTTGCTATTTTCTATTTCTTGTTCATGAAATAAATTTACTAATTCTTTATTTTCATTGTCATATACATGGTCTTCATATTGTTTATTAAATATAATCCCACCTAAAACTACTGCAAATATAATTAATATAATTAGTAACACTCTGTATAACAAGATTTTTTTATTCTTCTTCATTGTTTTTAGCCTTTTTCATTCTAATAACTAATATGATTATAGCTAAAATGATAATACCAAATACTACGTATAAAGCTAAATTTTCTCCAGTTACAGGTAATGCTGTTTTCTTTTCTACTTTTTTAGTTGTTTCTTTTTCTGTAACTTCTACGCCTTCATCATCTTTTCTTCCACATGTCATAAATTGTACATCTTCTCTTACAGTATCGTCACCATCAACTTCTCTAATTAATACAACAAATTTTTCTCCTTCTTGAGAGTCTTTTGGTTGTAAAATTTCGCTGTTTTCTGCATCTTTCCATTCTGCATCTTTTAATAATTTTTCGAAATCATCTCTAATTTTAACTTCAGCTATTAATTTATCATACATTTTGCTTGCATTATTAAGCTTTGAAAGTTGATTATACAATTCAACTGCTGTTTCATTTAATGTTTTTGTACTTCCATTTTTATCAACAACTTCTAATAATTGATATTGATAATCGCCTTTATCTTTTATAACTATTTTTCCTGTTGTTGTTGTCACTGTAGTACCATCATTATTTGAAACCTTGCTTTCGCTTTCATCTGTTGAAACATTAATGATAGTTGTAAGTTTTTCAACTTCTTTTATTTCTTCCTCTGTTATTTTTTCTAGTGTATCTAATTCAATTTTACTTGTGTTTTCTCCATTCTTGATAAACATATAATTATATGTTTGATCTTTTTCTAATAATGCTACATATTCGTTATTTGAATCTTTAAGAGCTGTAACATAAGCAACACTAGATTCATTATCATCATTTGAAAAAGCATATTTAAATTCTGTCGCATCCATATCTTTTATGTAAATCACTTTTTCTCCATCTGTTTTTTCTAATATTACTCCTTCTGTGTTATCAGCAGCTCTTACGGCAGTAGGCATTATAGATAACGCTAATAATATTATTAATATCATACTTGTTAGTTTTAAAATTGAATTTTTCATAAAACTACCCTTTCCTTTCCTTTGTTGGAGTTATTCTCCAAATTTCTTTATGGCAACATTATATCAAAGTTTTTCCAATTTGTAAATAGTTTTGTTTAAATTTTCTTACGGAAATTCACACTTTACGACATTTTTTGACAAACAAAAAAGGGCTAACGCCCTTTTTTTGCTATTTTACATAATATTTTATTTTCTCTTTTGTTCTTGTATATGATAACAAAATTCTTCTAAAATTTCTGTAGGAAGAATTTTTGCAAAAAATTTTGTAAGTTTTATACTTAATCCTGGTATTATTATAAATTTGTTTTTTAATATATTATCTATTGCATATTTTGCAACATATTCACTTGATAGTCCCTTAACTTTAAAATTTACATTTGCAACTTTATTAAAATTAGTGTTTACAGGTCCTGGACAAAGTAAGCTTACTTTTACATCTGACTTCATCTTTTTTAATTCTTTTTTTATAGCTCTTGTTAATGCAACTACATAATTTTTTGATGCATAATATGTTGCCATTAATGGTCCTGGCATAAAACCTGCTATAGAAGCTACATTTAATATATGTCCTTTATTCTCTTTTACCATATCTTTTAAATATAATTTTGTCAAAATATGAAGTGCTGTAATGTTAGTTTGTATTAAAGATATTTCTTTTTCTAAATCTGTTTCTACAAATTCTCCAAACTCTCCAAATCCAGCATTATTTACTAAGATATCAATATTTTGTACTTGCTCATGTAATTCATAGCAGTTTTCTTTATTACTTAAATCCATTGCTATTACTTCAACATTAGTTTCTAATTCCTTCTTTAATTGTTCTAACTGCTCATTATTTCTTGCGACTATAACCAAATCATATCCTAGTTTTGATAAATATCTTGCCATATCTTTTCCAATTCCAGAAGATGCTCCTGTAATCAATGCTCTCATATTTTACCTCCTATTTATTGTATAGGAAAAATTTAATTTTTCCTATACAATAAAAACTGATACAAATTATATTTCTTTTGTATCAGCATATTATTTAAAAAATTTTGAAATTATACTCTGAATCCAGCTTGGTTTCTTTTCTTCTTCAACTTCAGGTGTTGCAGATTCTGTATAATCTTTTTTTGGTAATTCAACATATACTTTTTGGTCATTTTCTAATTTTTGCATGCCTAATTTATCTTTTGCAGAATTTTCTAAATTTTTCAAATTCAAGCTACTTTCTATACTTACCTCTGTTTGACCATTTGATTTTTGAATTGATGAAAGTTCCTGTTTTTTGTTTTGTATTTGATTAAATCTTTCTGTAATAAGTGAGTTTCTATAACTTACAGTTAGCAATACTAAAAATAATCCTATAATAACAGCAATATTTTTGTAATGTTTTATTTTTTCTTGTTTCATCTTTTCATTCTTTTTTTGCTGTTCTTGTTTTTTTATTTTTGTTGTTTTTTTAGTAGTCTTTTTGCCTTTTCTTTTTTTAGGACTGTATTCAGGTTGTATTTTTCTAGGGCTTGTTCCATATTGATAAGCACTGCCTGCCATAAATTATTTCACCTCACTTTCTTATGTATTGTTTTAATTCTTTTCAAAAATTCTAAGTTTTGCGCTTTTTGATCTTGTATTTTCTGTTTGCTCTTTATCACTTGCTATTATTGGCTTCTTATTTATTATTTTACCTAATTCTTTTGCTCCACAAACACAATATGGCAAATCTTTAGGACATGTGCATATTCCTTTTGCTTTGTAGTATGCATTTTTTACTGCTCTATCTTCTAAAGAATGAAAAGTTATAACACATAACCTTCCTTCAGGATTTAGAACATCTATGCAATCTTCAATTGTTTTTTCTAATGGTTTAATCTCATTATTTACTTCAATTCTAATTGCTTGAAATGTTCTTTTTGCAGGATGTCCGTCATTTTGTTTTGATTTAGGTATTGATTTTTCAATAATCTCTACTAATTCTTTTGTGGTTTCTATTGTTTTTTGTTTCCTATAATTACATATATTTTTTGCTATATTCCTAGAATAACGTTCTTCACCATAATTATATATTATATTTGCTAAATCTTCTTCTTTATATGTATTAACAACAATTTTTGCTGTTAATTCTTGTGATTTATCCATTCTCATATCTAATTCATTTTCGCCTAAATAACTAAATCCTCTGTTTCTCTCATCTAATTGATAAGATGATACCCCTAAGTCTAATAATATTCCGTCAACTTTAGCTATATCAAGTTCTTCTAATATTTCTTTTATATTATCATGATTTCCATGGATATATTTCACATTCTTATACTCTTTTAAATTTGCTTTTGCAGCTTTTAAAGCTTCTTCGTCTCTATCAATCCCAATTAGTAATCCTTTTTCTGACAAATTTCGCAAAATTTCTTTGCTATGTCCAGCTCCTCCAAGAGTTCCGTCGACATATATTCCGTTTTCTTTAATATGTAAACCACGTATACATTCTTCTAATAATACTGGTTTATGTTTAAATTCCAATTATTCCACCTCATTTTTAAATCGACCAAGCAACTGGTAGAATTTTTTAACACCAGTTGCTTGAATATGTAAGTAAATTATCTTTAGTGTAAATTGGATACAAATTATCTTTAGTGAAATCTCTTTAGATTTAAAGCTTTATTCATTTTTCCTTTGAATTTTTTCTTAAGTAAACCTAATGTTTCTTCACTATTTATCTTAAAGTATATTGGCTGTTTCTCAATTCTTTTTTCTTGTGTATGCTTTTGTTCTCTTTTATTTTATCACTTGTTTCTTTAGTATGCAATTCTTTTGTCGATTTTTTTGCTTTTTCTTTAGAATTTTATATAAACCTCATTTAAAAGGATTATATACCTAATAATGTCATATTTTCTGCTATTTCGTCTGCAGATATTTCTTCATCTTTTGAATTCCAAATATCTTTATTCCATATTTCAAGTCTTGTTCCAACTCCAATTATTACTGCTTCCTTTTCTAATTTTCCTGCTTCTCTTAAATTACTTGGTATTAAAAATCTTCCTTGTTTGTCGATTTCACATTCAGTTGCTCCAGCTAAGAAAAATCTTACAAAATTTCTTGCATTCTTATCTGATAATGGTAGTGATTTTAATTTAGTTTCGAAATTCTTCCACTCTTCTTGTGAAAATGCAAATAGACATCCATCTAATCCTTTTGTTACTATAAATGCCTCCCCCATATCTCTACGAAGTTTTGATGGCATTGAAAGTCTCCCTTTAGCGTCTATTGTATGTTCATATTCACCTATTAGCATCTGAATTTCACCTCACTTTTTTGTACCACTTTAAACCACTTTTTACCACTTCGATTAAATTTTATTACACTTTTTCATTTTTTGCAATACTTTTTTGAAAATTTTTTTATTTTTTTTGGAAAATGGGACGGTTCTCTTTTCCAAAAAAAACGCCTACACTATGTAAGCGTTTAAAATATATTTAATTTTTGGAAATAAAACTGTATCATTTTCCACAGTCAAAATTGTAATTATTTTTCAACCTTTATCCTAAAACTTTTATTTCTGGAACATATGCTTTATATTTTTTAGTTTCTGGATCCATTTTAAATTCTGTTAATGATTTATCTAATGAATCATTTACTTGTTTTAAATCTGTTGTATAATATAAATTTATATTGCTAAATTCTATTTTGTTAATAACAAGTTCTTTAAATGTTTCTGCCATATGTTTGTCATCTTCACATACTAAAATTAATTGTGGAACTCCTTCAAATCCTGAGTCCATTGTTACGAAGTTATCGTAAAAATCTTTATAGAACTTCATTTTTTCAATTAATTTTGTTTGCCAATTATCTTCTCTTCTTATTACTTCAAAAAGAAAATCAATTGACTTTTTGTTCTTTGTAAGCTTAACTGCTCCACCACTTGCTTTAAAAACTTTGCCTAATACTTTTGCTTTTAAAGCTGGCTTTACTGTATATGAATCAAATACTTTAACTTTTTGTAAATATGCAATAAGTACTTGATTTCCTGCTAATCTTTTCTTTATCATACTAACTGGTTTTGTATTATCTGATTGTTGCCATTTACATTCTATTTCTCTGGTTCCAAGCAAATATTTTCCCATTTTTTCTAGACAATAAATTCTATATATTCCTTTTCCTTCATCTGAGTTAAAGAAATATCTTGTTAAAATTTTTGATTTTACAAGTGATTCTAGTTTATTGTTTAATTTATCCTGTGAACCTATTTCATATCCTTTAATTACAAGCATTTGCATTAATTGACGTGATGTTATAAATTCAAATTCATTTACTAATTCTAATATTGCAAAATGAATGTCTGTAATATGTCCTATATTAATTTTATGTACTATTTGGTTCATTGAAACATATCCATCTTGACCATCAAATACTTTAATTTCACCTTTTCTAATTGCAAATGGTGATACTTCTGCTTTAATTTGGCTATCTTCTACCATTCTAAATTCCTCCTTTTATGTAAAAATCTATTTATTGTAAAATTTTTACATATATACATTATATACTATTTTTCAAGTTTTTTCAATACATTACGTATATTTTTAGTATTATTTGAAAATACTACTAATAATTAATTTTTGAAAGGATGATTATTTATGGATAATCCGTTAAATACACCAAAAGAATATCAAGAATATGTAAATAAAAAATCCCCTAATTCTCCAATACTGAAGAATTGTTTTAATGCTTTTTGGGTTAGTGGATTAATTTGCTCTATCGGACAAATTATTATGGATTTTTGTTTATACAAAGGTATTGATAAAGAAATATCAGGTACAATAGTTTCTATTATTCTTATCGGTATAAGTGCATTTTTAACAGGTTTAAATATATTTAATAAAATAGGAAAATTTGCAGGTGCTGGCTCTCTTATTCCTATTACAGGATTTGCAAATTCAATAGTTGCTCCTTCTATGGAATACAAATCTGAAGGATATGTAATGGGAGTTGGTGCTAAAATGTTTACTGTTGCAGGTCCAGTTCTAGTTTATGGTATTTCAACAGCTATTATTGTAGGGATTGCTTATTTACTTTTCAATAGCCCTGCAACTTTAGTTTAGCAAAAAATTAGATATTTTTCGCAAAATTCGACGAAAAAGAAAGGAAAATTTGTAATATGCAAAAATTAGGAAAACAAACAATAAAATTTGACCATCCACCAACAATTGTGGAATGTGCAACTATAGTTGGTCCAAAAGAATCTGATGGACCACTTGCTAAGTATTTTGATAAATGTTTAGAAAATGAAATGTGGGAAGAAAAAACTTGGGAAAAAGCAGAGAGTAAAATTGTAAAAGAAACTGTTAATATGGCTATTTCCAAATCAGGAATTCCTGTAGATAAAATTGAATATTGCTTTGCCGGAGATTTACTTAATCAATGTATTTCATCAAGTTTTGGATTAAGAGACCTTAATATTCCTTTTTTTGGAATATTTGGAGCATGTTCAACATTTGTTGAAGGTTTATCTCTATCTTCTATATTAGTTGAAAATGGCATTAATTATGTTATAACATCTGCCTCTAGTCACTTCTGTAGTTCAGAAAAACAATTTAGATTTCCTTTAGAGCTTGGAAATCAAAGACCTCCTACTTCTCAATGGACGGTTACAGGTGCTGGTGCTGCAATTATTGCAAAAGAAGGTCAAGGTCCTTTTATAACAAGTATTACTTCTGGAAAAATTGTTGACATGGGAATTAAAGATGCAAACAATATGGGAGCTGCTATGGCCCCAGCTGCATTTGATACGCTAATGACACATTTTAAAGATACTGGAAGAAGTCCAAATTATTATGATGCTATTCTTACAGGAGATTTAGGACATATAGGAAAAGAGATTTTAACAGATTTATGCAAAAGCGCAGGTTATAATATAAACTCTGTATATAATGATTGTGGTGTTTTAATATTTGACAAAGAAAAACAAGATACACATTCTGGTGGTAGTGGATGTGGTTGTTGTGCAAGTGTATTTTCAGGATATTTATTTAAACAACTTAAAGAGAAAAAATTAAAAAGAATTTTACTAATTGCAACCGGAGCTCTTATGAACTCTATGAGTTCCCAACAAGGTGAATCTATACCCGGTATTGCTCATGCAATTAGTATTGAAATTTAATGAAAAACTTCGTCTTGCTTTGTTAAAATTTAATTAAAAAATACTCATGTACCTCATGTACACTCCGTTTTTTTTCATTAAATTTTGCCTTGCAATACTAGTTTTTGATTAAATTTTAAAAAAATGATTATAGGAAGGATTTTGTAAAATGGATTTTATAAATACTATAGATTGGATGCAATTGCTTAGATGCTTTGCTGTAGGTGGAGCTTTATGTGTAATTGGACAAATTTTAATTGATAAAACCAAACTAACTCCTGCTAGAATATTAGTAGCTTATGTTACAACAGGTGTTATTTTGGGAGGACTTGGAATATATAAATATCTTGTTGATTTTGCTGGCACAGGTGCAACTGTACCTCTTACAGGATTTGGGTATAATTTAGCAAAAGGCACAATTGAAGCCGTTAAAGAAAATGGATTAATAGGAGCATTTACTGGTGGACTTAAAGCAAGTGCTGGTGGAATTGCAGCAGCAGTATTTTTCGGATATATTGCATCTTTGATTTCTAAACCTAAAATTAAAAAACAATAGATAAATACCATCGTCAATTACTTTATAAAAATATTCAAAACTTGATTCAGTTTATAAATCAAGAGTGTAGGTTATATTTTAAACCTACACTCTTTACTTATTATAAATTTTTTTAATTATATTAATAATTTTCTGCTTTTATTTCAAAGTAGCTTTGTGGATGACTACATACTGGACAAACTGCTGGTGCTTCTTTTCCAATTACTATATGTCCACAATTTCTACATTTCCAAATTTTATCTCCATCTTTGCTGAATACTAGTCCATCTTGTAAATTTTCTATTAATTTTTTATATCTTGCTTCATGTTCTTTTTCTATTTTTCCTACTTCTTCAAATAAATATGCGATTCTGTCAAATCCTTCTTCTTTTGCAGTTTTTGCAAATCCCTCATACATATCTGTCCATTCATAGTTTTCTCCTGCTGCTGCTGCATTTAAGTTTTCTAATGTTGATGGTATTTCTCCACCATTTAATAATTTAAACCATATTTTTGCATGTTCTTTTTCATTTAATGCTGTTTCTTCGAATATTGCTGCTATTTGTTCATATCCTTCTTTTCTTGCTTTACTTGCAAAATAAGTATACTTGTTTCTTGCTTCTGATTCTCCAGAAAATGCTGCCATTAAATTTTTTTCTGTTTGACTTCCTTTTAAATCCATAATTCTTAACCTCCATATTAATTTTTTATGATTATACCATTTTAAATGGTATATTTCAAGAGAAAACAAAAAAAAAGACGCTTAAAGGAACAATATTATCTTGTCCTTTAAGCGTGCCACTTTTTATTTATCTAATTATTTTGTGTTGCATTTGATGCTTCAACTGTACCATTGAAAGGAATAAACTTTTCTACAACACTTTCTTTAATTTCTTCATTTCCTCTAAATAACATAAATGAATTATTTATTTTATTATCTACTAATTCTTCCATTTCATCTTTATTTGATTGCTCTGCTAAAACTAATTCACTAACCAAAATTTGCTTAGCATTTTCTAGCATTTTCTTTTCTCCTGTTGAAAGTCCTTTTTCTTTATGTTTAAAGCTCAAATTTCTAACAACATCTGCAATTTCATATATGTCTCCACTTTTTAGTTTATCCATATTATCTCTATATCTTTTATTCCAATTCTTTTCCATTTCTGTTTCGTCTTGAGATAATACACTAAAAACCTTATCTGCTGAAGATTTATCAATAATGTTTCTAACACCTACTTGTTCTGCTTTATCTACTGGTACCATTACTTTAACTTCTCCTGGCATTTTTAATATATAATATGATTGTTTCTCACCTAAAATATCTTTTTCTTCTATTGAATCTATAACTCCTGCTCCATGCATTGGATATACTATTTTATCTCCTATATTAAACATCTGTATAAATCTCTCCTTTCAGCAAATTGTAGGTTACCTTTTTTATGTAACTTACATTTCTATTATACTACAAAATTTGGAAAAAGTCAAAATGTTTTTTGTAATTTTTTTTAAATTTGGAAAAAGGGACGGTTCTCTTTTCCACTTAAGTTCTGAGTTGTGCTTCTAACTTGTTTTCTAAATCTTTAATAATTTTTTCCATAGCTGTATTTATTTCTTCGTCTGTAAGAGTTGCATTCATTTTACCGAAATTTAGCGAAAATGCAATGCTCTTTTTACCACTGTCAATTCCTTTTCCTGTATATACATCAAATATTTTTACTTCATTTAAAATCGAACCTGCTGATTTTTTTATTTGCATTGCAATTGCTTGAGCTTCTTTTTCTTTATCAACAACAACAGCCAAATCTTTATTAACTGAAGGAAATTTTGATATTTCTTTAAATTTCATCTTTCCAACTTTTTTAGCCAAAAGTTTATCTAAGTTAATTTCTAAAGCATAAACCGCTTCTTCACAAATAGATGGATGAACTTTTCCTATAACTCCTACAATATCATTATTTACAGAAATTACTGCAGATACTCCTGGATGAAATTCTTTCGCAATTTTACTTTCATCTGCTATAAAGCTATATCTATTTTTATATCCTAAATAATCTAAAACTTCTTCTGCAATTCCTTTTATAATATAGAAATCAACATTTTTAGAATTTCCAATTCCTTGGTAATACTCACCTGTCATTAATGCTGCTAAATGTTTTTCTTCTCCATATGTATCTCCATTTTTATAGAATACTTTTGCAATTTCGAATATAGATACATCTTTATTATCTCTTGCTTTATTGTATTCATATATGTTCATTAATGATGGAATAATACTATTTCTAAGAGTATTTCTATCTTCTGACATTGGAGCTAAAAGTTTAATTGATTCATTTTCATCTTTCACAAATTCCTTTGCCTCATTTTCTGCGACTAAAACATATGATAAAGTTTCATTAAGACCTAATCCTATCATTTTGTTTCTTATTTCTCTTGTTGTTCGATCATAAGTTCCTCTTTTTAATGGCATTTCTGGAAGAATCCCTTCTATGTTGTCTAACCCATAAATACGTCCTACTTCTTCATTTAAATCTTCTTTTATGCTAATATCTATTCTTCTTTTTGGGACAGAGACAATTGCTCCTTCTGATGTTTCTTCATATGTAAATCCTAGTCTTCTAAAAATATCTAATATCTCTTTGCTTGGAATATTTTGTCCTAAAACTTTATTTATCTCAGTAAATTTTACTTCTATTTTTTTATCTTCTAAAGATGTAGTATCATATTTTGCAATTCCACCTACTACTTCTCCATCTGCATACTCTTCAAGCAATTTGCAAGCTCTATCCCCAGCCATATATGTTCTATTTGGGTCTAATCCTTTTTCAAATCTGTTGCTTGCTTCACTTCTAATTAATTCATTTGAAGTTTTTCTTACTTTTACTCCGTCAAATATAGCCGCTTCTATTATAATATTTTTTGTTGTATCTGTAATTTCTGTATCAAGTCCTCCCATAACTCCTGCTAAACCAATCGCCTTTTTTCCATCTGAAATTACAATATTTTCATCATGAAGTGTTCTTTCAATTCCATCTAAAGTAGTAAGTTTTTCGTTCGTTTCAGCCATTCTAACTTCTAGTATTCCATCTAATTTATCTGCATCATAAAAATGTAAAGGTTGACCTGTTTCAAGCATTACATAGTTACTTATATCTACAACATTATTTATTGGTCTTATTCCTGAAGCTATTAATCTTGATTTTATAAATGATGGACTTTCTTTTATGCACACGTTCTTAACTTTTTTAGCTAAGAAAATTGAGCAATTATCTGTATTAACTTGAACTTTAAAGCTATCATTTATATCTTCATCATTTTCTTTGTGAGATAAATCTATATCTTTAACAGGTTTGTCATAAATTGCTCCTAATTCATAAGCCATACCTAAAACGCTTAATAAATCTCCTCTATTTGCAGTTAATTCAAAATCTATAACTTCATCATCAAGTCCCATGTATTTAATTGGGTCTTCTCCAATAGGTGCGTCTGCAGGGAATTCATGTATTCCTGTTTTGTCTGCTTCATCTACATACTTGTTCTCAATTCCAAGCTCTAACATTGAACAAAGCATTCCGTTAGATTCTTGGCCTCTGATTACTCCTTTTTTTATTTCGCCTCCTGGAAGTTTAGCTCCTGGAAGTGCAACTATAACTTTAAGTCCTTTTCTAACATTTGGAGCTCCACATACTATATCTAAAACTTCTTTTCCAATATTTACTTTACATACATGCAAGTGGTCTGAATCAGGATGATCTTCACATTCTACAACTTCTCCAATTGTTAAATTGGTTGCATTTACTAGTTTTCCTGCTTCATCGTATTCACTACTATGCAATGTCATATCTTCTGCGATTTGCTCTACTGTTAAATCTTCTGGCAAATCTATATAGTCTTTTACAAAATTTAAACTTAATTTCATTTTTATCCTCCTTTATTCTACATCCATTCCATCAAATTGTTTTAAAAATCTAACATCATTTCTATATAAATATCTCATATCTGTAATTCCATATTTAAACATTGCGAGTCTGTCAAGTCCTGTTCCAAATGCAAAACCTGTATATTTTTCTGGATCATATCCATTCATTTTTAAAACATTTGGATGTACCATTCCAGAACCTAAAATTTCTATCCATCCTGTTTGTGTACAAATATTGCATCCCTTGCCTTGACATTTAAAGCAGCTAACATCAACTTCATAGCTAGGTTCTGTAAATGGGAAATAACTTGGTCTAAATCTTAATTTAGAATTTTCTCCAAGCATTTTTTTAACAAATACTTCCAATGTTCCTTTAAGGTCTGCTAAACTTATATTTTTATCAATTAATAAACCTTCTACTTGACCGA
>JAEEGJ010022569.1_pt1 | contig 13344 bp, 15 predicted proteins | sample 8958761 | NCBI WGS metagenome assembly JAEEGJ01 (sample SAMN16246546, study PRJNA631951) | gut metagenome | biome: gut microbiome; feature: rumen; material: RS-attached | host: Bos | place: Iran: Karaj | collected 2018-10
GGGAAATCGAGCTGGTCCTCGGTGGCATTGAGCGAGAACATGAGGTCGAACACCATCTCATACACCTCTTCAGGGCGACAGTTGGGCTTATCCACCTTGTTCACCACCACGATGGGCTTCAGACCGATCTGGAGAGCTTTCTGCAGCACGAAGCGGGTCTGGGGCATCGGACCCTCAAAGGCATCGACGAGCAACAGACAGCCGTCGGCCATATTCAACACACGTTCCACCTCGCCACCGAAGTCGGAGTGTCCCGGGGTGTCGATGATATTGATCTTTACGCCTTTCCAGTTGATAGACACATTCTTCGAGAGAATGGTGATGCCACGCTCGCGCTCCAGGTCGTTGGCATCCAATACCTGATTGCTGAGATTCTGTCCCTCACGGAAGAGATTTCCAGCCAGCATCATCTTGTCGACGAGTGTCGTTTTACCATGGTCGACATGTGCTATAATTGCTATGTTTCTGATATCCTGCATACTTATTTACTTATTTTGCGGGTGCAAAATTACAAAAAAAATGTAAAAAACGGGGTATGGAGGTAAATTTTTCACTTTTCACTTTTCACTTTTCACTTTTTTTTGTACCTTTGCAGCCGCATTTCGGAAAATCCGGAGCATTTGACGACGTAAACCGGCTGGTGATTAGGCAGGAGAGGCGTCCGAAAGATGTATATGCAAACAACATTTAATCACTTTAAATTATGTATTTAGACAAAGCAAAGAAAGAGGAAATCTTCGGTAAGTATGGTAAGGGAACCACAGATACCGGTTCTGCAGAGGCTCAGATCGCCCTGTTCAGCTATCGAATCTCTCACCTGACCGAGCACCTGAAGAAGAATCACAAGGACCACGCAACAGCCCGTTCACTGACCATGCTGGTTGGTAAGCGTCGTAAGTTGCTGAAGTACCTCTACAATAACGACATCAATCGTTATCGTGCCATCATCAAGGCTCTCGGACTGAGAAAGTAACAAACAAACATAAAGGCTCGCAATTAGCGAGCCTTTATTATTTGTACCTTCTCCTTGCTGATGTTTACACAATTCGTAAACTCCGCATCCTTATCAGCATGGATGGTGATGTTTTTCAGGATGATGCGATCGATGGGCATCTCGGGGAGTCCGTTAAACTCCATAGCCCTGCCTGCATGACTGCACACCACGTTCTCGATATTGATATTGCGGAAGATGGGCGTCGTCTCATCCACCTTCACTTTCGTCGTGTTGTCGGGATGATCGCCGTCGGCCAGCATCTCTGCCACCGACTTCCCACCATAATACATATTAAAGGAAATAGCATCAGTGGCGATGTCCATCATCGAGATGTCGTTGATATAGATATTCTCCACGATACCGCCACGACCACGCTTTGACTTGAAGCGCAGCCCCACGTCAGTGCCGAGGAACTGGCAGTTCTGCACCTTGAAGTTGCGCACGCCTCCGCTCATCTCCGAGCCTACGACGAAGCCTCCATGCCCGGCAAAGACCGTACAACCGTCAACCACCACATTCTCACAGGGAATGCCACGCTTGCGTCCGTCAGCATCCTTACCGCTCTTGATGCAGATGCCATCGTCGCCAGCATCAAACTTCGAATTGACGATCAGCGCGTTCTTACACGACTCCAGATCGAGGGCATCGCCATTCTGCGCATAGTCGGGATTACGCACCAGCACCTGATCGATGATAATGTTCTCGCACATCAGCGGATGGATGTTCCAAGCCGGGGAGTTCTGGAAGATGACGCCCTGCAGCAGCACGTTCTTACAGTTGACGAGGCTCACCATCACAGGACGAAGGAAACGCTTGATGCTGTTCCACTCGGCATCGGTACGGGCTGCGGGCACATTCATATTAGCCCCCTGCTCGCCCTTGGCATAGCCCTCTGAAGGAACCCAGTAGTCTTTCTTCAGCTCGACGCTGCCAGGAACAGCCAGCATCCGTTTCCAATGGGCATCGGTCACCTTGGCCCTCTTCACAGGACGCCAGTATTCGCCGTTACCGTCGATGGCTCCCTTACCGGTAATGGAGATGTTCGTGCAACCATTAGCGGAGAGAGGCGACTGGCACCGACGGGTGTCCAATCCCTCGAACGAGGTATTGATGAGAGGATAGAGTGTCTCGTCGGCAGCGAACTTGATGACGGCCCCCATCTCCAGATGGAGGTCGATGTTGCTCTTCAGCTGGATAGGACCCGTGAACCACACGCCAGCAGGCACGATGAGGTGTCCGCCACCTATAGTGACAAGCGCATCGACAGCCTTGGCAAAAGCCTCAGTACAAAGCTTCTGACCCGTGGGATCAGCGCCATAATCGGTGAGGATGACATTTGCATCAGGAATGACAGGGGCCTTGACCTCAGGCATAGCGAAAGGCAGGTTCTCGGTATACTTCTTGTAGGGATTCTGTGCGTTCAGGCATAAGAGCGCTGAAAGACAGAATAGCAGACAAACAGTTTTTTTAATTTCCATTTTCATTTGCTTTAGTTCTGATTAGTTTGTATTATTGTTGGATTTCCTTCAGGGGGATCATCACGAAGTCTCGCTGTTGCATGAGCGGATGAGGGATCTTCAGGTCGGGCTCGTCGACGGTGAGATCGTCATAGAGCAGAATGTCGATGTCGATAGGACGGTCCTTGTAGAATGTAGAGTGTAGAGTGAAGAGTGAAGAGTCTTTGCGACGTGTGGCGTGGGCCTTGGTCTTACCCAGTTCGCGCTCAATCTTCTGAGTGGCTTTGAGCACTTCGCGGGGGGTGAGGGTGGTCTCGCAGAGAATGACAGCATTCAGGAATGCGTTCCTGGACTGGAATCCCCAAGGCTCGGTCTCGATGAATGAAGAGCGTCGGACAACATCACCTACTCTTTCATTAATCAGGGCGATGGATTGCTCGAGATAGGCGTTTCTGTCGCCGAGATTACTCCCCAGCCCTAAATAAACCTTATGCCTCCCCCCACTTTTCACTTCTCACTTTTCACTTCTCACTTTTCACTTCTCAGTCATCCAGTATCAGCATCGCGTCGCCGAAGCAGCCGAACTTATACTCCAGACTGACGGCCTGCCTGTATGCCTCATACACGAGGTCGTAGCCACCAAAGGAGCACTCCGTCATCATCATCGTCGATTCAGGATGATAGAAATTACCGATCATGGCATTCGACAGACCGAATTCATAGGGCGGGAAGATAAACTTATTGGTCCATCCGTCAAACTCCTTCAGCAGTCCGTCGGTACCCACTGATGTCTCTGTGGCACGTGCCGTACTGACGCCCACCACACAGACGCGATGGCCCTCTTCCTTGGTCTTGTTCACAATGTCACAGGCCTCCTTCTTGATGATTACCTGCTCAGAGTTCATCTTATGCTTCGTCAGGTCCTCCACCTCGATGGAGTCGAAGTTGCCCAAGCCGCAGTGCAGGGTGATATAGGCAAAGTTGATGCCCTTGATCTCCATGCGCTTCATCAGCTCACGACTGAAGTGCAGGCCTGTTGACGGGGCCGTGACAGCACCCTCGTTACGGGCATAGATGGTCTGGAACAGTTCCATATCCTCCTCCGTAGCCGCACGCTTGTCGACGACATACCGGGGCAGCGGTGCAGAGCCGAGGGCGAACAGTTCTTTCTTAAACTCATCGTGCGGACAGTCGTAGAGGAATCTGAGCGTACGTCCGCGACTGGTGGTATTGTCAATGACCTCCGCCACCATCGGACCGTCCTCCTCGAAGAAGAGCTTGTTGCCGATACGGATCTTACGGGCGGGCTCCACGAGCACATCCCACAGGCGCAGCTCCTCGTTGAGCTCGCGCAGCAGGAACACCTCAATCTTGGCATCGGTCTTCTCCTTGGTACCGTACAGACGGGCGGGGAACACCTGCGTATCGTTGAAGATAAAGGTATCGTTCTCGTCGAAGTAGTCGAGCACATTGCGGAAGTCGAGGAATACGGGCTTTCCCTCCTCGTCTTTCATATCCTCTCCGTTCTCATCTTTCTTGGTGGTCTCGATACGCTCACTCTTACGGTGAATCACCATCAGACGACATTCATCACGATGATAACTAGGCTCAAGGGCCACCAGACTCTCAGGTAGTTTGAATTTAAATTGCGATAATTTCATATGTTATACTTTTCACTTTTCACTTCTTCACTTTTCACTTCTCTCTCCAGCCATGCGGGAAACTCATCAAACGTCAGGCAGTCCTCGATACGGACATCGCCCACACGGGTTCTGCAGAGCGCCGTCAGAAAGGCCCCGCTCCCAAGGGCACTGCCGATATCCCTCGCCAGCGAACGGATATAAGTGCCTTTGCCACACACCACACGGATTGACATCTGCATTGTGGCAGGATCAAAAGCCGTCAGCTCGATCTCATCGATGTGGATGGGTTTGGGCGCCAGTTCCACATCCCGCCCCTTACGCGCCAGCTCATAAGCCCTGTCGCCAGCCACCATACAGGCAGAATAGAGCGGCGGACGCTGCATGATATCGCCCACGAACTGCGGCAGTGTCTGCTCTATCAGCTCCCGGGTGATATGACGCGTGGGATAGGTATAGTCTACGGTGTGCTCACGGTCGTAGCTGGCCGTAGTGGCACCCAGCTGAAGCGTGGCGGTATACTCCTTCGTATGCAGCTGCAAAGCCTCGATGTTCTTCGTCATCTTGCCCGTACAGAGTATCAGCACCCCCGTGGCCAGAGGGTCGAGTGTGCCGGCATGCCCCATCTTCACCCGCTTCACGTGCAGACGTTTCGACACGAGATAGCGGATATGCGCCAATGCCCCAAAGCTCGACATGCGATAGGGCTTGTTGATATAGATGAGGGCACCTTCCTGAAAATTCATTTAGTCGACCATTGCGAGTGAATGACCCGTCAGCAGCAATAGGATGATGATACCGCCAACAATGATACGGTAGATACCGAAGGCCTTGAAGCCGTATTTCGTAAGGAAATCCACAAACCACTTCATGGCCAGCAGCGCCACGATGAAGGCCACCACACAGCCTAAGATCAGCATCGTGATGTTATGCGATGTGGCCCACGACGCATCTTCCTTCAGCAGATCGAGCAGATCCAGAAACGTAGCACCCGCCATCGTAGGAACGGCCAGGAAGAACGAGAACTCTGCAGCGCGCTTGCGGGTCAGCCCTTGTGCCATACCGCCAACGATGGTAGCCATCGAACGCGACACACCGGGAATCACCGAGATACACTGGAAGAGACCGATGTTGAAGGCCCGCTTCTCAGTCACCTTGTTGCTGTCAGACCCCTTGTTGAATATCTTGTCACAATACAGCATGAAGATACCGCCCACCACCAGCATGATGGCTACCACCTCCACACTGTCGAGCAACCAGTCGAGCAGACCCGACTTCTTCGCCAGCAGGCCGATGACCACAGCAGGAATGACACCCACGATAAGGAGCCAATAGAAGTAATACTTGTGCCTGAGTTTTTGCCACCAGGTAAAGGCCATGGGGTCTGGCGTGTTGTCAAACTGGAAGAAGCGCTTCCAATAGAGGCACACCACCGACAGGATGGCACCAAACTGTATGATAAACGTGAAGGCATGCACAAAGGGATCACCCTGAGGAACGCCCAGAAGATTCTGTGTGATGATCATGTGCCCGGTGGAAGAGACAGGCAGGAACTCCGTCAGTCCCTCTACGATGGCAATAATAATGGTTTCAATCCAATCCATAACGCCTTATTCCTTCTCTCCTTTCTCCTTTGGTTTGCGCATCACGGCATAGATCATCGACACAAAGCCGAACAGGCACACCACAGGTGCCACCTTGATACGACGTACACTGAAGATATCGGGCTCATACACCGTATCACTCGAACCGGGACCGGTCATCAGCAGAAAACCGATCACCACGATCAACATCCCCGCTGCCAGCAGGATGTAATTCACTTTATCAAATGCAAAATCTCTCTTATTCATTATTCACTTTTCACTATTCACTATTCACTGTTCACTATTCACTAGATCTTATAAAGATCTCCCGCCTTCATCTTCAGGAACCTGTTCACGGAATACCAGGTACAGAACACCGTGATGATCAGTCCGAACAGCAATACAGCCACGGCGGTGATCACGAGTTCTTTCCAGGTGATGATGTTCAGGATGTTCGGCTCGAAGGTGTAGAGCGCATACACACCCCCACCCAGCACAGCTATGGCCAGCAGGGCAGCGATGATGCCCACAGCCACGGCCTGACGCATAAACGGTCGGCGGATAAAGCCCCACGAGGCACCCACCAGCTTCATCGTGTGGATGAGAAACCGACGGGAATAGACGCTCAGGCGCACCGTGTTGTTGATGAGCGAGAACGAGACGAAGGTCAGCAGCACTGCCAGCACAAACAGGATGAAGTTCATCCTGCCCAGGTTCATGTTCACATTGTCCATCAGGTCCTCCTGATAGGCCACATCCGTCACCTTTGGATTCTTCTGCAACTCGTAGACAATCCATTTCAGCGAGTCGCGGTTGGCATAGTCCGACTTCAGCTGCAGCTCCAGCGTAGCCACAAAGGGGTTGGCCCCCAGAAATTCCGAGGGGTCGGAGCCCATGGCCTCAGTCTGCTCCTTCAGAGCCTGATCCTTACTGACATAGTCGATGTTACGGGAGTAGGGACGGTGATACAAGTCGCGACAAAGCCGCTTGGCCTCGTTCACGCTTACATCGTCACCCAGCATAACGGTCACCGTGAGGTTCTCCTTCACCCATGCCGACAGGTTACGCGATGTCAGCACGGAGAACACAATGATACCCAACAGCACCAGCACCATGGCTGTACTGATACACAAGGTGACCCACTGCACACCACGCCGGCTGCCAGTCTTCTTCTTGCGTTTTTTCATTTACTTTACGTACGTAAAATTTGAATTCGGGTGCAAAGATACAATAAATAATTGAAAATTATTCGGGCGGCAGCAAATTTTTCACTTTTCACTGTTCACTTTTCACTTAATTTATTACCTTTGCACCCATTATGAGTACAATTATCTATCCATCGCCCATCTTCGGGCCCGTTCACAGCCGCCGACTGGGCATTTCCCTCGGCATCAACCTCATGCCTGCCGACGGTAAGATCTGCACCTTCAACTGCATCTACTGTGAGTGTGGTCTCAACGAAGACCACCGCCCTGCCCTGCCCCGTCCTTCGCGGGAGCTTGTAGCCCAAAAGCTGGAGACCAAGCTGCAGGAGATGGCTGCCGAAGGCCAGCTGCCCGATGTGCTGACCTTTGCAGGCAATGGCGAGCCCACCTGTCATCCCCACTTTGCGGAGATCATCGACGACACCATCCGCCTGCGCAATCAGTATTGTCCCAACGCCAAGGTGTCAGTACTGAGCAATTCCACCATGATCCACCATCAGAAAGTGCACGATGCCCTGATGCGTGTCGACAACAATATCCTCAAGCTCGACACCGTCGACCCTATATATATTAATAAGGTAGACCAGCCCGTCATTCCCTACGATGTCAATACCGTCATCGAGCGTCTGAAAGCCTTCCAGGGGCATGTGATTATCCAGACCATGTTTATGAGGGGACAGAGCGGTGACGCGTCCATCGACAATACCGGTGAGGCGTTTGTCGGACCGTGGCTGGAGGCTGTGAAGGAGATTGCGCCCCAGCAGGTCATGATCTACACCATCGACCGCGAGACGCCCACCCAAGGCCTCCTCAAAGCTACCCCCGCCCAACTCGACCAGATCCGCGACCGCGTCATCGCCCTCGGCATCCCCTGCACCGCCTCCTACTAAAAATATGTGTATTGGTACTAAAATAATGGATTGCGATGAATACAAAAGTAAAATCCTTATTGCAACAGCTGCTACAGAGTCCACGACGGTTCCCTGTTGAACTGGCCCTGGGAGTGGTGTTCTTCATCATAGCCGTATGGGATAGCGAGACGCACGTATGGAATGAGAAGACGGCAGAGTATGAAAGTGCAGTCAATGGTGACATTCTTTGGTTCTTCGTGCCCTTGATGGCACTGACCTTCTGGCTCCATCGCGTCAACCGTTGGGCTTATTATGCCTCGTTTTTCCTCTTCCTGCCGCTGATGATGCTCGACCTGAAGCCCTTCCTATGGACTTATGGTTTCGCTTTCACCTATGTCCTGGCGGCGATTCTGCTCATCATCGGCAACAGACGGTTAGACAACCGCTCGTTTGCAGCCCATGCCCTGCACGTAGTCACACAGATGTTCTTCGGACTGCTCATTTCCGGCATCCTCTATATGGCTGTCTTGACCATCACATCCTCATTCTTCTATATCTTCGGCATCGACGAACCCAAGCATTTCTACGAGCATATCGCGCAGTTCATATTTTTTGTGCTGGCTCCGCAGGTGTGCTGCACCCTTGTCCGCCAGAACGAGGACGAAGTGGCCGAGCCTTTCAAGATACTCAGGCTTATCCTCAATTTCATCCTCTCCCCAGCCGTCATCATCTATACCGTCATCCTCTATACCTATTTCATAAAGATAGCCTTCGAGTGGGACCTGCCCAAGGGCGGCGTGGCTTGGATGGTCATGGGATTCATCACGGTAGCTTTGATAGGTCGTGTGGCACAATCGATACTCAGCCAGCGATATTACGACTGGTTCTACAGTCGGTTCACGCTGATTGCCATCCCTCCGCTCATCATGTACTGGATCGGCTCCATCTATCGCATCCGTCTCTACAGCTTCACCGAAAGCCGTTTCTACCTGATGGTGGCAGGTGTGCTGATGACGCTCTTTGTACTGATGCTGTTCCGTACTCGCACCCGTCGCTATCAGCTCATGGCACTCATCTTCGGAGCGGCCATCATCCTCTTCACCTATATCCCGGGCATCTCTGCCAAGAGCATCGGCCTAAGCTGTCAGAAACAGCGGCTCACGGAACTTATCAGCGAACTGAAACTGACCGACGCCAAGACGGGCAAGCTGAACGATGACCTCGATATGAGAAGCATCCGTCAGGACAGTATGATGTGCGAACGATACAAGGATGTTACCAGCGTTATCAGCTATGTTCGCAGCGAAATCGGTGACAAGGAGTTTGATGCAAAATACGGTAAATGGGCGCACTCGGAGTACAGTTTCGGCTACGATAAAGCTAATGGCAAATCCATAGTGCCTCGCAATAGTGGTGACATCACATATACCAGAAGGAAGCCCGTAGAGTTGGGTGAATACACCATCATGCTACCCTCAAAAGCATACGAATACAACTTCAAAAACCAGACGGTAACAATCACCCAGGATAAGGATACCGTTCTCGAATATCCTATTCAAAAGCTCATCCGTCAGGACACGATGCTCCTGCATCATCCTGAACAACTGCTCACCTATCGCAACGACTCTCTGATGCTAATACTTGAAGGTATCTGCATTGAAGACACCGTCGTTACAGATGTCAGGTACTATGGTCTGCAACTGTTCAAGAAGAAGTAATATCTGACAAGGGACAGGTACCTGTCATGTCACATCGGGGTCAGGATACTTTGTGACATTATGCTCTCCTAATAATAGAAAACCCGACTCCTGTCATCCGCTCCAATTGCCTGATACTTGCTCCAAAATCCTTGGCGGATCTTAGTATTTCTTCGCGACGGTCTTTGCTGAGCAACAGGATATCGGCAGGAGTTCTAAGCCCGTAAGTATCCAATAGATATTCCCTTACCTCGTCATCGCTAGCAAAACAATTGCTTTTGTCGTAATCGAGGATGCGAACACTCTTTGCCAAAGGCTCATTCACCAATCCCCGCAGTTCATCCAGCGTCATCCGTTTCAGAACATGCCGTGTTTTGCAGATAGATTCACATACCATCTGCAGACTCTCGTATTCCCTCCAGCTACTCCAAGGATAGCTTATCACATCTTTCGACAACCCTGCTGCCATAGGATTCTGGTGAATATATCTAAGAAGGGTGAAGAAATAAGCTGCATCGTTGACGGGTTCGCTTTTGAATCTGTCCTGAAATAAATGTCCGCATCGCTCATGCTTCTTATTGAAATAGAGTGCGTATGCGGCTGAGATGCGCTTGACGACAGACGACAAGTCTTCAGATTCTTCCTTGATAAGAAGATGGACGTGGTTTGGCATAAGACAATATGCATAAAACGAACAACGGGGCGGCTGTGGACAATTCAACTCGTCTTTCGGATTTGCAAACTGTCCGAGCAATTCCTGGAATCTTGAGTAATCACTTGGCTGCTCGAAGATAATCTGATGATTCACGCCTCTCATCATGACGTGATAAATACCTGTTTCACTTTTGGTTCTGAGTGTTCTTGCCATATTATTATATTTTTTGATTAACTGCTGCAAAGGTATAAAAATATTGTGAATCAGCCAAACAATTCACGCAAAAACTAATCTCAAAAGCCTAAAAAAATAGAAATGTCACAAAGTATCCTCGATGTGACATTAGTCTCGGAGAAAAAGAAATAAGTCTGAAAGTATTGAAAATTATTCCGAGAGTATTGATGATTACTTTCGGAGTAATTGACGTATCATATATTGGAAAAAGAAACCGGCACGTGAGTGCCGGGAAAGAGTTCTCTTCTTTTCAGATTTGCAAGTTAATCATCTCTTTTTCCGTGTCTATACATTAGATAGAGATCTAGTGCAATACCCGGTACTGCAAACCACGACTAAAAGAAGCTTAGCAAGGTAAGCGAAATAGATGTGAGACCTACAACGATTGGATTATCTGCCAATCTACCAATAGACAGAGCTTTCTTTTTCAACTCTGTCTAAATTACTCTGAATAATAGCTTTTTATTAATCATTTTACTTAGATGTATTATGCTAATGTGATACCCCGGAGCCCTATCGGGCAATTAGCTTATTAATTTTGGCTCTTAGTCACCTGGCAGCTTCCTACTCTCCCGCATATCTTTGCAGTACCATCGGCGTAAGCGGGCTTAACTTCTCTGTTCGGAATGGGAAGAGGTGTCCTCCGCCACAATAGCCACCACCGTCTTATACTATTTTATTTCTAGTCAATAACAATATCCTTACGACCTTTTAATGCTTCTCGAATCCTATCCTGTTCTTCTGAAGTCAGTGACGATGTTTCAAAACTTTCCGAGAAAATGCGATAGGCATCTTCGTCCAAATGGCCTCTAACTGAAACGACTTTGTTATCAAGATGAATATTCATCTGATTTCCTTTTAGGTCAAACTTAATGCCACTCATGAATCCTTATTTTATTAGTACTTTCTTACCATTTATGATGTAGATTCCTTTCGAAGGTTTGTTCACATGATATCCATGAAGGTCATAGTACCTTTCTTCAGCTTTGATCTCGTCTTTAATATTGATAACACCTGTTGGTTTAGGGTCGTTATCTGTCAAAGCGACTATGTTTTTAAAATCTTTCCAATACTTTGCTTTTTTATACAAATCAATACTCTTAGCTGGCACATGGAGTGTCGCAGTCTCCCTAATGTTGAAGTCAAAACCACATGAAGACGGAGTTGACTCAACATAACAAAATATATCTTTAACATTATCACAATTTTGGAAAGCAAAACCATATATATCTTTTGCACCAGATCCGATAACAACGGTAGTAAGACCAGAACACTCAAGAAATGCATAAGATCCGATTTTTGTCACACTATTAGGGATAGAAACTGAGGTTAGACTTGTACAATCTTGGAAAGAGCCTAATCCAATTGTCTCTACACCGTTTTCGATGATAAAAGAGGAAAGATTTCTACAACCTCCAAATGCCCCTTGTCCAATTCTTTTCACGCTATTAGGAATGACAATATGGGTTAGATTATTTAGATTCGAGAAAGCATACCCTTCAATAGACGTTACATTATGGGGAATAATTACTGTAGTAAGACCAACACAATTGCAAAAAGAATGTTCCCCTATAGTATCTACACTATTAGGGATAGTGTAACTTTTTTCGGACTTTCCGGCAGGGTAGCCTATAAGCGTTGTCATGTCTTTGTTAAACAATACTCCAAAAACAGAACAGAAGTAAGGGTTATCAGAATTAACCTTAAATTCTGAAAGACTAATGCACTCATCGAATGCTCTTTTTCCAATAGAAGTCAAACCGATTCCAATAGAAACGTTTTTTAAACCCTTACACTCAAAAAAGGCATAGTTACCGATAGACGTAACGCTATTAGGTATACTTATATTGATAAGTTTTTCACAGTAAGCAAATGTATATGTACCAATAGATCTTAAATTATTAGACAATGTTACAGAAGTTAAACTACTACATTGATAAAAAGTAGAACCTTCTAAATTTGTTACACTATTCGGAATGATTATTGAAGTTAAACTTTCGCATTTTTCGAAAGCATAACCACCTATACTTTTTACACTATTAGGAATAGTCACAGAGGTCAGACTCCTACAGTAGGAGAAAGCACAGAATCCTATTCCCTCTAAACTATTTCCTAAAATCAAACGAGAAAGGCTATAACAATGGTCAAAAGCCCATTTCCCAATGTATGTAACACTATTAGGTATGGTAACAGAGGTAATGCTACTGCTTTCGAAAGCCCTTTCGGCAATAGATTTTACTTCGTACTTTCCCTTATATTCAATATATTGAGGAATAACAACGTTACCATTACCATTATAGTCATCAGAAAGACCACACACAGTAGCACTGCCATTGTAAATCTCATATCTTACGCCGTCGATAGTTACAGCAATTGCGCTTAGAACTACGAATACATGTACAAATAACAAAAGTAAGAATCTCCTTTTCATATTTCTATGCTTTTTATTGTTGAACACTTCTACATTTCATAATTTAATAACCTGTTAATTTTTCTGATTTCTTCTTCCAAACCTGCTGCATATCGTTCTGAAGAGATATATTCCACATTGCAGATGCTTGTGTCATACCGGGGGCAGGATAATTTGTGACTGTCACGAAGTGTTCTGACCCTGTATGACATGTCTTGGTTTCCAGTATGTTGGCATGAAATGTATTCATCTTGTTAATAATTGTAATCCGTGTGCAAATATAAAAATTAATTTGGAAATAAACAAGAAAAAGACAGAAAACTTGCGATAATCAGAATTATTGCGTATCTTTGCAAATCAACAATTGAATACGAATATGGAAGAGAAAGAACTGAAAGCGAAAAATATACCAATGGGATATCCATTATGTTTTAACGAAGAATGTGCAGAGAAGGGAAAGTGCATGCATTATCAGGCCAGGCTGCTGATGCCTGAGGGTCGTTATTATGGTTCGGCGGTTTTTCCATTAGCATGGAAAGATGGTAAGTGCAAATGCTTCCGTGAGAAGAAGCTGGTGAATAAGGCTTGGGGGTTCACGAAGATCTATGATAATGTTCC
>JAEEGJ010022572.1_pt1 | contig 13344 bp, 13 predicted proteins | sample 8958761 | NCBI WGS metagenome assembly JAEEGJ01 (sample SAMN16246546, study PRJNA631951) | gut metagenome | biome: gut microbiome; feature: rumen; material: RS-attached | host: Bos | place: Iran: Karaj | collected 2018-10
TGATAAGCATTTCAAGTCCGTTGACTCGAAAAATCCCTATAAAATACTGATTTTCAGAAATATATAAAGCTATTGCCATAAATTTAAGTAGACATTAGTGATGATATATAATTGATTACATAGTTGCTTTTAATATGGGCTTTGATTATCTTTATGATTTGTTTGGTCGTTTCAGGGAGAAAGAAACAACATTCTCTGAGGTTGAAGGGCGTGCAAAGAAATTATTGACTTTATATGATTCTGGTAGTATCGGAAGAGATGCTTTTGGTGATCAAATGGAAATAGTTGGACGAGATTTTTTTTCACTTTTGAAAGATGAGTCTGGGAACTATGTTTTTGACCAGAATACACCAGGCTGGCTAAATCTGTTTCTGGCGAATAAGTTTAGCCGTTGGAATAGAATGCGTAAGATAATGAATGCTGCTGGGCAAAACCAAGAGATGACATCTTCGCCTAAATGGGCAGAAGCATTAGATATATTTGATGCTGAGGAGAAAAGATTAATGGAAGCAATTAGTTATTGTTTAGAAGAAATAGGGAAATAAAAAATGTGCTTATGGAAGAGTTGATTAAGAAGATGATTCATAATTTGCTAAAGCAAGTTTTTGAAAAAGTCCCTAAAAAGGGAAGTTTTCCTGTTGTATATGAGCGGTATGAGAACCCAGACAAGCGTTATAACCTGACGCATATAATTCTGAAAGTTACAGCAGTGCCAGTTAAAGGGGCGGAGGATGAACGCTATCTGGAGATAGCTGCTGTTCGTTATCCTCAAGCTTATGGTGCGGAAAGTGTCGTTGGTTTCGGTACCACAGATGATATTATAAAGCGGCTCCAAGATAAAGAATTGTTTGATAAAATACTAAGTACCATCCCAAGATTAGCCCGAGATATAGAAGATACTGCTTGGGAAGTAGGGAGGATGAGAGATTGATTGTTATTTATACTTTATTGTTATGCCAGTAAATAGAAACACTTTAGTGAGGTATAAGACCATTGACCGAATGCTTCGGAAAGGTCGCAAAGTTACACTTGATGAACTGATTGAAGCATGCAATGATGCTTTGTATGAAACAAATGGCTATGGAGAAGTAAGCCGACGTACTATCCAGCATGATATTCAGGAGATGCGTTATTCACGGGCTCTTGGCTATTATGCGCCCATCAAGGTGGTCGACAAGAAGTACTATAAGTATGACGAGTATGGGTATAGTATCACCCAAATACCTATCTCTTCCGAAGACATGGCTCAACTGTCAGAGGCTGTAGACTTACTTAAACAGATGAGTTCTTTTAGGGGATTTGATGGTGTCGAGGATGTTGTGAACCGATTGGAGGACTATGTTGCATCGATGCGTTACAAGGTGGAACCTGTTATTTTGTTAGAAAGTAATGAGCGCCTACGTGGTCTGGAATATATTACAGACCTGCATGATGCTATCATGAACAAGGAACCTATAGAGATCACCTATAAGTCCTTCCGCTCGGCAGAGGCACAGACCTTCTGTTTTTCACCTTATATATTAAAGGAGTTCCGCAATCGATGGTTCGTCTTCGGCAACCGGCATGACTTTACCTACACGCCTCTCTGCAATTTAGCCCTAGATCGCATCGAGGGTATCGCTGATGCCCCCAAAGGAGAACGCTATATAAAGAACAGAGACTTTCATCCAAGTACTTACTTCAAGGACATGATAGGCGTAACAAGAAACGTTGAATCACTTGTAGAGCATGTTATGTTCATTGCTTCAGCAACTGAAGCACCGTATCTGAGGACTAAACCTCTTCATCAGAGCCAAAAAGAATTAGGAATTCAGCCAGATGGCAGCGTGCTGTTCAGCATTGATGTAATCTTGAATCATGAGATGGAGCGTGACCTGCTTGGCTACGGGGAAGGAATAACAGTTCTCTCACCAGACGGTTTAGTAGAAAAACTACATAAAAGACTCGCAGAAACGCTGGAGAACTACGAAAAACGAAGAAAACAGTGATATTTTTGAAAAATAATTCTATCTACGCACAAAAACTGCGCACTTACCCCCTACCTTTGCCTCAGAAAACGTAAGCGAGGGGTTTCAAAGCCCCAAGTGAACGAAGAAAGCGCAAGGGCGGTTGACGCTGTGGAGAGATACTTCGAATTATTTACTGTATTGGAGAAATGGTCATCAGGCAGATTTCTATCTCCATTCAGCCGTAAGGCAGAAAGACCATCGAGATGATTATTCATCTTTTTTCTCTCTCCTACGTTTCGATGAGGAACCTTTTCACCGTCCTTGCTTTTCAAGGCGCTCTTTGAAAGACTTATATATTAAACTATGAGTTACAACGAACAGCTTCGTTGTGACTATCTGACTACCAATCACGAAGGAGCCAAAGCTTGGCGAATGACACCAGAATGGGAGCTTTATTCTACCGTCGTTACTATGATGGATGTAGAAGATAAGTTCTATGAAGACGGTGAAAGCCGTGTGCGTAGGGTCGCTGACCTTGTACGTAAGACTTCCCCAGAGTTTGTTGCGAGCCTTGCCGTTTATACTCGAGAGAAGATGCATCTAAGAAGTGTTCCTTTGCTGTTGCTTGTGGAACTGGCACGATGTCATCATGGAGACTCTCTTGTAAGCCGCGCTGTGGCAAGATGCGTGCAGCGAGTCGATGAGATTTCCGAACTGCTGATGTGCTACCAATGGCGTACAGGCAGGAATGACCTCAAAAAGCTCAGTTCCCAGTTGAGAAAAGGCCTTGCAGAAGCCTTCAACCACTTCGACGAGTACCAGTTTGCCAAGTATGACCGTAAGAACCGCAAGGTTATGCTGCGCGATGCTTTGCTGCTGGTGCATCCCAAGCCAAAGGATGATGCACAGGCTGCGCTTTTCAAGAAGATCCTGAATGACTCTTTGGAGATACCCTACACTTGGGAGACCGAACTGTCGAGTGTTGGTAAAGTGCATTTCCAATCCCAGGATGAGAAAGACGAGGCGATGAAAGATTCATGGCAGGAGTTGGTGGCGAGTGGGCGTTTAGGCTATATGGCCACGTTGAGAATTTGCGGAACATGTGTGATCTCACTATTGATGATGAGACCATGCGGCAAATATGCAGGACTCTCTCCAATCCCTTGGAAGTTGAACGGTCCAGACAATTGCCATTCCGTTTCCTCTCTGCCTATCTGCAGCTCATGAATGTGAGAGAATCCATTACTATTAGGTACTACCCAAAATTAGATCTTTGGGCTCAAAATTCCTATGCTCGTCTGGAGCAAAAGAGTTATGAAATCAAGGATAAATTGAGGAACCTGCAAATGGGACGCTTTTTCATTAAGAAGCCAAAAGTGTGCCGCTATTCCTTGCTTAGATGTCTTGCCTACAACTCGACTATCAGAGGCGGAATACAGATGAAAAAGCCCAAGTTGCATGCGAGGAAATGGATTAAGGCTGAACACCGTTTCGCTCAATTCCGTAGCCGGGACCAGAAACAGTTGATAAAGCTGGAAAGGATGCTCCAGAACATCGAGAAACGAATGTCAGTTCTGACACCGTTCGTAGAGAAAGAGCAAAGACTGCTTAATAAAGAGTGGGACAAGGCAGAAAAGGTGGCAGCCTATAGAAATGCTGCTCGCAAGAAAGAACTTCAACGCGTAGACCGACGTTTGAAGGAACTTGGCATTTCTTGGCAGAATTATGTGAATCCTCTGCTATCCTCATTGGAAGAAGCAGTAAGACACTCTGCGGGAAACATTGCAGGTTTTGACACGGACACCCGTGTCCTGCTTGCCAGTGACACATCTGGTTCGATGTGCGGTCCTGTCAGCCAAAACAGTTCTGTCATGTGCTATCATATAGGCATCATGCTTTCCATGTTGATGAAGAACCGGTGCAAGTCTGCTGTGACAGGTATGTTCGGCGACGTATGGAAGACATTCGACATGCCGTCGGATAATATTTTGCAGAATACTGTTGACATGATCTCCAGAGCAGGTGAGGTAGGATGTTCTACTAACGGCTATAAGGTCATAGACTGGCTCATCCAGGAAAACAGGGTAATGGACAAGGTGATGCTCTTTACAGATTGCCAATTGTGGAATAGCAGCTATAACGATGCCCATATTGCACATAGCTGGGAGTGCTACAAAGCTATTGCTCCTCATGCACGTCTCTATATCTTCGATCTCGCTGGCTACGGGCAGAGTCCCGTCAGCATGAAGCGCGACGATGTGTTCTGTATTGCAGGATGGAGCGATAAGGTATTCGATATCCTTGCTGCCTTGGAGCGTGGTGAAAGTGCTATCGACGAGATCCGCCGGATTGTCGTATAGCGCAGTCAGATAAGAACAAAGAAGCTTAGAGGATGGACTTCCGGGATGGGAGACGCCTCGCAGATTTCCGCTTATAGAGCTGTCTGGCGGATTACAAATGAATTGACAGTGACTTTCTATATGGATGCAGTTAAGGAACGCCCCAGCCACTTTAATGTAGAGGTTGGGCTGTTCTTTCTTTTTTTTTGTGATAGTTATGGTTACTTTTTTCCCTCTCTATACATAAAAGGGTAAGACAAATGATGGTTAAACGATTAAGATGTACTATTATGAAGCAGAATGATGACATAATGATTCAGGAGAAAGCCGAGAGAGTTTTCTCTGTGATGGCGAAGAGGGTTTCACAAGATGACGTAACACGTATCAAGGAAGCTTTTGAATTTGCCAAGATGGCACATGCCGACCAAAAGCGCAAGTCCGGCGAACCTTATATCATTCACCCCATTGAGGTGGCAAGTATTGTTGCCGGAGAGCTGAAGTTGGGTGCCAATCCTGTTATCGCGGCCTTCCTTCATGATGTGGTGGAGGACACAAAGTACACGATTGACGATATTCAGAAACGTTTCGGAAAAGATGTTGCATTCCTGGTTAGCGTACTTACCAAAAAGAAGAAAAAGCATTATGAGACATCCAAACAGGTAGACAATTACAAGCAGATGCTGGATTCTATCAATTATGACATTCGTGCACTACTCATAAAACTGGCAGACCGTCTGCATAATATGAGGACGCTGGGCAGCATGCCACCTGAGAAGCAAATGAAGATTGCTAGTGAAACAATATCCATTTATGGTCCATTAGCTAATCGTCTTGGTTTATATCCTATCAAGATTGAGTTGGAGAATCTCAGCTTCAGGTATTGCCTCCCGCATAAATATGAAGAAATAGCCAAGTTCCTTCATAGGGATGAATTGAGTAACGAGGGTAGACTCCACTACTTCACGGACAAGATCCGTATGGCGTTAGGAGAGGAATTCGGCGATGTTTTTGTCTATCCCCAATATCGTACTCCTTATAGCATCTGGCGAAGGATGCAGCAGATGGGTGTGGATTTCATTTATGTTCCGTTTCGTCATGTTGTGGAAATTGTGTTCCCCTGCGAAGATATAAATCAGGAAAAAGACATGGCTCTGCGGATTTATTCCAAGTTGACTAGCGAGTTCTATGACAAGCCATGTTCTGTAATCAGCTATATTGACCGTGCCAAGGGGAACGGTTATCAGTCATATCATGTCCAATTGCTCTCTGAGTTCGGCTGTTGGGAGGAAGTGCATATCAGTAGTGAAAGAATGGTACATAACAATCACGTCGGTGTTGTTGCCGAACGCAGGGAAGATGCCGTTCATCAGTGGATAGACAAGTTCCGCTCTGTGCTCAGGGACTGGGCTTCCCACCAGAATGATTCAGACTTCATATTGGATGTGTCGCGTTCTTTTTACAATGATGACATTATGGTGTTCACCCCTAAGAGCCATGCCGTTAGCCTGCCCAAAGGGGCAACAGCACTGGATTTTGCTTTTGAGATCCATAGCGATATCGGCGGCCATGCCGTATATGCTCTTATTGATCATCAGTTGGCTCCAATCACTACTGTCCTTCAGCGTGGTAATATCGTGGAAATTGGAACGGATCCAGAAGCAATTCCTGAAAAAAGTTGGAGTGACTGTGTGATAACTTATAAGGCTAAAAAGGATCTGAAGAAGTATTTGCCTAGACAAGTAGAGCCGAAATACCGTGTCTGCCCACACTGCCACCCAATCCCTGGTGAAGAAGTTATTGGCTTCGTTGAGAGGGATGGAACGACGACCGTACATAGGCGTAACTGTCTTACTGCCATCCAGCAGGCATCACGGCAAGGTGATTCTATTGTTTCTATTGATTACCAAGAGAGCCCGAACGAACTCTTTCCTGTCAGTTTGTGTGTCAAGGGGTTTATATGTAAATATGACCCAACCGGCGACATGTTAAACAGAATTAGTAATGTCTTGCACCTGCCGATTGATTCACATAAATCGGAAACGAAGGACAGAATATTCAATTGCACGATCCATTTCAAGGTTCATTCTGTAACAGAGTTAGAGACCGTGAAGTTCGAATTATCCAAAATCAAAGGTGTTGTGGAAATAAAATCGCATTGATAATACTTGACGGTTTGAAGAAAAGTTTTTTCTTTGATAGGAGATGTATGTTTTTCCTTATCCTTATTCTTGAAAGAACAAAAAAGAAGTTTATAAGATGAAAGCAAGAACTAATGCAGAGAAAGAATGGCTCCGCAAGATGACAGGAAAAGGTGTTTGTCAGAAAGAAGGTGAAAAAGTCCTTGATAAGCCGACTGCGGTTAAGGAAAATCCCATACAAGCAAATCATGATTGTCACCGCGGCTTTCAGGATGTTGCAGGTATGGATGAATTGAAACAAATGGTGATGGAGGGGTTTGTCAATGTGCTAAATAATCCGGAATGTGCGAAGGCATACGGTATTACTCCGCCTAGCCTCCTGTTTTACGGCCCAGCAGGATGTGGAAAGACGTTTTTTGCCGAAAAGATTGCCGAAGAGGTGGGTATCAACTTCATGAAGATAGTGCCTGATGATTTGGCATCCACTCTTGTGCATGGAACACAGGAGAAGATAGGCGAGGTATTCCGTAAAGCAGAGCGTAAGGCCCCGACACTGATATTTTTCGACGAGTTCGACGCGATGGTGCCTCGTCGTTCAAACGATGACCGAAACTATCAGAATGGAGAGGTTAATGAATTCCTGTGTATGCTGAACAATGCTGCACAAAAAGGCATCTATGTGCTTGCAGCTACCAATCATCCTGAGCGCATCGACAAAGCGGTTCTCAGGACAGGACGTATTGACGAGATGATCTACGTGGATATGCCAGATGCCAAGGCACGTGAAAGTCTGTTCAAACTGGAGCTTTCAAAACTGCCGTCTGCAGATGACATTGATTATGGACGGCTTGCAGACCTGACCAATGGCTATAATTGCAGCGACATCAGCTATATTGTAAAGACTGCCTCCCGAAAGATGTTCAATGCCAGCATCAAGGAGAAAGACAAACCTTACAAGGTCATTACTCAGACACTGCTGGAAGACAGCATATCCCACAAGTCGCCCTCTGTCAGTAGTCGCGATCTGAGAGAGTATGAAAGGGTTCGCAGTGAGTTCTCTCCCAAAGATGCCGACTGTCAGCAGACTACGATAGGTTTTCATGTTTAAGGTATAAACGATATGACTATGAAGGAAAAGATTTTGGAAGCATTCAAAGCCTTAGGATTTAAGGTGGAGGATTTGGATGGAACCGCATACGGTTTCCATTACGAAGGCAGGAATTTCCTGCTCCTGCTAAACGAAGAGGACGAGGAGTTCCTGAATATTGCCCTCCCTTGTGTGCTGGAGCCGGACGATGTTGACGAACAGGTGTTCAATGAGGCTATGGAGAAAGTAAACTCCACACTGAGATATGTCAAGGCATATAAGGCATTTGGCGGAATGACATTGTTCTATGAGCGTGAAATAAGTGGTGGAGAAGATTTGAAGGAGGTGATTCGTAGGATAATCCTGCACATCGAGGCTGGTCATTTCTTCCTCCATCATCGTTTGCTCAAATCTAAAGATGATGATGGTGACAGTGGTAGTGAAGGCGGTTCCGACGGGACTGAGGTAGCGGAGAGTAATGATGGAGAAGTAGCATAAATAAAGGATAAACTATGACGAAGAAAGAATTGATTATGTCAACCCTCGAAGAGAAGATGGGCTATTGCCCGGAGGTTGACGAAGATGGCGACATCAGGGTCGCCTATCAGTTGAAGACCATTTATGTGATGACTGGCGACGATGACGAGCAGTACGTCTCAGTGATGCTTCCACAGTTTCATGAGATAGAGGACGGGAAGGAAACGCTGGCTCTGGCAGTGTGCAACAAGATGACACGTGAACTGAAGTTTGCTAAAGTCTATGTTGACCAGACGTTCAAGAATGTCACAGCGACCTGCGAGTTCTTCTACAGCGGCAAGAAGTCGTTGGAACAGAATCTCGAAAAGTCCCTCGAACTGCTTGGTGTCGTCCGTACTGTGTTCAGAAATGATATGGAAGAGTTGTCGTAAATACGTAGTGATAAAAATATGCGGAAGAAAATATTATTTGTAGCATTGTGTTGGGCAGTGATCATGGTTGGGTGTTCGCAAGTGGAATATGAAGAACTGGCAGAATATCCTGTTGCCAAAGAAGCAGATTCTGTCCGTAACCTGAGTGCGGATAATGAAAAGAACGGCTGGCAAGTTCATTCTTTGTATTTCCTGGACAAAGGAACGAAACAGGTCCGGGCCAAGTTCCGTAAAGAATTGAATGGGCCGCGATGGTATTTTTATGAGCTTGACTCCGTAAACGAATACAAGGTGTTGTCTGATGTTGCCCAACCCTTTCTGATGCAGAATACTTATGAATCAGATGTGCCTGCCGAAATCTTTACGTATCATGGTGATACCATTAGGCTTAATCATTGTGGTTACCATCCAATGGCAGACCCCAAATATGCTCTAATAGTAGTCACAAAAAGGATGGTTCTAACCAGATGATGAAAGATTGAGGCATCCTGTTGCTGCTTCCTTGATGATGTATAACAAGAATAATGAAGAAAAATAGTATGAGAAAGTATCTGTTATTTGTTGTAGGAATGATTCTGGCCAGTTGCTCGGATCAATTCAATGTGGAGAATGTTGCTGATGCAGTCTTGGAACCTTCTGCAGGCAATGACATGAGTGCTCTTATGGAGAAAGCCCGCTGGGGTGATGGCGAGGCCTATGTGAAGTTGGCCGACTGCTATCGTGACGGTAAGGGTGTTAAGCAGGACTTCATTAACATGCTGGCTATGGCCTCGTTTGCTGATGAGTATGGCGGTATCAGCCGGATGGAGGATTATCTCTCGACCCTTCCTGAGGAATCCGAGTACAGACTTGTGTTTGACGCAATAGAGGAGTTCTGTGGAAATAAGCAGGAAGAAGGACTTGCTATGGCAGAGAAACTGATTGAAAGAGACTGTGCGGAAGGATATACTGTCAAGGGTATTATCCTATCTGAGCAAGGTAATCGAGAAGAAGGCAAACACCTGTTGGAGCGAGCAGCAGAGCAAGGCAGTGGCTTCGCAGAACTCTATCTTTGTATACCAGACTTGAAAAGCAAGCAGAATACAGACATCGGCAGACTAACGGCATTGGCAGAAAGGATGCCACTTGCCAATGCTTCCCTCGCCAAGATATATACAGGCAAGGAAAATCCAGATTTGAAGGACGAACAGTTGGCCGCATATTACTATCTGAAGGCTGATGAGAAAGCATGCTTGACCAGAGATGGTGCCAGATGGCTGCTGGTATATCAGCGTAATGGAGGTAACCTGAAGTTAAGTGAGAAGGACATTGAGCGTCTGGAACTGCTTGCTGATTCCCCCCAAGAAGAACCTGTAAATATCAGGCACAGGGATAGTGTGTTGGAAACGGGAATTGCACTGCATTTGGAACAGGATCAGGAAGAATACAGGATGTGGTCTAAGGCCATCGTCTATGTCGTGGAAACCAAGACGGGAAAAATCAAGGCGAGTGTAGCATATGAGCGCAAGGGGAATTCCTTCGTTCCTTATAAGGATACCTATAACCAGGAGCAGAGTGTAATGGAGTGTGGTTCCACCTACCTTGCACTGTTATCTACGGGCAAAGTGACTCCTGAACATGTATATGATACGGGCGCTGGTATCTATGGGAATGTGCGTGACCACAACTGGCGACGTGGAGGATATGGTACGATCTCCTTGGAGCGTGCATTAGAAGTACGTTCCCAGATTGCCTTTACAATGGCGAAAGAACAGGCGTTTGGCGGGAATACATCTGAATTCGATGACCTAATCAATTCATATCTTGGAGGATGGCCAAATTGTGCGTATGGCATTCTGGCTTTCTACAACGCTGTTGCTAATGATGGAAAAATGGTGGAGTTGGTTTCAGAGGGCGCATACGGCAACGTTGTTCAGGAACAGATAGCTCAGCCACAATATATCAAGGAACTGCAGGTGGGATTAGAACATAGCGTTTCGCAGGGCCTTATGCGCAAAGCTGGTCGTGATTATGTAAAAGTGTCAGCTTGTGGACGTACGTTCAATCTTACTAACAATTATCGCAGGATGGAACTTTGCGGATATTTCCCATCAGAGAATCCACTTTATACTATTATGGTGATTCTCGAAAAAGAGGGCTTGCCGGCAAGTGCTGGTGGAATGTGTGGGCCGATATTTGCACATATTGTTGACCTGCTTGTGGAATTATACAGGCTGGAGCCTATGTGCAGTTCAGCGTTTGAAGAAGAAACAGATGAGATAGTAGAGGTGGTTGACACTGTTGCTGTTCAATAAAAAGATAATCGTCTATATGAAGTCAAAGTTGTTGGCAAAAGACATAGAGAAGCTTTTCTTCATTATCGACCTCCTTATTTGCAGTGTTTGGGGACTATTCATGTTCTCAGAATGGTCTTTCAGCCTTCGGGCGGTGATGGTTCCTGTTCTGCTGGTCCTCATGAGGTTGGTGTTTTCCTTCTTGGTATATAAGCGTGTGGGCTATGGGCTGTTCTCTGCCATCTGCTTTGCCATTGTCCTGCTGTTATATGAGCATCGTAGTGTTGTGCTCGCCCTGCCAATTATCAAGATGATAGACTTCCCCATCCTGATATTCGGGGGTGCAGAGCTTGATTCATTTGCCTCTGCATACTACTATACATCAGGCAAGGAAGTGGGAACCCTCATAGCGAACATAGGCTTCGCATGGCTTGCAGGTTATCCGATACTATTTGGTCTTTACTCTTTGCTGAAGATAAAGACGCTCAAGTTCAAGATGATGCCTGGCTTGAAAACTGTTATCAAGTATGTCATAGCAGTTTCGCTTTATGCCTACCTCTATGAGTTTGTAAGGGAACCGTCTTCTCCGCCCGACTGGTGGGTATGGACTCTGCTAATGTCGCTGATACCGCTTATCGTAGAGCGATACCGTTATAAGGAACATCCTGACAGTTTCATTCCGCTGTGGAAGGACAAGATGGTAAAACAGTATGGATTGCTTGCGCTTATCATCTTCACAGCCTTCCTGATAGGACGTGAGAATCCCGGTTATCTCGGACTCGTCGGGGCGACAGCATTGCCCATATTACTGCTCTATGTCGTTCTGCATTTCAGCGGGCAACACCTTCAAAACAAGGACATGTGGATATTGGCGTTTGGCGCAATTCTGTATTGGTGGGCGCAGTTCTTTGATCACGAATCCAAGATGATACTGATTATCACCAATCTGTGCTGCATCGCATACGTCTGTTTCCTGAAAGGGCTTCACTGGAAGACTTTATTGTTTGTGCCAATAGCCATCGTAGTATTTATCCAGCCATGTTGTATCGGCTATAATCTCTATGCGGCAACGCATGTTGGCATGAGGGCAAAATATAGAGAATATTCTCCCGCCATCAAAGGATTGTGGCTCGTGGATTGCGGCAGCAACAAGCTGGGGCTGCGTGACAGATATGGAATGGTACTGAATGCTGACTATGAGGACATCCAGCAACTTCAGCCAACAAAACCTTTCGTAAAAGTGCAGAAGAACGGCAAATGGGGAGTGTATGACATCGAGCAGCACCAGATGGAGATTGCCCCCACCTACACGGGCATCATTCAGAAGGGCAAATACACTTTTCTGTTGGAAGATACGCTAAACACAGAGAACAACAAGTATCTGACGATGTTTGTTCGTTATTACCGCTATCGGGCCAAGGCTACCAAGTTCTATGCTTTGACGGACACCATCCCGTCAGAACCGCTTGCTTATGAATGGCCGGAAGATTGAACATTGAGATTGAAGAAAAGAAGAATATGAAATACTGTATTGACATGACAAGAAAACTGTTTTATGTGTTTGACATGGTGCTACTTGCACTGCTGTCTTTCTCTTTAGGGCATACCATGTTCCGAGAGAATTTCATCATCGACACTATGCTTGATGTCGCTTTGCTATTGCGCATCGTTATCTCGTTTTTACTCTACCGTTATGAGAAAATGACAGTATGGCCGACATTAGTGTTTACTGCGCTGTTCGGATGGTTGATATATTCAAATGCTTTCTACAATACCATCTTGAACATGGGGGAATTTTTGTATATCATTTCAAATCCGTCCCCGATGACTGTGCATGAATACTTTGTTACTCCAAGGAATATTGTAGGCATGGCTATTATGCGTGGCATCATCTATTGGATATGGCTGATACCCATTGGTACTTACATCGTTCAGTATGCGTGTAAGCTAATGCGGAGCAACGGCTATCCCTGGTACTACCTCCTTGGTGTTATTATGTTCAAGGATAAGGCAGCCAAGATTTTCTTGCGTATGGCGGCAATGATCGGAATTGCCTATTTAATTGGATATGAGATGCAAGAACATCTGTCATTTGTGGCTTTGGTGGCTCTTCCGCTTGTTGGGTATTACTATTGGAACAAACACATCGAAAGGGAACCGCATTGGACAGAATATGTGATTCTCTTTGTGGGATTATATATTTTCGACAAAGCGCAGTTCGAGGTTAATGATGAGCGTATCATGTATCTGACTGCAAGTGCTATGGTCATATTTGGTGTATGTTGTTGGATGGCATACAAGTCGAGGAATTTCCTCATTTCCGTATTGGCTTTCTTTATGATAGCTTTCTTGCTCCCAACCTTATCTTTGGGCTATAATGTCTATCAGAGCATTGAGGGGGCGAGATCTGTTAACTATGGATATGTCGGGCTGAGTAATGGCAAGGGTTATATGTATATCAAGAGGAGTGAGACCATCAACGGTAAGGAGATAAGGCTCGTCGGTGTCCGTGATCGTTATCGAACAACCATCCCATGTGAATATTGTTTTGTGTTCCCAACGAAAATGTTCAGTCCATTTGCTAAGTGCATCAAGGAGAATCGTGATTCTGTTATTCGAAGCGTAGAAGAAGGCTATATATTGGAGTGAA
>JAEEGJ010022577.1_pt1 | contig 13342 bp, 6 predicted proteins | sample 8958761 | NCBI WGS metagenome assembly JAEEGJ01 (sample SAMN16246546, study PRJNA631951) | gut metagenome | biome: gut microbiome; feature: rumen; material: RS-attached | host: Bos | place: Iran: Karaj | collected 2018-10
AGTGGATCCCGATGAAGGGCAACACCTTCAGCTACAACATCAAGTCCGACCACTGGGACTACACCCTCACCGGCAAGTTCGACCCGGAATATGAGATGCTTGAGCTGTTCGACTCCTACAACGCCGGAGGCTCCCCCTTCGGAATGGGGATGGGGCTAGCTGCCCAATACCGCCACGAAGGCGCGACCTACGCGGACAGCAAAGGCTACATGTTCAACTTCGTGGATGAGGCGACAGCCGTTGTCCTGGCAAAGGGCGGACGGTATTCAGGAATAATAGAAGTACCTGAGAGCGTGACAATTAACGGAGAGGATTATCCTGTGGTCGGGATCGGCGACAGCGCTTTCACCGGCAACTATGACGTCACCGAGGTCCGCCTCCCCTACAAAGACCAGTACATCACTCCCGGAGCCTACTGGGGCAGCGGAATCCCCTACGACTGGGAGAGTCTCGAAAAGCCCAGCTATGTCTATCCCGACAAAGATCTCTTCGAGTTCGTCACTCCCAACGATCAGGAGACTGAATATGACTACTCAATGAACAACTGGCTGATATTCAAGCAAAATGTCGGCAGGCTCTTCTTCGTGAAAGACAACTCCACGGACGAGAATGCCAAGTGGGGATGCTACATGGCCGATCCCAGCGAGTCACGAGGCATCCACTATGAGCTTCGTACCCTCGACGTTCTTCGTAAGCAGATGTTCCGCGGGTACGACAACTACGACGTTATAGCCCTCGCAGCCGACAGCCGGTTCGCCGCCTTCCATGAGTTCCCGTCCTTCAGCCGCTGGAAATACCCCGAGCCGGAGGTTCCGCTGGACTTGGTCTATGAGCAGGAACTGGAGAAGAAGTTCGGTCGGAAGGTAATGTATTCCAGAAGAGTAGCCCAGCTAAGGGAATCAAACAGGGCCTTCGGCATGGTCGAGTTTGAGCATAAAGGCAAAGAGGCGATGGTGGCGTTCGCATGGATAGATTACGGCGAGATCACGGCGACATATTCCATCAAGGCGGAATTCGACCCCAATGAGCCCTACAGCATCTGGAACGTCGACCTCGAGGAATATGGCACCCCCGAGGTGATCTCCATCGCCCTCGACCCGCAGGACAATCCGATCATCTGGTTCAATCATCCGGCTCCCGAGAGCAGGAATATTTTGGGGCTCCGCAAGGTCGGTGACAAGCTCGTCCCCTTCGGCGAAGATCATTGGTACGTCCTGGTAGACTAATTTCCACATAGCCATGAAACGAATCCTCTCCCACTTCACCATCTTGCTGGCAGTCCTGTCGATTGGATCCGCTCCCGGACAGGCACAGAACAAGAAAAAAACGAACCTGGAATTGCCTTCCACGAGACAGACAACCATCCAGTTCAATGCCGACAACCCATATGCCAAGGAGAACCAAAAGACAGCGGGGACGCCCTGGGAACAAGTCTCCCCGGAACCTGTCAAACTCCCTGATGGTGTTAAGGCTGTCATCCCTGATCCACTCCCGGACATCTCGAAAATATCGGCTATCGAATACAACATGGCCGTGTCGGTGGCCTTCGAGAGCCTCCGAATCATCTACGGGGAAATGAGCGAGAAAGACGCGGAGGAATTCATGCGGATGTGGGCCCCGTTATTCAACAATCCCACACAGGAGATCATTGACTACATGAACAAGCTCACGCCGCTTCTGAGCCAGTTCATCGTGGCCCGCGAGAGTTACCTTAACAGCGTGTCGAATGTGGAACTCCTCACCTTTGACGCCGCCGAGGCGCTGGACTGGGATGACAAGGAGGCATTCAGTTCCTCCATGTTCCAGGCCAGACTCTACACAGGCACATTAAAACAACTGGAAGCGGCCATGGACGAGCTGGCCAACCGCATCCAGGCTCTTGGGAATCCGCCCAACCCCCTCGAGGCTCGCCAGGCGGCCCGTGACCGCTACCGCCGGGCTTTCAAACCCAAGGAAATCTATCTGGGTGAGACATGGATGGGTACGCGCGTTGACAAGGAACACCAAGTGGAAGGACTGGATCCGCTGACCGAGCCGATGATGCGCTACCTGATGAAGGTGAAAGTCAATGATGAAGACCGCTATTTTGTCCTGGAACTGAAGGAAGATGGCATCCCCGTAGAAGACAAGGAAAACGATCCGCAGGGCGTGGGCAATGTCAAGATCGAGCAGATGTATTTCAGCGACAAGGGCAACTTGAGGCCTGATTTCAAGTCAGACGGCACTTTCCAGACCTACTACCCCAAACCTCCGGTCATGGCCATCACCATGATGACGATGAACCTGATGCGGCAATTCGAGATATCCTACCCGACGGACGAGGACAAGAAGGATCCCGGTTATGCCCAGCGGAAACAGGAATACCACGAACTGGCCGCCCACTATGGAAACCGTGTTCTTCGGGCAGGTGTCTTCTTCAAGACCGCTCTGTTGTGGGCCATGGACGACAGATTCAACAAGTACGAATGGAAGGATGACGGAGTCGTTCCTCACAAGCTTATTGACGACCTGGAGGAAGCATTCAAGCAGCAAGCCGTCATTGAGGCCGCCAACGCCAAGAATCTGCCGAAAATACGTCTGGGCGGCGGACGGAAGAGCAAAACCGACGATGCGGATGCCGCCAGCGGCGACCCGAGGGCTGCCCAGGCAGTATTTGACGAGCAATCCGCGCGCAAGCAGCAAGTGAGAGATTCCCTTGCCCACGAGCAACAGTCCAAGCAAGAATCCATCGCCTGGAGGGAGGAGAACATCAAGCTTATAGAGAACAATATCCGCCGGGATGAAGAGAGCCGCCGGGCCGCCATGAGCCGGCTCTATTCCGCCAAGACGGATCAGGAGCGCAAATGGATCCAGCAGGAAATAGAGGACTTCGACAGGCGCATAATGTACCAGCGTTCCGACATCCAGAGCGAGCGGGACAATATCCGCCAGCTGCAGACCGGACAGTTCGTCCACACGCGCACTGAATTCGAGCAATATGCCAATGCCAAGATGATCCACGACTCGAAAGTGGAAGCTGAACGCTATATCCAGACCAAGAAGGCGGCCGCCATCATCGACCGCCAGATCAACCTGCTGCCTGAAGAAGACCGTGACGCCGCCCGCGAACGGGCCGAGAAGATGTTCTATGAAGACGGCGCCCTGGCTTCCGGCGACATCGAAAAGGCCCGCAAACTGGCCAACATATTCAACAACCAGATCAACGCCGCAGCCTTGAAAGACCAGGCTGAAGCGCAGGATGAGGTGGCCTGGGCCGATTTGAAAGAGGCGGGTGCCAACGCCGTGATTATGGCCTGCGGCTCTGTTACGGTCGGTTTGGCCGGAGAAGCTCTCGCTGGAGCTTATGGAGCGGGTACCGCGGCCACTATCTGGGGCTCCCGCGCCATCGGGGCTGTGTATGGCGGCGTGACCGGCTACATCGCAGGCGGACCGGGAAAAGCGGCATCTTCAGCAGCCGGTTTCTTCCATCCCGTTACCGGAACTATCGCTTCGTTCATCGAAGGATACACCGCGGAAGGGAACGAAGGGAAATCTACTTATGAAAAGATGTGGGAAGGCACCAAGCGGGCCGGCCTGGACTTCGTGATCGGGCAGGGCATGCAGATCGCCGCGACAGGTATCGCCAAGACGGCATCCGCCTTCCTTCCCGACGGCATAGCGAATTTCAACCTTACCAAAGGCCTGACAACCAGGCAGAAAATCGACGTTTTGCGCACCCAGCGCGAGCGCCTGGAAGCCGAAGACGCAGTCAAGTCCTTCAGCAAGCTCCAGCAGGAGTACGACGCGATGTTTGTAACCAAGGGTACCCCGAAGGATAAACTCGATGCTGCCAAGAAACAGCTCAACCAGCGGGCAGCATCGATGAATTCGGACTATCATGCGAAGTGGTATATGAAGTACAAGGCTGATCCGAAAGTGCGTGCCGATTTCGACAACGCCGTGCAGGAAAACTATAGCAATATGATCCCAAAGATGCAAGAATCGCTTGCCAAACAGGGATACAAAATGGATGACATCGAGTTCAAGCAATTCCGCAATTCCTCAAGCTCCGGATCTTCCAGCATGGACCTTGACCTGGCCCCTGTTTCCAAAACTACCGGCAAGGAGCCTGTGTTCTACAAGAATGGTGAGGAGGTGTCGCCGCGGACGTTCATGAACGACGCCCAAAAGACGATGAATACGGTTTATAAGCAGCAGCACGAAGGCCTCAGTGCGAAGGCTTCCGAGATGAACCTCACAACTTCAGCCCACCCGGAAGCCTATAGTTCACCGGAACTTCTGAAGAAGGATGTGGATTACAGCAAACTGAACGCCGAAGACATAGCGAGCATCGGTAAAGTGCTGGAATCCAAGGTCAACACCATCGAAGGCAACATCCGGATGACGGAAACGACCAAACTGCAGGCCAAGTGCAGGGAATCTACCAAGGAAATCGACAACATGCTTGTTCCGAAACTGAAACAGGAGCTCAATAAAGCCACTAATGCGAAGGATGCCGAAAACATTGCCCGCGACATCGAGTACTGGCAGAATATGAGCAATAAGCTCAGCAAGATAGGGAAGGAAACCAACAATCCTTACGAAATCCTCGATCTGAACAATCAGATCCAGCGGGAGACTGGCGGAAAGGATGCCATTCAGGTCGTCAATGACCTGATCAGGGAATTCAATCCTGCTTTCAAGCCAGCTCCGGCCAACTAAATGAAATAAAAATGCCCGGTTTTTGCTATATTTGCTTTAAGAAAACTAAAACCAAATCAAGATGAAAAAGATATTGATAACACTTGTGCTGGCGCTGATCGGCGTGACCGCCTCGGGCCAGGTCGTGTACAGCACGGACTACAAGAGCGAGGCCCAGGTCAAGGTCTATGTCACCAAGTACAAAAGTGAGGCGGACCTAGTGGTTTACAAGACCACCTACAAGAGCGAGGCCGACGCCAATAAGGGAATATGGTTCTTCACCAACTACAAGAGCGAGGCAAAAAAGAAGATCTGGTTCACCGATTACAAGAGCGAGGCCGACATAGTGGTCTATTTCACGACCTACAAGAGTGAAGCAGGTTGGAAGAAGAATTCCAAGAAACACATGATGTACTGACAAAGAGGAAAAGAGTCATGACAGCAAAATCATTTACCTGCCGCTGGAGCCTTTTGGCCCTGACGGCGGTTTTGTCGTTTATTTCCACAGTTTTCTCCTCCGCTCAGCCTGTCGGGATAGCACCTGACAAAGAGACTCTTTCGGCTCCGTTCTCGCCAAAGGACGAGGCCGCTTTCAAGGCTCCGGAAAAGGTGTTTTACCCTGAGACCTGGTTCCATTTCATCGGAGGGAACGTCTCAAAGGAAGGCATTGACGCCGACCTTCAGGCAATCGCTGACGCCGGAATTTCCGGAGTCCAATGGTTCCACGGATATTTCGGAGGCCCATGGCCAGCGACAGGTCACCAACTCACGACCCTGAGCCCAGAATGGGAAGAAATGGTCGGCTACCTGGGACGCAAGGCTAAAGAACTGGGCCTGAGGCTTACGGTCCAGACTTGCCCCGGCTGGTCAATGGCCGGCGGTCCCTGGATCCAGCCGGAAAACGCGATGAGGACGCTCGTGTGGTCGAGGACAGACATCCCGGCCGGAGAAAAAGCGTCCTCCCCTCTCCCGAAAAGTACTGCCGAAGAGCCCTGGAGGGACTACCGTGACATCACGGTCCTCGCCTTCCCCACCCCTTTGGGAGACACAGGGAAAGCCCTTTTGCCGGAATCAATCGATGGCGCCGAAGATTGGAAGGCCATGCTTCAGGGATTGAACAGCAAGGACATCCAGCTGAAACCCGGCACGACCAGCACAATTTCCTTCACTCTTCCGAAAGGTGAGGTTATCCGTACCCTGGAGCTGCCTCCCGTGGGCGCCTTCAGCCATAATTTCTGCTACGATCCGGGAATACACGTCAAGTTGACCGGCAAGGTGGCTGGTGAAGAGAAGATCCTTGTCGATGCGGATTTCCCGATGAGCAACTGGCAGGACGGAGGAGCCAACAACATGGTGTTCGCCTGCAATGAGGTGGAAGGTGTTGAGCGATACACCTTTACGTTAACAAATGCCCACCCCGCCAGCGTCCGTTTCGTCCGTTTCTGGTCCGCCGCCAGGAAGAACAGTTGGAGAGGAGAGGCCGGCTGGACATTGATAGCGAAAGAGATGGACCAGCAGCACACGGAGCAGAATCCCCTGGCATTTGTCAAGACCAAGGACATTATCGACATCTCCGACAAGATGACCCCTGACGGCCGTCTGGACTGGACTGCCCCCGCGGCCAATTCTCCCCAAGGGACTTGGACGGTCCTGCGGATCGGCCATGTCAACGCCGGAAAACGCAACTCCCCCGCTCCTCCTGAGGCAACCGGCTGGGAGTGCAGCAAGTTTGATCCCAAGGGGGCTGAGATCCAGTTCGCCAACTATGTCGGAATGTTGAAGGACGGTCCTTTGAAGGACAGTGCCAACGGCATGTTAATGGACAGTTGGGAGTGCAACACCCAGACCTGGACTGATTCGATGGAGGAGGATTTCAAGGAAACCGCAGGGTACAACTTGAAGGAAAAGCTTCCTGCCCTTATGGGCTATGTACTTGACAGCCAAGAGGAGACGAGCCAATTCCTGATTGACTGGAGGCGGACGGTCAACGTCCTCTATTGCGAGAACTTCTTTAAGAAAATGACCGACCTCGCCCATGCGAAAGGCCTTGAGGTCCAGTTCGAGACCGCCGGCAGCGACGTTGTCACGATGGATCCCATGGAGTATTTCAAATACGCCGATGTCCCGATGTGCGAGTTCTGGCAGCCATTCAGCGAAGGCTATGTGGGAGATCTCGACTTCAAACCTATCCACCCCACCGCCTCCGCGGCCCACATCTATGGCAAACCGAGAGTCGCTTCGGAAAGTTTCACCAGTTTCTCCCTGACATGGGACGAGCACTGGCAGATGCTCAAGGAAGTCGCCAACTTCAACATGGCCCAGGGAGTGACCCACAATGTGTTCCACACCTACACCCACAATCCCCAGATCGGTTTCCTGCCCCCGGGAACCAGCTTCGCGAACAGCATCGGCACCCCGTTCCTGAGAGGACAGACCTGGTGGAAGTACATGAATCACTTCACCACATACCTTGCCCGCACAAGCTACCTTCTGGAGCGTGGCCGCCCGGTGGCCGACGTCCTGTGGTATCTCGGCGATGAAGTCGGCCACAAACCCTCGCAATACACTGGCAGCGGGAAGCGCCAGAGCGGAGAAATACGTTTCCCCGCCGGATTCAATTATGACTATTGCAACCCGGACGCCCTACTCACCCGCATGAGTGTCAAGAACGGGAAGATTGTCACTCCTGAAGGTATTGAATATGAAGTCCTTTGGATCCCCGAGAACGAGAGGATGCTCCCTGAGACTGTCCAGAAGATCGCTGAGCTTGTGAACGCCGGAGCGAAGGTGATCGCCAATGCCCCCGTCGGGGTTGCCACCCTCAAGGAGGGCGAGGCTGATAAACTGGCCAAGGCCGTCGAGACACTCTGGGGTGGAACCTCAGAGGGGTTCAACAAGATAGGCAAGGGTCGCCTGGCTGTAGGAATGAGCCTCGACGAGGCCCTCAAGGCTTTCGGCCTGAAACCTCACCTTGATGACGGCGGCGCTGAGATCATGTGGTCCGAAAGGAGAATCGATGGAGCGCGCTGGTACTACATTGGAGCTCCCGCAGGAGAATCCTTCAAGGGTACAATCCGTCTCGAAGGCAAAGGCAAAGCCGAATGGTGGGATCCCGTCAGCGGGACCGTCAAGTCGCTGAAAGCCAAGGGCTGGGGAAGGATGAAAAAAATATTCCTCGACCTCGCTAAGGCAGAGAGCGGATTCATCGTGTTCCGCAATGGAGCCTCATCTCCGAGCGTTAAGGATAAGGCTTTCGCCAAAGCAGAGCCCAAAGGCAGCGTCGCTGTCGAAGGTTGGACGGTCAAGTTCCCCGACGGTTGGGGCGCACCCAAGGATAAGATAACCCTAAATGAGCTGAAACCCTGGAAAGACCTGCCTCTTGGCGACGAGGGCAAATCCTTCTCCGGAACCGCCACATACGAGACAACTTTCACCATAGGCAAAGAGCAACTAGGCAAAGAACTAACCCTTGATCTCGGAAAAGTAGATTTCATCGCTGATGTCAAGGTCAACGGCCAAAGCGCCGGAGTCCTTTGGACCGAGCCTTATTCATTGAATATCAGCAATCTGGTTAAAGAGGGCGAGAACACCCTGACAGTCGATGTGACCGGAACATGGTACAATCGCCTGGTCTACGACGCCTCCCTGCCAGAGGCAGAGAGGAAGACCTGGACGATAGCCGGCCCCGCCGCAGGAAGTCAGCTTCACGACTCAGGACTCCTCGGCCCGGTCAGAATAGAATATTGAATATGAATAGAATTCTCTCGCTTTTCACTCTAGTTCCCAGCGTATTTGCCTTACTGGCAACCAGCTGTTCCCAACCGTCCGAATCCTATCCGGACGGAGAGAGTCGCTACGAGTCTTTCGCTCCCGACGGGATTCCTTTCGTCATAGCGGACTCAACCTGGACCATCGACAAACGAGGCAACCATAGGGCCGTTGTCAAAGTGGAAGACGCTTCTTCTGAAGGAGTTGTGGCGGATCTTCCATGGAGAAGGCCCGACCTTTATCCGGACGACTACAGGGTACTGGTGACAGACAGCGAAGACAACGAGATAACCGATGTCACTGTTCCAGTCTTGACTTCGGAAAAAGGCCGTGTCATATTCAGGCCATCCGCCGGAGCCGGGAAGTATTACATCTACTATCTCCCGTTCATTTGGGAGGGAGGCTTCAATAATGTCTCCAACTACCTGCCGGCCGTCTACAATGCCGACAAAGAATGGTTGAGCCGGATTGAAGGCAAGGAAGACGGATTGCCCAAGGCGACCGTGGAGCGCTTCGAGAGCGCCAAACGCTTCCATTTCTGGACCCCGATGGGCCTGATAGCCACAAAAGAGGAGACAGAGGCCATCAAGGCGGCCGCCGGCAAAGACATGGTCGTGTTCCCAGAAGACAGGGCTTTCCCGATCCAATTGCGCAGGGATCTTCCTTACCGTTGGAAAGACGGGCCCAAAAACCTGTTTAAGGGATATGCGATGAGGAACGAGTACTACTGCTGGCAGTTCGGAGTCTGGGCCGTGGGGAAAGAACTGAAGAATGTGAGGGTGTCCTTGTCCGAACTCAGCAACGGGAAAAGCGTCATAGGAACCGACCAGATGACTTGCTTTAACCTGGAAGGAACCTCTTATGACGGAAGCCATCTGGAATTCACCGTCGACGTTCCCAAAGACAGGATACAAGCACTCTGGTGCGGAGTCCAGATCCCCCTTGACGCCAAGCCCGGCACCTACAAGGGAAATGCGGTCATATCAGCGGAAGGAACTGATCCTCAAACCATTCCACTAGAGATAAAGGTTTCCTCCAAAGTCCTTGAGGACAAAGGAGATTCCGAAGTCTGGCGCCATGCGAGGCTACGCTGGCTCAACTCCACGATAGCCCTGGACGACGAGGTCGTAGGTCCCTTCGATGAGATCAAGCTGGATGGCGACAAAGTTACCGCCACGGACAAGATCGTTAAAGTCGGCTCCAACGGAATGGTCCAGAGCGTCAATGTCAATGGAATAGATGTCTTGTCCGCTCCGCAGAGACTTGTCATCTCCACAAAATCCGGAGACATCGAGTTCCAGGCGGATAATCTTGACATCCACAAAGATGCCAGCGGTATCGTCAGGTGGACCGCGTCATCCTCTAAGGACGGACTCGAAATCGTCATGGATGGCAATATGGAGTTTGACGGCCATCTTCATTTCGACATCAACGTCTCTTCGGACAAAGATCTCGAAGTCAATGATGTGAGACTTGTAACGGCCTACACGCCTTATTCTTCTGAATATTTCATGGGAGCGGGATTTGACGGGGGCTATCGCCCCATCAAGCACCTCTGGAGATGGGAAGGTCCATTCGACAGTTATTGGATGGGAGGAGTGAAGGCAGGACTTCACACCGAGTTCCGGGGAGGGACTTACCATGGTCCTCTTCTGTTCGCCTATAATCCTGAGCCGACCCCGGTCTGGAGCAACTCAGGACAGGGATATGTCTCTGTCTCCGGGGCCAAAGGGAAGGAAGCCACAGTCGTGGCCTCGACCGGAAAAAGAACGATCGGGAAAGAACCTGTCAATTTTGAGTTCAACCTGACCATCACACCGGCAAAACCGGTCGACCCCGCCAAACAGTTCTCCATGAAGTTCTTCCATGCGAATCCAAAGGACTTCGACAAGGCCGCCGAGGACGGGGCCAACATAGCGAACATCCATCACGCCCAGCACCTCAACCCCTACATCAACTATCCATTCATCGTACGTGACTCCTTGATCTCTTTCATCAATCATGAGCACGAGCAAGGCCGTAAGGTCAAGTTGTACTACACCATGAGGGAGCTGTCCTCCCACTGCGAGGAGATCTACGCTCTTCACAGCCTGGGTCACGAGATCATGCGGGAAGGACATGGTGAAGGGAACGCCTGGCTGTGTGAGCACCTGATAGAGGATTATGTTCCTCAATGGTACACTCCTTTGAACAGTTTCAGCCCCTGGGATTCTGACGCCGCGATACATCTTGTGAGCGAGTCCCGCTACATCAACTACTTCCTCGAGGGATTGCGCTGGATGGAAGAGAATTACGGGCTGGACGGGCTCTACATGGACGATGTCTCCTGCGACAGGACCACCATCAAGAGGATACGCAAGATTCTCGACAGATACCATGACGGGTCCCTTATCGACCTCCACTCCAACACATGGTACTCCAAGGGTCCGGCCAACCAGTACACGGAGTTCTTCCCCTACATCGACAGGCTTTGGTTCGGAGAAAGTTTTGAATATGACAAGATGACTCCTGACCAGTGGCTGGTCACCTTCTCCGGGATTCCTTTCGGAGTGATGAGCGAGATGCTGCAGGACGGCGGAAACCGTTATCTTGGAATGGTTTACGCAACTACAGCCAGGCACTCCTGGTCATGGACAGATGGCAATAAGTCTCCGGTTCCGATGTGGAAGTTCTGGGACACGATCGGCATCAAAGACGCCAAGATGGTCGGCTATTGGGATCCCGATTGCCCGGTCTGGACCTCTGACCCGGAAGTCAAGGCAACGGCTTACATCAAAGACGACAAGGTCATTGTCTCCATAGGTAACTTCTCAGTAAAGGATAAGACTATCACTCTGGGAGTTAATTGGAAGAATCTGGGAATGGATCCGGCGACGGCCAAAGTGTCCGCACCGGAGATTCAGAATTTTCAGGAGGGGAGATCCTTCGCTCCGCTCAGGATGACAGGGAGCGTGACGATCCCGGTGGAGAGCAAGAAAGGATGGATGATAATAATTGAGAGATAAGAAGATATGAAGCGAATGATTCACAACAGATTGGCTTTGGCCCTGGCTATAAGTGTCAGCCTTTTGGGCACCGGCCTTCACGCCCAAAACTCCTTCATGGTCAAGACCTCGGAAGAGCGACAGGAGTATAACCCCATGATATTCGGGGCCTTCCTGGAGCATTTCGACAACCAGGTCTATGGCGGAGTCTTCTGCCCCGGCAGTCCACTAGCTGACGAGGATGGGTTCCGCAAGGATGTGATCGAGGCGGTAAAGGAGCTCAAGGTTCCGATCGTGAGGTGGCCGGGAGGTTGTTTCGTGTCGGCCTACCACTGGAAAGACGCGGTGGGTCCGAACCGCCAGGCCGTCTGGGACAAGGCATGGCAGGTCGAGGATCCGAACACTTTCGGCACCGACGAGTTCATCAAGTGGTGCCGCAAGGTAGGCTGCGAGCCTTTCATTTGCACCAACGCCGGCACCGGCACGATGGAGGAGATGAGCGACTGGGTGGAATATTGCAACCAGACCAAAGGCAAATTCGCCCGCCAGAGGGCCGAGAACGGCCATCCGGAGCCTTTCAATGTGAAATATTGGAGCATCGGCAACGAGAACTGGGGAAGGCATGAGCTCGGCGAGAAGAGCATCGACGAGTGGTGCCCGCTGGTGACCGAGAGTGCCAAACTGATGTTGAGCGCCGACAAGAACATAAATCTTTTCGCCGCCGCGACTCCCAACCGCGATTGGACTTATCCGCTGCTGAAAAAAGCCGGATACCTGCTGGACTTTGTCTCCATCCATGGCTACTGGGTGTGGCACGACATAAGCAAGGATCCAAACACCTACCTCCAGTGCATGATGAGGACCGACAATCCGGAAACGGAGATCAGCAAGACAATCAGCATCCTCGATGAGGCCGGTTACGGGGACAGGATCAAGATCGCCTTTGACGAGTGGAACCTGAGGGGATGGTACCATCCCGGAATAGCCGAACTGAAAAAAGGTTATGACTATGCCGCCCGACGGGAAAACGACTTCGCCTACACCTACACCATGGCGGACGCCATCTTCTCCGCTTGCTTTCTCAACACCTGCCTCCGCCATTCGGATCATGTGGACATCGCCTGCATCTCCCCTATCACCAACACCAGGGGACCGATATTCGTACATCCTGAGGGAATAGTCCGCAGGACCCACTTCTACACGATGAAGATGTATTCCAATGACTTGCTCCCTTACGTCGTCCCCACCGCCAACATAGTGGAGGATCTTTGGAATGGAGACAGTTCGACCGAAGTTCTCGACATCCTTCTGACTTCTGACAAGGAAGGGAAGAAATATGTCTGCTCGGTCTCCAACAAGCACCCGGAGAAAGCCGTACCTCTCACTCTTGACTTCAAGGGAATGGGAATAAAGGCCCCGAAGAAGGTCTCCGCGAGGATTCTCTCAGGCAATTCCGCCCTGGACTACAACGACATTGGAGACGAGCATGTCAAGCCCTACGACACCGCCCTCACCGTAAGTAAGGACGGAACCGTCTCGATACCAGCACATTCCGTCACTCTCCTATTCTTCGAATAAGACATGTTCAAAAAGTGTTTGGCCATCGCCGCGACGGTTCTGGCGATCTGCTCATGTTCGAGGACCACATCAGTTGACAAGACCATCTCTCTTGCGGGAGAGTGGCGTTTCGCCCTGGACTCGACAGGAATCGGTGAGAGCGAAGAATGGTTCGGGAAAGAGCTCCCGGACCTTATCCAGATGCCCGGATCCTGCGAGCAGAGAGGGTACGGCATTCCCGCGAAAGAAGCCACTGTTGGCCGTCTGACCAGGGTGATCCGCTACGAGGGCAAGGCATGGTACTAGAAAGAGATCGACATACCTTCCGCATGGGAGGGCATGCGCGTGGAGTT
>JAEEGJ010022580.1_pt1 | contig 13341 bp, 10 predicted proteins | sample 8958761 | NCBI WGS metagenome assembly JAEEGJ01 (sample SAMN16246546, study PRJNA631951) | gut metagenome | biome: gut microbiome; feature: rumen; material: RS-attached | host: Bos | place: Iran: Karaj | collected 2018-10
TCCGAGATCATCTGATGATGCAGTCTTTTTGATTAGGAATCTGTTGTCATGGATTCTGAAAAAGAAACAAACAACATTGTTAAGGAGATATTTACCCGTCATCTTTTTATAGGTGATGCCATTGAGTCCTCTCAGATCCATCAATTTTTACCATTCATTTTGTATTCAGAATTCGTGTATTACTTATTCATTTTTGATAAAATCTAACCACATAAAAAATATTTCATTTTTTTGTTTTTGAACGTCAGAAAGGGCGTATATCGATGAAAAAGATTAACGTTAATTATGTACAGAAATGTTTGAATTATAAGTTTGAAAATATTGATCTACTATATCAGGCGTTTATAAGAAGATCGTATTCACGTGAACATGGCGGCGAAAACAATGAAAGCCTCGAATTACTGGGTGACAGTATTCTCTATCTTTTTGTTACCAAATATTTATTTGAACGATTCGGCAGTATGAAGTCTGAGAATCCTTATGATTTTGATTTCAAAAAAGACAGGGATCAGTTCTGGGTATCGAATAATTTTACTGAAAAAGAACTGAGTATCATCAGACAGAAACTTATTGAAGGGGAATACCTTGCTGCCCGGATTGAGAGCATGGATCTCAAGGATTATATGAAACTTGGTAAACTTGAAAGAAAGAAGCATGAAGAAAACCTCATGAAAACCAAGGCGGACCTTTTCGAGGCACTGCTTGGGGCAATTGCGATCGACTGTGATTGGGATTATGAAATTATTCAGAATTCAGTTGATTATATGCTCGATATTGATAACTATATGTCAAAAAATCTTGTCACAGATGATAATTACATCCTTCTGCTCGAGCAGTGGAATAAAAAGGAATATGGTGCATCTCCTTATTATGAACTGAAACATAATGATGACAATTCCTATTTTGCCTATGTGACGATAACCACCGAGTCAGGTGAAAAAACATTTGAAGGTGACGGTAAAAACAAGACGATTGCCAAGAATGATGCTGCCAGAAAAGCTTATGACTACCTGGATATCCATGATGAGCTATACAGTATAAGAGATGAAATGCCCGAAAGTATAACCGTCGATAATGCCGTGGCTCATCTTAATGAATTATCCCAGAAAGGATTTTTCTCGACTCCGGAGTATTCATATGGTGATGAACAGTTGTTTGACAGCGACGGTGATCCGTACTGGAAATGTACGTGCATTATCCAGAGCAAGTCACTTCGTGAAACAGCTTATGCATCCACAAAGAGCAAAGCCAAAATGTATGCCGCTTTCCTTGTACTGAATTCAATATTTGGGCTCGAGGATGATGACGAATAACTGTCACTGACAAGAAAAAAGGCTGCAGCGCAGCCTTTTTAATTACATTATTAACTGGAAAACTAATGACCGCCCTGGTGTCCGCTTTCCACTGCAAAGTGATAACACTGTATTGTCAGTGCCTCTGCCATTGCTTCAAGGTTATCCGAATAATGCGATCTTCCGCTCCATGGGTCTGAAGTATTGGGAGAAAAACCGAATTTTCCGGCATTTTTTTCAAGACCACTGGGATATTTCATAAAGCAATAGGGAGCATTGCTTCCAGCTTTTTTGAATCGTTCAAATTCCTGAGAGCCTGTGAAACAATAATCTCCCACTACATCAAGCATTCTTGTAATAGCATCCACCATTTTTAAACAGGAGTCTTCGGCGAGAAGTTTTGTATTGGGTGCTATTTCCTGTTTAAATATGCTGTTACATCTATTTCCAAAGTTGTTCAGAAGTGTCTGGCCATCAGTAGTTTCACATACATCCTGTGTATATGAATCAACTATCAGAAATGAAAGATATAGAGAGGGTTCAATTTTGAATACTCCGTCACCCAGCTGAACAAACAGAGACGAAAGACCGGTGTGCTCCGTCATATATTTCTCGTAATCCTTTCGCCTGGCTGTTCTGTAGCCTTTCTGATATGAATCAAGGGACATTGACGTATTGTCAAAATTCTGTCTGTAGAATCGTTCTGATTCATCTGCATTGATATCAAGAATACTATTATCTCTTGACATCATAAAGTTGAAGTCACTGATTGTGTCTGCAAATGCGTTGTATAGTTCTTTGTCGAATTCTGCTTCTTCGAAATTAGCTTTGATAAGTTTGATTTTGAATGCTCTGGCAAAACCTCCATTGGAAAAACTAATAAGCAGTTTTGCACATTCAGCAAACAGATTTTTTAAAGGAATGAGGGTGTTGAAATAATACTGAGTGGTGTCAAAGGCTTTTTTTGCATTTGACGACAATCCGGAATACCAATCCGGTTTTGTAAAATTAATATAGGGCTCAAATGTTCCTTTCTGTGAAACAAGAAAGCTCGGTATCCATCCGTCAGGTCCGAAGTCGTGCATCCATAACGCTTTACATGCATCATTAGTGGAATGATAATCATTTTCTTCGATCGAATGCCTCAGTTTTTTTATAAAGGAATTCACTCGCTGTGTGACACCGTTTATTTCGCCGGTAATAACCTTTGTGCTTAAATTTTCCCAGTTATCAGCGTCTTTCAGCGCTTCTTTCATACTTTCTAATTCTTCAGCTTCATCTTCACTGAAATCAAATCCTTCAGCCATATTGCCTCTCCTTATTCAGTAGCATTAAATGTGTGAAAGAGATTAGAATCTTAGCTCATATTCACGCACGTACCATCTGCCATTGCCTTTGCGAATACAGTTGCGCCTGACAGGGGATCCAAGCTGTTTTCCATTCTGGTCGAATGCGATTGTTTCAACCGATGCATATTCAACCTTTTCACCGTATCTGGCTGCGATCTTAGCTTGCTCATCAGGTGACAGGAAGTATGCATCCATGCCGCCTTTGTCATCATAACCTTTGACGACTGTTATCTTTGTTTCATCCGGAGATACCAGTGCATGGACATATTCACCATGGAAACGCTCCTGATGAAGATCCCAGAAATACAGCATCAGGGATTCCTGTGTAGGAGTTTCTCTTCGTTCAGGCTGGATACAGTCTGTATAAAGCTTGTAATTCTTTTCCTTGATTGCCTGCTGGAAGATTTCAACAAGGCGTTCCGGAGTGACATCATCAGGTACAGATTTGACTGTGTACCAGCTTTCCTTGATCGCTTCAACTTCTTCTTCACCAATGAATTTTCCTGTGTTCTGACCTTCTTCTGCATATATTCCCATGACGTGACCTGGAACATACAGTGCGATCGGTTCAACGACCAGTGCGTATACCGGTCCGCCGACTTTTTTTGCTCCGGCTTCAGGGACTTCCATTGTTGCAGTTGTGATCTGGCCGAGAATCGTCCATTTCTTGACCTCCTGCATTGTGGCATCTACCAGACGTCGGTATCGCTTTACAGCTTCATAAGGGCCAAGCCAGCTTCGGTCATCAATCTTGATAAAGTACATTCCGGTGGAACGTTTACCAACATAAACATATTCTCCGGTTACTCCCATGAACTGGTTCATCGGATACATAACTTCGTCCAGTACCAGATATTTTCCTGTAAGGTCTTCCAGCTGGATTTTCTTGATATCCGGAGTGGGGAAGGGATTTTCGATGATCTGATCTTTGTATTGTCTGAGAAGATCATCCCACGCCTTCTTGCTTTTCTCGGCATAGAGTTTGCGGATGTTCTCTTCATTCTTAAGATAAAGGACCATATCTGACGTGATATTGATGAACTTGCCGGAAGCACCAAGTACACAATTCCTTGCTCTTTGGAAAAGCTCTTTGACTCGAGGATCATCCGGTGCAAATTCATTAAGGATCATGACTCTGCTTAAAGCTTCTTCTTTGTTAAAGAAATGAACTGTTGCACCTTTTGCACGCTGTACTTCCTTTTCAAACTCAGTCAGATAAACATTTGTGATTCCGATTTGATTGGTAAGATTGGTCGAGTTTACTATAAACGAATTCTTGTCTACCATTTGCATACTCCTTCTTGACAGAAGATATGATAATGAACAAATTATACCCTATGTTTAGGGGGGATTGAAGCAGACTAAATGGTAACTAATCAGAATTGATTCAACCGGAAAATAAAAATTATTTTAAGTTGGTTCTTTTACAGAACAAATTTCGGGATAGGCTTCAGTTTAAACAGATTGTTCCTATGCAGTTCATCAATCCTGGCTTTGATCTTCATATCGGATATTTCACCGGTCCTTATATATCTGTCAAGAGTATCATAGCTGAAGCCGAGATTATCCTCATCAGTTTTGCCGCATAATCCGTCACTCGGAGTTTTCAGTACTATCTCTTCAGGTAACCCCAAAGCCTTTCCAAGTAACCTGACCTCAGTCACTGTCATATCTGCCAGAGGACTGAAATCACCGGCTCCGTCTCCGTATCTGGTTGCATATCCCACATAGTCTTCTGAAAGATTGCACGTATTGGCAACACGTCCGTTATTGCTCTGGGATATTGCATAAATGGTTGCCATTCTTATTCTGGCCGGAAGGTTGATTCTGGTCTGCTCACTTATAGTTTGAACCTGATTTATGCTGTTCAGAACTGCATCGACAGCTTCTTTTATATTTGCTTCGAAATGTTTAATGCCAAGATGTTCGATGACTTTGTAAGCATCTTTGATATCAGGCTGAAAACCATTTGGCATCGTTACTCCGATCACTCGTTCTCTGCCCAGTGCTCTGACACAGAGTGCCGCAGTTACAGCGCTGTCCTTGCCGCCGGAAATACCGACAACGGCATTGCAGCCCGGACCGTTTTCTTCAAAAAACTTACGTATCCATTCTGTACTGTCGATCAGTACTTTTTCCGGATCAAACATATCAGTTTTCCTTTTTCGATATCAGATCTCTGATTCGTTCAGCTGCAATAATGGTCTTTTTGGAATCACCGAATGTTGCCAGTCTGAAATAACCGCTTCCGCATTTCCCGAATCCTTCACCCGGAGTACCGATGACCTGAATCTCATTGAGAAGATAATCAAAGAAATCCCATCCGCTCATGTTACCAGGACATTTCAGCCATATATAGGGAGCATTCTTTCCTCCGCAGTACCATATGCCTAGTTCATCCAGTACTTTCATCAGTACTTTGGCGTTGTTTTTGTAGACCTTCAGTATTTCGTGTATCTCTTTCTGGCCTTCATCAGTGAAGACAGCTGCACCGCCTTTCTGGATGATATATGAGACACCATTTGTCTTTGTGGTTCGGTTGCGCACCCACATCGAGTTGATATTCATTCCGTTACGGTTTAATTCACTGGGAATAATCGTGTAACCAAGTCTTGTTCCGGTAAAACCTGCGGTTTTTGAAAGGGAACAGATTTCAATTGCGCATGTTTTCGCTCCATCTATCTGCATGATGCTGTGGGGAATACTGTCATCTTCAATGAATGCTTCATATGCTGCATCGAAAAGAATAATTGCTCCTCTGTCGTTTGCAAAGTCGACCCATTCTTTCAATTGCTCATAGTTGTAAACAGCTCCGGTCGGATTGTTGGGAGAACAAAGATAAATAAGATCTGCGTCAATGCTTTTATCCGGGGATGCCAGGAACATTGTATCCCGTCCTGTATCCTGGTGGAATATCTTCCTGCCGGCTATTACACTGTCATCAATATAAGCCGGATAGGCGGGTTCCATGATAAGCGCTTTGCTGCTCTGGTCAAAGAGATCGATGATGTCTCCGAGTTCATTGCTGGCTCCGCTTGAAGCAAAGACTTCCTCGGGTTTGATATCAATGCCTTTGTTGACATAGAAATCAGAAATGGCTTTTCTGAAAAAAGGAGCGCCGCATTCAGGTAAATAACCCTGAAAAGTTTCTTTTCTTGACTGGTCATCTACTGCACTGTGCAATGCCTTTATTACGGCATCACATAGCGGCAGAGACACATCACCGATGCCCAGATGATAAAGCTCTTTGTCTGGATTGGCCTGACGGTAAGCCTTGATTTTTTCACTTATGTTATAGAAAAGATACGAATCCTTAAGCTCGGAGTAGTGCATATTCAGATTGATCATCAGACTGTTTCTCCTTCACATATGGTTTCTGCCGGGCCCTGCATTATCACTGTATTGTCATCAAGCACCGTAATATGAAGGTCACCGCCATCGAGATGCATTGTTATAAGACAGTTTCTTTCACATATTCCTTTGGCTACTGCTGCAGCAGTGCTGGCACATGCACCTGTTCCGCATGCAAGTGTGATTCCGCTGCCTCGTTCCCATACTCTCATTCTGAGTTCATTTGAGTCCACAAGTTCTACGAATTCGACATTGACTCCGTCTGGATAATCAGGCATGTGTTCGATTACAGGTCCGTATTCTTCAAGAGGAATGGATGAAACGTCTGGTACAAATATGACTGCATGGGGATTTCCAACGGAAACAGGCATATAGTTGAATGTATTGTCATTGAGTGCGAAACTCTTCTGTTCTCCAACCGTTGCAATTCCCATATTGACCTGAACGGCTGAGACCTTTCCGTTTCGGGTGGTCATATCAAGGTTTTTAATTCCTGACAATGTCTCGATCGTAAGGTTCACTCTGTCTGTATATCCCTTATCGTAGACATATTTGCCGACACATCTTATGCCGTTTCCGCACATTTTGGCTTCACTTCCGTCGGCGTTGAAGATACGCATTTTGAAGTCTGCATTATCTGATGGTGATATGAATATCATTCCGTCTGAACCTACTCCAAAATGTCTGTCTGAAAGTTTCTTTGATAGACTGACAATGTCTTCTGGTACTTCACCGAAAACATACAGATAATCATTTCCCAACCCATGCATTTTTGTGAAGTGCATATCATTACCTCTTCATTAATCGATCGTTGAAACACCGATCGTTATTTCATCAAGAACATCGATCAGGACCTTTACGGTATCCAGCGATGTGAACATTGTGATGTTGTTCTGAATTGCGCATTTTCGTATGGCATTTCCATCGATGTAGTGAACTCCCGATGTCACAGAACGGGTGCATATCACGTAACTGACATATCCGGCGCGGATTGAATCCAGTATCTCCTGGCTTCCTTCAGAGAGCTTATGTCTTACTCTTGTTTTTATTCCGTGATCCTTCAGGAATACAGCTGTACCTATTGTTGCCTCGATGTTGAAGCCCATTTCGTAGAATCTTCTTATGTATGGGAGTGCTTCCACTTTGTCTTCGTCTGCAAGTGAAACCAGGACAGTACCGTAATTCTGGATATTCATTCCCGATGCGATCATTGCTTTGTACATTGCACGGTGAAGTTTATTGTCATATCCGATTGCCTCACCGGTTGATTTCATCTTTGGTGAAAGATAAACATCCATTCCGGTCAGCTTGGAGAATGAAAATGCCGGTACTTTTACGTAATATCGTGGTTTATCCGGTGGAGTCAGCATATTCAGTCCCTGATCTTTCAGTGAGACACCGAGCATAACAAGAGTCGCTATATCAGCGAGACTGTAGCCGGTTGATTTTGAAAGGAATGGAACAGTTCTGGATGATCTCGGATTTACTTCGATTATATAAACATTTTCTTCTTTATCAACTATGAACTGGATATTGAACAGACCGATTATTCCGGCACTTAAACCTATCTTTTTTGAGTAACTCAGGATGGTCTCGCGTACACGATCGGAAATAGTGAAGGGAGGATATACACTGATCGAATCACCGGAATGAACACCAGTCCTTTCAACCAGTTCCATGATTCCCGGAATGAATACGTCCGTTCCGTCACAGATCCCGTCTATCTCGACTTCCTTACCGCGAATGTATTTATCTACCAGAACAGGCTTGTCTTCACTTACTTCGGCAGCAGTTTTCAGATAACTCTTGAGTTCTGAACTCTTAGCAACGATCTGCATTGCTTTTCCACCGAGTACGAAGCTTGGACGTACAAGTACAGGATATCCGATCTTTCTGGCAGCCTTTACTCCTTCATCAATACTGGTTACGGCCACACCTTTCGGTTTTGGAATATCAAGTTCTGTCAGAAGTTTTTCAAATAGATCCCGGTCTTCTGTTTTATCAATGGCATCACGTCCGGTGCCGATAATTGTAACGCCTCTTTCTGTAAGCGGATCCACCAGGTTTATGGCTGTCTGTCCTCCGAGTGTAGCGATGACACCTTTCGGATTTTCATGAATGATGATATTCATTACGTCTTCAACGCATAAAGGCTCAAAATACAGCTTGTCTGAACACGTATAATCAGTCGATACGGTCTCAGGATTATTGTTGATAATGATGGCTTCATAACCGAATTTCTTGATCGTCTGTACTGCGTGGACCGTTGAATAATCAAACTCAATACCCTGACCGATCCTGATCGGACCTGAACCAAGCACTACTATTTTTTCTTTGTCTGAAACGATCGATTCATTTTCCTCTTCGTAAGTTGAATAGAAATAGGGAATATAGCTTTCAAATTCAGATGCACATGTATCGATCATCTTATAAACAGGGAAGAGTTTTAATGTTTTTCTGATATTGAAGATTTCTTTTTCTGACATATTCCAGAGCTTGGCTATTTCTATATCTGAGAAACCCATCTTTTTGGCTTCAGCCAGTATGTCTTTATCATGAGGATGCTGTCTGAGTTTCTTTTCTTCTTCGGTTATGTTTCTGAATTTTTCTAGGAACAGTTTGTCTATGGCTGTTGCTTTATGTATTTCTTCAACAGGACAGTCTCTTCTTAACAGCTCTGCGATTACATATATCCTTTCATCTGTGCATTTCTTTATATAAGCAAGAAGTTTGTCTGTATCGATATTGCTGAATTTACTGTCTTCCATATGGTAGTGTTTTGTCTCCAGGGAACGGATGGCTTTAAGAAGACTTTCCTCCATCGTTCTGCCTATGCTCATGACTTCACCGGTGGCTTTCATCTGTGTTCCAAGGTTATTGTCTGCATCTGTGAACAGATCAAACGGGAAGCGGGGCATCTTTGTTACCACATAATCGAGAGTAGGTTCGAATGAAGCCGGAGTATTGGCAATCATGATCTCATCGAGAGTCATTCCGATACTTATTTTGGCTGATACTCTTGCGATCGGAAATCCGCTTGCCTTGGAAGCAAGAGCAGATGATCGCGATACCCTGGGATTGACCTCTATGAGGTAATACTGGAATGAATTCGGGTCCAGTGCGAACTGAATATTGCATCCGCCTTCTATCTTTAGGGCACGGATTATTTTGAGGGCACTGTCACGAAGCATGTGATATTCACGGTTCGTTAAGGTCTGTGAAGGGCATACGACGATCGAATCTCCGGTATGAATTCCGACCGGATCGATATTCTCCATATTACATACAGTGATAGCTGTGTTATTTGAGTCTCTTATTACTTCATATTCGATTTCTTTATAACCTTTGATACTTTGTTCGATTAACACTTCTGAAACAGGCGATAATTCAAGCGCTTTCTTTAAAAGAGGAATAAATTCCTTTTCGTTTGATGCAAAACCTCCTCCGGTACCTCCCAGAGTAAAGGCAGGGCGAAGGATCACTGGATATCCTATTTCTCTTGCGATCCTTATTCCTTCTTCCAGTGTCTTCGCTATATCTGACGGCAGAACCGGTTCTCCCAGATCCTTGCACAGTTTTTTGAATAACTCGCGGTCCTCAGCCTGTTCGATACTGTTGCTGCTGGTTCCAAGCAGTTCTGTACAGCATTCCTTGAGGATTCCTTTTTTCTCTAGTTGCATTGCAATGTTCAGACCGGTCTGACCTCCCATGCTGGGAAGGATCGCATCAGGTCTTTCATGTCTTATCACTCTTGCGATATATTCAAGCGTAAGCGGTTCCATATAAACTTTGTCCGCTATTGTTTTGTCAGTCATAATCGTTGCAGGGTTGGAATTCACCAGTACTACTTCATATCCTTCTTCCTTGAGAGCAAGGCATGCCTGAGTGCCGGCGTAATCGAATTCTGCAGCCTGTCCGATGACGATAGGACCTGAACCGATGATGAGGACCTTTTTAATATCTGTTCTCTTAGGCATTTTTTCTGTTCCTCATCACTTCTATAAATTCATCAAACAGATAACCGCTGTCCTGCGGACCAGGCGAGCTTTCAGGATGATACTGGACACTGAAAGCATTATCCTGTTCGCATCTGACTCCTTCGATCGTTTCATCAAGAAGGTTGATGTGAGTTATCTGTAACGGTGTATTTGCAATGCTTTCTTTGTCTACGGCATACGAATGATTCTGTGAGGTGATCTCAATATGTCCTGTTAATAGGTTTTTGACAGGATGGTTTCCGCCTCTGTGCCCGAATTTCAGTTTGTATGTTTTTGCTCCGTAGGCCAGAGAAAGCAGCTGATGACCGAGGCATATTCCGAATAATGGAGTTTTTCCGATAAGCTGTCTGATGGTTTCAATCGTTTCTGGTACATCGGTCGGATCACCGGGTCCGTTTGATATCAGTACTCCATCGGGATGCATACTGGTTATGACATCCGGAGATGTATTCCATGGTACGACAATGACAGAACAGTTTCGTTTTATCAGGCTTCTTGCAATATTCATTTTCATTCCGCAGTCTATGATTGCCACTTTGAATTCTTCATTATCAGCATTGAGGCATTTGATTGCCTGAATACTGTTTTTCTTTACTGCATCAGTTGAAATACTGTTGCCATTGATTATCTTTAATCCCTTTTTAAGGGTTGTTGATGCATCTGTTATAAGTACTTTCTGACTTCCTTCATTTCGTATTGTTCGGGTTAGTTTGCGTGTATCGATCCCGTAAATTCCGGGTATTCCCTTATCAGAAAGCAGTTCAGATATATTTTTTTCGCTTCGGAAATTTGATGGTTTGTTATTTATTTCTCGTACTATGAGTGCTCCGATGGAAATCCTGTCACTCTCAAAATCATCACTGTTTATCCCGTAATTACCGATCAGAGGATAGGTCATGACTACAGCCTGGTATGTATATGACGGATCAGAGATTATTTCCTGATATCCGACCATGGAAGTGTTGAATACTATTTCGCATAATCTTTCATTCCTGCTGCCGAATGAATAGCCGTAGTATTCCTGACCGTTTTCAAGTATCAGTTTTCTGTCATAATTCATACGGTTTCTCCGTCCTGATTTCTTTGAGAAAGACCTTTTTCAAATCTGTCTTTTCTTGTGTCTGCCGGTACCAGTGTGGGGTAGTTACCGTCAAAACATGCGCTGCAGTAATCGTTATTTCCGATAAGGTTTCCAAGCTCACTGACCGGAAGATAACCAAGTGAATCGACTCCGATCATTTTCGCTATTTCTTCTACAGAATGCTTACAGGCAATAAGATGTTCTTCGGAATCGATATCAGTTCCGTAATAACAGGGGTGCAGGAAAGGCGGAGAAGATATCCTCATATGTATTTCCTTTGCTCCTGCTTCACGAAGCAGTTTTACCAGACATTCACTGGTGGTCCCTCTGACAATAGAGTCGTCTATTAGTACCAGGCTTTTATTCTTTACGACATTCTCTATAGCAGAAAGCTTGATTTTGACCATGTTCATTCTGTCTGACGGGGCAATAAAAGTTCTGCCTATGTATTTGTTCTTTATCAGTCCGATATCATATGGAATGCCTGATGCTCTGCTGTATCCCATGGCGGCATCGATACCGGAATCAGGCACTCCGATCACCAGATCGGCATCGGCAGGATGATATTTCGCAAGTATCTCACCGGCACGGTTGCGGGCAGTGTGCACTGAAACACCGTCTATAACAGAATCAGGTCTTGCAAAGTAAATATATTCAAAAATGCAGAGTTTCTTGTTTCTTTTATGTACATGTTCTTTTCTGGAGATTATTCCGTCTTTGCTGAATACCATCATTTCACCGGGTTCTATGTCCCTTATGAATTCTGCTCCGACTGCCTTGAGTGCACAGGATTCGGAGGCTACGATGTATTTGCCATCTGAAGTTTTTCCCTAACACAAAGGACGGAAACCATACGGCTCTCTAGCACAGATCATTTTCTGGGTGGACATCAGCACCAGCGAGAACGCACCGTCAAGAATGCCCATTGCATTGATTACTGCGTCTTCTATCGAATTGGTCTTCAGTCTTTCTTTTGTAACTATGTATGCAATAGTTTCCGTATCGCTGGTCGTATGAAAAATTGCTCCGGATAACTCCAGCTGATTTCTCAGACCAAATGCGTTATACAGATTGCCGTTATGGGCAAGAGCCATTTTCCCGTTCTGATGGTTCACTTCAATCGGCTGACAGTTTATGCGTTTGTTTCCGCCTGTTGTTGCATAACGGGTGTGTCCGATGGCCATCGTTCCGTTATCAAAACGGGACATTACATTATGTGTGAATACTTCGTTTACAAGACCAAGATCCTTATAGGATTCGAATAATCCGTCCTTGCATACAACTATTCCGCAGCTTTCCTGACCTCTGTGCTGGAGAGCATAAAGACCGTAATAAGTCAGCTGAGCGACGTTGCATTCCTCAGGAGAGAATACTCCGAATATTCCGCATTCCTCATGGATGCTCATTTATTTCCTCTGTTTTTATCTTTTTGCAGAGACAGTTCAAATGCTGCCCCTATGAATCCGCTGAACAGGGGATGCGGTCGAGTCGGTCTGCTTTTGAATTCAGGATGGAATTGAACACCGACATAAAATGGTCTGTCTGAAAGCTCTACCATTTCAACAAGTTTGCCATCCGGTGAGATACCGCTGAGAGTTAATCCTTTGTTTTCAAGTATTTCACGGTAGTCATTGTTGAATTCGTATCTGTGTCTGTGGCGTTCACTTATCTGAGAACTTCTGTAGCAGCGTTCCACGACAGTTTCCGGCCTAATCACACAAGGATAGGCTCCGAGCCTAAGTGTGCCGCCTTTATCGATTTCATCGCTTTGACCCGGCATAAAATCAATGACTTTGTTTTTGCATAATTCATCAAATTCACCTGAATTTGCATCGCTTATTCCGGCGACGTTTCTGGCATATTCGATGACTGCAAGCTGCATGCCGAGACACATTCCGAAGAATGGAAGATTGTTTTCTCTGGCATATTGGATCGAAGTGATCATTCCTTCTATGCCGCGGTTTCCGAATCCTCCCGGAACGATTATTCCGTCAAGACCTGTAAGCTTTTCCGCAACATTATCCTTAGTGATCTTTTCAGAATCTATCCAGTGGATATCAACATGGGTATTATGGGCATAGCCAGCATGTTTCAGTGCTTCAGCGACCGATAGATATGCATCATGCAGTTCAACATATTTGCCAACCAGTCCGATATCGACCTTATAAGTTCTTGTCTTGATCTTCTGGACCATTTCCTCCCATTCGGTCAGATCAGGCTCAGGAGTTTCAAGTCCCAGTTTGCTGCATACGATTGAAGAGAAGTTTGAT
>JAEEGJ010022583.1_pt1 | contig 13340 bp, 7 predicted proteins | sample 8958761 | NCBI WGS metagenome assembly JAEEGJ01 (sample SAMN16246546, study PRJNA631951) | gut metagenome | biome: gut microbiome; feature: rumen; material: RS-attached | host: Bos | place: Iran: Karaj | collected 2018-10
TAACAAATATGGTTATTCTGAAATCGTTAGCAGTAAAGCTCCATACGATTATGAACCTCCAGTTTCAGCGTACAATACAGAATTCGCTGAATTAGGTGGCAAAACATTATTAGAAGATGCCTTAGAGTATTCTGATACCGCAATCTTCTGTATCACAAGACGTGGTTCTGAAGACGAAGATATGAACCTCAAAGATTTACAACTCAAAGCAAACGAGGTCGCTTGCATTGATATGCTTGAAGAAAACTTTGATAAAGTCATTATCTTATTAAACGTCCCAACAGTTATCGAATCCGAATTCTTAGATGATAAGGAAATCGACGCTGCTGTTTATATGGGTCACCCAGGTTTAACTGGTACAAAAGCTGTTGCCGAAATCTTATGCGGTAAAGTCAACCCATCCGGTCACTTAGTTGATACATGGCCATATGATGTTAAGAGTGCGCCATCCTATCAAAACTTCGGTAATGACACAACCTTAACATATACAAGTGGTGCCGCTAATGGTGCGAAATTCACCAACTACTTAGAAGGTATCTATGTTGGTTATCGTTATTACACAACACGTGGTATGGTTGATCCAGACTACGATTACGACGAAGAAGTTCAATACTCATTCGGTCATGGTTTATCATATACAACATTTGATAAATCCATTGTTGAATCCAAGATTGATGCTGATAAGCAAACAGTCGAATTAACAGTCGCTGTTAAGAACACCGGTAGTGTGGCAGGTAAAGATGTTATTCAAATTTATACACATTCTCCATATAACAATGGTGGTATTGAAAAAGCCTACTATTCATTAACTGCTTTCCAAAAGACAAACGAAATCAAAGCAGGTGAAACAAAGAACTATAAACTTTCATTCAGCTTCAGAGATATCGCTTCTTGGTCCACTGAAAAAGGTTATTACGTTTTAGAACAAGGTGAATATGAATTCTCATTAAGAGAAAATGCATGGGACCTTGCGGTTACATCCACAAATAGAGAAAACGTTGTTAAGTACAACTTAGAAAGTGAAGTCGAATTCAAGACAAGTTATCAAACTGGTAAAGAATACGCCAACATCTTCCAAGATGTCGAATTCGGTGGTACAGACACAAAGAACGAATACTTATCACGTAGTGATTTTGCTGGCACATGGCAAAATACAAATCAAATCAACAGAAAGTCTGCTTCTGACTCCAGCCACTTCCCAGGTGGTGTAGAGAATGCCACAAGTGGTCGTAAATTCTCGTTCAAAGACAACCAAATTCCTGGCGAATTACGTCAACAAGGTGTTGATAATGGCTATGACTTCATGGATTTCAAAGATGCAGATTGGGATGATGAACGTTGGGAAGATTTATTAGATCAATTAACAATCAGTGATTTAGAAAACTTAGTCGACCAAGGTTCATTCAAAACCGCTTCTATCAGTTCCATCAATAAAGCTGGCACAACAGACTATGATGGTCCTGGTGCAGCTTTCCACTCTGGTACAGGTCACCCAAGTGAAGTTATCGTTGCTTGTTCTTGGGATACAGAAGTCGCCAAAGTTATGGGTGAATCCATTGGTAGAGAAGGTGCCTCCCGTGGTTTAACAGGTTGGTACGCTCCTGGTATCAATACTCACCGTTCACCATTCGGTGGTCGTAACTTCGAATATTATTCAGAAGATCCACTTATCGCCGGTAAGATGGCTGGTTTCACTGCTCAAGGCAGTATGAAATATGGTGTCTATACATACGCGAAACACTTCATGTGTAACGAACAAGAAAATAGCCGTGCTGGTGTCTTTGTTTGGGCAAGTGAACAAGCACTTAGAGAAATCTATGCACGTGGTTTCGAAATCTACGTTGACTTAGGTGGTATCGGCATTATGTCCTCCTTCAACTGTGTTGGTTCCTGGTGGGCAGGTGGTAATGAAGCCTTATTAACAACTCTCTTGAGAGAAGAATGGGGCTTCCACGGTGTCGTCGTTACTGACTATGCTGGTCCTGACTATATGGCCACAAATATCGGCTTAAGAGCTGGTAATGACTTATGGTTAAATAAAGCCAGTGTTGCTGCTGCTAATACTTACAGTGCTACACCGCATGACGCAACAATCCTCATGAGAAGAGCTGCTAAGAATATCCTCTATGCATGTGCTCATTCCAATAATGTTTGGACTCTTGATGATTACAAAGCAGTCGGCATTAATGAAGTTGTTAAAACAAACAGCTAATCAATAGCATAAACAAACTAATAAGATTGACCCTTTCATAAGGGTCTTTCTTTATTTTATTATTTATTCATAAATAATAATGTGTTATAATGACTATAAATGGATCAAATAAAAATCAATATCGCCGTGGTGGAAGACTCCATCGACGATTTAAACAACTGTTTATCTTTGCTTGATAAGTACAGCAAAGAAAAGAAGGTGCAATTCGACATCCAAACTTTTGAAAGTGGGGATGCTTTCTTGATGCGCTTCAAAAGTCAGTTTGATTTCATTATTTTAGATATCAATTTATCCGCGATGAATGGCATTGATGTCGCTAGATCAGTTAGAGAAAAAGATGAAGAAGTCATCATTATGTTTGCCACTAACTTAGCGAAGTATGCCACCAACGGATATGAAGTTGACGCGATTGATTTTGCGTTAAAACCACTCACGTATGCCTCCTTTTATCTGAGACTCGAACGAGTAATGAAGAAATTGAATAAGAAATCTGATTCATTCTTAGTGGTTCCATGCGATGGTGGGTTTAACAAAATAAACATTAGCGATGTCTTATATGTTGAAGTTATTTCTCACGATATTATCTTCCACATGATGTCTGGTCAAAACATTACAACATCAGGCACCTTAAAGAAATACGACGAGAAGCTTAAGGACCTGTGGTTCATTAGGTGTAATAGCTGTTACTTAGTGAATGCACACAAAATAAAGCGCGTTGAAAAATTAGATATTCAGCTCGTGAATGATGAAGTGATTGCGATATCGCACCCGAAAAAGAAATCATTCATGGAAAGATTTAAGAAATACGTTTTAGAGGAAGGAGAATAATTATGGATTTTGGAACTTTGTTACAAATGTTTATCCCATTTATGGTAGAAATGATCGTTTCTATCGTTATGCTTATCAAGCATCCTTTAAGATTTCGCTTTAAAGCATATATCTCAATTCCTGTTGGGCTATTAATTGCCTTTGCTTCTGCTTTCACGGTCATTCTTGGTCTTCATTTTTTGTTCAAGCCACAAGACTGGAATGAAATACTAAATATCGTTTCTTATACCATTCCTGTTATCGGTTTCTTCTTTGCGTTCTTCTTTGCTTATAAAATCAGCGTTCCTCAATTACTCCTTGCCGTTTCAGTAGCCTACACTTTCCAAGCAATGGCATATCATTGGGTAACTATTGTTTTTGATACTGGTCTTCAAGGCGCTTTATATGATTTATTAGGAGAAAATAAGTTCCAGACAGTTTACCCAGTTATTTACAATATCGGCTCATGGGTCGTTAAAATTGGCATATACGTGCTCTGCTATTTCTTAATTGCAAGAACCTACGTTAAATATTCGAAGTACATTATTAAAACATTGAACATCATAATCATGGGCGTAATTGTTTACTTTGTTATTAACGTCGCAAACGTCTTCATCGTCCAGCACGTTGTTCCAGGATTATATAAATGGGATTCTGTGAATAATAAACTTATATATGATGGCGCTACACGCTGTGTGCTATCTGCGATTCTTATCGTTTTCTGTGTTATTTTCGATACCCTTGTTGTTGGTGGCTTCCGCGTTGTGGAACACCGTCAAGAAACAATGATTATTAAAGCTTCTTTACAATCTAAAGTCAGACAACAAGAAATGATGGAAAAGAATATCAATTTCATCAATATGAAGTGCCATGACTTAAGAAAAGAATTAAGAAGACTAAAAGAGAAAAAGAACAGCCTAACCGACGAAGACTTCTGCTTATTAGAAGAGTCTCTTAACTTCTACGATAGCTCGGTTAAAACAGGCAATATTAACATCGATGCTTTGATACAAGATAAACTCATTTACTGTAACTCATTAGGTATTGAATTTACTGCCTTAGTTGATGGCGAAGCCTTCAAAGAATTAGCGTCAGCGGACATCTACTTCTTACTCGCTAATATCATCGATAATGCGATTGAAGCAACTGAGAATATTGAAGAGCAAGAACATCGAGTAATCTCGTTAACTGCTTCTAAGAAGCAAGGTATGCTCTTAATTGAAGAAACTAACTATTTCAATGGTGAAATAAAATTCAATAGTGATGGCTCAATTAAGACCACGAAAAAAGAGAATACCAAGTACCATGGTTATGGTACAAAATCGATTGCCTACATCGTGAAAAAATACGAAGGCAAAGTCGAATACGAGATTAATGATCATATATTTAAATTAAGGATAGTAATGTAAAATACTGTCCTTTTTCTTAATGATTTTTAAAGATTGCGTAATAAAAAGTGAAAGTTACGCAAAAACTAAAGAATATATTTTTCCCTTTAATAAAATAGAGACGAAATTTAGGAAACTTTTATAAACCTCTGAAGAAGCGTTTTATGTATGCTTTTTGCTGGGTCTAGAAATCCTATTTTCAGAATCGCTCATTGTAAGTGGAATAGATCTATCCATTTAAATGACGAAGAACCCAATTATAGGGAAAGGAAATTTAATAATGAAAAAATCAAAAGTTATTCTTCCATCAATTGGTCTTGCCCTTATTGCCGCATTTGGCTTAGTCGCTTGCGGTGGTAACGGTGGTCAATCCAATGGTGGAAGCCAACAAGGTAGTTCTGAAGTCTCATTAGGCGAAATCACAATTACCGCTGAAGGAAGCAAAACCGAACTTTTAGTCGGCGAAACAGTGCAACTTCATGCTTCTGTTGAAGGTGTTACTTGGAAGACAAGAGCCCCAGCAGTCGCTACAGTTGACGATAACGGTTTAGTCACCGCAGTTGGTGCGGGCTCTGTTAAAATCAGAGCGGAAAAGGACGGTTATGACACTGGTTCTATCACAATCAATGTCCAAAAAGCTCCTGAAAAAGAAGCCCACACAGTTATCGATTTAGAACACGCTGATCACTATTCTCCAACCGGTATCTGGGGTATGGACTTATCAGCCTATGGTATGGGCTTTATGGGCCCAGGCGAAAGCCCAGTTGAAGACAACGGTGGTGCTACCGCAGATAGCCACTCATTAGGTTGGTTACAAGCAGGTTGCAAAGAAACATTAACATTCACCGCTAATAAAGCTGCCGAAGTCGAAATCGGTGTTTCTATGGCCTATAACGCAGAAGTTAGCTTAGCTAGCGTCTTATCAGTCAAATTCAATGGCGCTGCTATTGATATGACAGGCAAAGTTAGTGAAGGTCCAGAAGATGGTGACACAAATAACTATTATGATTTCCACGTTGTTAGCTTTGGTAAAGTCAATTTAATCGATGGCAATAACGTTTTAGAAATCGAAATGATTGGTCAAGGACCAAACATGGATGAATTCAAACTCTATTCCGATGATAAATCCTTAACAATTACTGTTGTTGAACCAGTTGCCAAACCATCAATCGAAGTCACTCCAACAGAAGCTGAAATCGAAGTTGGCGATACAGTTCAATTAAATACCGCTACAGAAGGCGTTGAATACGTCTCCTCTGATCCAAAAGTTGCATCCGTCAGCGCCACTGGTTTAGTTACTGGTGTTGCGATGGGTCAAGCCACAATTACTGTTAGCAAAGAAGGCATGAAGAAAGCCACAGTTGCTATCACAGTTAAGGCTAAAGCTGTTGCCGGTCAAATCGTTCTTGAAGCTGAAGATGCTATCTTACCAGAAGGTACAACCATTCAATTAGAAACAGGTAATAACTGCTCTGGTGGTAAATCCTTAGGTTACTTCTCTGCCGAACAATCATTCGAACTCAAATACACAGCCGCTGAAGCAAAGACATACAAATTATCTATCGTCCTTTCTTCTGCAGCCTTAAAATCTGACTATTCAGGCTTTGCCGATATGGTCGTCAATGATGAAGTCATGACAATGAAACTCAACAATGCTCAAATTTCATTAGGCGAACACACATTACCAGGTAGTAATGGTTGGACAAAGACATGGTCCGAAATCGATTTAGGTGAAGTTAACATCGTTAAAGGTGAAAACGTATTCTCATTCGCTGCTCTCGTCCAAGCTCCAAACATCGACTGTGTCAAATTAACAGATCCAAACGCTTCTCAAGGTGGTCAAGGTGGCCAAACAGTCGTTAAACATGCCGTTTCCTTCAATGCTAACGGTGGTACAGGCGAAATGGCTGCTGTCCAAGTCGAAGAAGGCGAATACACACTCCCAGCATGTACATTTGCTGGCCCAGGCACAAAAGTGTTCGCGGGTTGGGAAGTCACTGTTACTGTCACAATGGGTCAATGGTCTTGGGAACAAGCTCAAGTCTTACAACCAGGTGAAAAAGTTAACATTACTAAAGACACAGAAATCAAAGCTACTTGGAAAGTAGTTATTACAAAAGATGCACAAATCGATTTAAGCAGTGCCTTTGTTATGGAAGCTGAAGAAGCTACTCCAACAATTAACGGCCAACAATGTGTTGCTGAAGATAATGAGTCTTCACATGGTGGCAAAGACGTTGGTTATATGTCCGCTGGTGCAGCCTTAACATTCAATTTCAACGCTAGTGCTGCTGGCAAAGCCAAATTAATCTTAATGGGCAGATCCGCAAGTGCTAACTGGATGAGCAATCCTGTTGAATACTATGATCACGCATTAGAAGAAACAACATCCATCAAAATCAATGATGTTGATGTCTCTGTTGCAGGTAAGGGCTTCTTAGGTTCTGATGGTAAGACATCCGTCCAAGTTGATTTAGGTGAAGTTGATATCCAAGCTGGTCCAAATACAATCGTCCTCACAGCTTTAGCACAAGCTCCAAACATTGACTGTTTTGCCCTCATTAGCAATGGCATTACATTCACATTACCAAACGCTTAATCAATTTTAATTGAAAGGAAATAGGGGGTTTGGGTAACCAAGCCCTCTATATTTAAAAAATATGAAGAAAAAATTATTCTTACCACTTCTTATCTCGTCACTAACAATGGTGATGGGCTTAGCGGCCTGTAATAATGCTTCTACCAATTCAAATGGTGGAGGAAGCAGTCAATCAGGTCAACAAGCCGATAAGAAAGTGTTAAAAGCAAGTATTGAAAAACCAATTGTCGAAATTGGCAAAAGAACAAGAGTCATTTCTGAAGTTGAAGGCGTTAGTTATCGTAGTAGTGATGAAAGCATCGCTACCGTGGATGCACAAGGTAACCTAAAAGCAGTGGAAATGGGTATGGCTTATATCACTGTCAGCAAAGCAGGATATTATGACCGTGTACTCAAGTTCTTCGTTGATGAATATGAAACTGTCGACTATTTAGTGGAAGGTTTAGAAATTGGTCCTGCTATCGTTGGTGTCAAATTAAATCTTGATGGCTTAGTAAAGAAATCAGATTTATCCAAAGCTACATTCAACGTTAAAACCAATGGTTCCAATAGAGAAATTGAATCAGTTGCATTATGTAACGAAGAAGGTGAAATAGTTGAAGGATTAGAAGAATCTCACTATATTCGTTTCAACTTAACATATTCCACTAACTCATGGGGTGTTAATGGTGGTGCCTCTTGCTTCACATACGCGAACAACGTTAATAACTGGACGTCTAATATTAGAGCAGAAGTCTCTTTAGCGTCAGGTGAACTTATCACTACTGAAGATACCTATAACACCACAACACGCAAATTATTAATTAACACTATTAGAAGTCGTATTGTTTTATCCACAAAAGATTGGGGTGAAGCAAAATCACATACTTCTGATGGCTATACATTAACTTATAAAGCCTATGAAACTGATGATTTAAGAGAAGATGGAGTTAAAGATCCATTAATCATTTGGTTACACGGTATGGGTGAAGGTGGTACAGATCCAGACATCGCCTTATTAGGTAACGATGTGACTGAATTAGGTAACTCGCAAATCCAAAGCCACTTTGTTAAAGGCAAACAAAAAGGCGCCTATGTCTTAGCTGCTCAAACACCAACTATGTGGATGAATAGTGGCACAGGTAACAATAACGGTGGTGTTGGTCACTCAATTTACACAAAAACACTCAAAGCCTTAATCGATAAATACATTGTCGATAATGGCGATATTGATACAAACCGCATTTATGTTGGTGGTTGTTCAAACGGTGGATATATGACTATGGAAATGGCCGTAACATATGGTAATTTCTTTAGAGCATTCTATCCATGCTGTGAAGCTTATAGCGATTCTTTCTTAACCGACGAAGACGTTAATAAGTTAAAAGACCTTCCAATGTGGTTTATTCACGCTGCTAACGACACAACAGTGGATCCAAGTTCATTTGTATTACCAACATATCAAAGACTCATGGATGCGGGTGCTAAAGATATTCACTTATCTTACTTCGTTGATGTCCGTGGCACACAAGGTAACCCAGCAGGTAATAACTACATGGGTCACTATTCCTGGATTTATATTTTCAGAGATGAAGTTCAATACGATCAAGAAGACTACAATAATGTCCAAGCGCCATCTACTAAGGCTGTAAAGGATGCGCAAGGTCATGATGTTAACTTGTTTGATTGGATGGAATCGATGAAGTAAAACTCATTATTCATAGATCTCTTTCTTTAGGGGGAGGATAGGCCTAGCCTGTCCTTTTCTTTAGGAAAGACATCTTGTGTGAGAAATGCATAAAGTTATGTATATGCCTTAGGCATTTCCGACACAATATGTTAATCTAATAATGTATTGAAAATATAACAATAATGATGATAGTTCCCCACTATAAAAGGAGAAACTTATGAAAAGAAAACATCAAGATATCCTTGATCAATTAACTCTTGAAGAGAAAGCCAGTTTAATAAGTGGTAAAGACTTCTGGCAAACAGTTAATATTGATCGACTTAACATTCCTAATGCCTTTTTAAGTGACGGTCCTCACGGAGTGAGAAGACAAGCTGCTGCCGCAGACCATTTAGGCTTAAATGCCTCTATTCCTGCGACATGTTATCCAACTGCCGCGACAATGGCGAACTCCTGGGATCCAGAATTAGGTGAAGGATTAGGCCAAAGATTAGGCCAAGAAGCCGCTGTACAAAAAGTTAATGTTTTATTAGGCCCTGGCACTAATATGAAAAGAAGCCCACTTTGTGGACGTAACTTTGAATACTTTTCAGAAGACCCTTATTTAGCGGGTAAAATGGCCGCTGGTTACATTAGAGGTATTCAATCTAATGGTATTTCTGCTTGTGTGAAGCACTTCGCATGCAATGACCAAGAAGAAAATAGAATGACTTTAGATAGTGTTCTTGATGAAAGAACATTTAGAGAAATATATTTAACTGCTTTTGAAATCGCTGTTAAGGAAGGCAAGACAAAGAGCATTATGTCTGCCTATAACTTAATTAACGGTACCTACGCTAATGAAAATGAACATTTACTTGTTGATATCCTTAGAAAAGAATGGGGTTTCAAAGGCTTAGTGGTCACTGACTGGGGCGGCAATAACGATGGTGTTAAATCACTTAAATGTGGTAACCAATTAGAAATGCCAGGTACTCCAGATAGACCAGAAGAAGTATTGAACGCTATTAAAAACGGCGAATTAGATGAATCCGTTTTAGATGATAACGTTGATACATTATTAGATATTATCTTCGACACAATGAAGAATGGTGTGGAAAAAGCACCAGAAAAGTTTGATGTTGAAGAACACCATGCATACGCCCAAAAGTGTGCCGAAGAAAGCGCGGTCTTATTAAAGAACAACAACGTTCTTCCTTTAAGAAAAGAAGACAAAGTCGCATTTATCGGTGATTTCTTATATTTGCCAAGATATCAAGGTGCAGGTAGTTCTATTGTTAACCCAACAAAGTTAGATAATACTGAAAAACTTTTAGGTGAATCGGGACTTAATGTCGTTGGTTGCTGTAGAGGTTTCCATAGATATGGTAAGAAAAAGAAAAAATTACTCAATGAAGCTTTAGATCTTGCTTCAAAAGCCGACATCGTTGCCTTATACCTTGGTTTAGATGAAGTTACTGAAGCAGAAGGCTTAGATAGAGCTAATTTACATTTAGAAAAGAACCAACTTAATTTGATTCAAGAAGTTAAAAAACTCAATAAAAAGATTGTTGTCGTTTTATCTTGTGGTAGTGCAGTTGAAATGCCATTCATCGATGACGTGGATGCAATATTGCACTGTTATTTAAACGGTCAAGCTGGTGCATTAGCGACCTTAAATATCCTTTCAGGTAAAGTTAATCCATCTGGTAAATTATCAGAAACTATTCCAGTTAAATTAGAAGATGTCGCGAGTAGTGATAACTTCCCAAGCCATACTAGAACAATCGAATATCGTGAAGCGTATGGCATTGGCTATCGTTATTTTGAAAAAGCCCAAGTTAAAGCGGCTTTCCCATTTGGCTTTGGTTTAAGTTATACAACATTTGCCTATAGTGGTCTTCAAGTTAATAAAGATGGTGTTTCTTTCGAAATCAAGAATACTGGAAAGTACGATGGTAAAGAAATCGCTCAATTATATGTCGGCTTAAAGGAAAGTGAAATCATTAGACCAACCAAAGAATTAAAAGGTTTTGTGAAAGTTGAACTCAAAGCCGGTGAATCTAAACGCGTTTCTATTCCATTTGACGATAAGACATTTAGATACTTCAACACTAAGACAAATAGTTGGGAAGTCGAAAAAGGTGCCTATGATCTTTATATCGGTTCATCAAGCCGTGATATTCAATTAGAAAGTGTCATTGAACAAAAAGGCACTAACGCTCCAGCACCTTATGACAAGACATCATTACCAAATTATTCTGTTGGTAACTTACGCAATATCCCAGATGAAGAATTTGCAGCCTTATTAGGACATGAAATTCCAAGCGGTGCACTTCCATTTTATAAAAAGAATCGTTTAGTGGTGGATTACAACACCACAATGTCTGAATTAAGATATGCGAAGAGATGGATTGGACGTTTTGTTGGTAAAGCCATCCCATGGTTTGTGAGAGTTTTACGCAAACTCGGTAAGCGCACACTCGCGAATACGCTCGTTATGGGCGTCGTTCACCAACCAATGAGGGGATTATCCCGTTTCAGTGGTGGAGGCATGCGTATGAGCCAATTAGACGGCTTAATTATGATTTTCAATGGTCACTTCTTCAAAGGTTTGCACCATATGAATAAAGAAAAACGCAAATATAAGAAAATTGCCAAGGCTAAAAAGAAAGCTGAGCAAGAATCTAAACAAAAGTAAAAAAATAAAGGGTCTGTGATATTGATACAGCCCCTTTTTTGTTTGCTAGAGTGCTTTTATATGGTTTAGTATATGCGTATGAAGAAAAGAGTTTTATTAGCATCACTCGTATTCGTTTTACCTTTTACGCTAACTGGCTGTGATAGAGCCTCTTGGAGTGATTTAAACACACCAACTCGCTTTTTGAACAAAGCCTCTAAAGATTATAAATATTGCTATCTCGCACTTGATGATAAGGATTATAAAACTGGTGGTCCAAAAGACTATAATTTAGAAATTAAAAACGCTCTTACTGAAGCAGGTAATTTTAAGAAATCAGAGGATACCGAATCTAATTCCGAAAGATATTTCTATTATGTTAATTACTATGCTAATAGTTTTATCGGTGTATCTGATGGCCGTCGCTGCGCGATGATTGTTTATGATGATGGCTTCATTAAGATTGATTATGAAGATGTTAAGCAACATAAATATGCCTATTTCACGATGGACACCGAAAAAGCTTCTGAAATAAACGATCTTGTTAGAGCTAAAGTTGCCCGTGATCAAGAAGGAATTCAGGAAGATGCTGAGCAAGCACAAGAAAAATGTACACCTGAAAACTTCTTCAAAGATGCAGAAAAAGGATTAAGCATCATTGTTTATGAAGAGGATGAAAAAAACTACACAACTAAATCATATAAGTTCAAAGATAATGGTGAAATTTTAAACCTCGCTAAAAATATTGAATACACCAAAACAACTGGAAGAAGACCAGATGATTCTAATACCGCTCTTGCTGCGTATTATTACAAACCAGGCACAAGCCAAATCATTTGGTCATATCACTTATATTCCACCGGTGATTATCTAGAACTTGAGTACCATTATGAGAATCGTTTTAAAGAACGTAGAAGCGTTGAATATAGTTATAACTTAGACGCCGAAAAAGGAAAAGAAATAATCGCTCAAGCGATTGCTAAAGCAAAATAAGTATTATGAAAAAACAAATTATTGTAGCCTCGTTATTTTTTGCCTCGCTTTCTTTGACTGCCTGTGATTGGTTCGCGGACAAAGAGTGGAAAGAAAAGTTTGGTACACCTGAACTCTTTTTAGAAAAGGTTGATGTTCAAAAAAGCAACATCCGCATGTATAACGATTCAAATGACTATGACTACGGAGATGAAGTGAAAACCGCTCTTCTTGAAGCTGCGCCGTTTGAAAAGACAACCAAAAAGACAAAAACTGCCCAGAAATACTTCACATATTATCACTTAATTGCTCCTGCTAATTCAGGACCAAATTACTGTAAGATGTCCGTTTATGATGATGGCTATATCTCAATTGATTACAAAAGATCACTTGGACCGCATCAATATGCTTACTTCACTATGGATGAAACAAAGGCTTCCGAAATAGTGGACTTCACCTTCGCTAAGATTGAAAACAATCAAAAAATTAGAGAAGAGGATGCTGAAGCCGCTCAAGAACACGCAAAGATTGAAAACTTCATCGAAACGATGAAGGAAAAGAGTTCTATAACTCAATGCCAGTATACTGAACTGAAGAAATATACATTTGAAGATACTAAATTCTACGATAACGGTGACTTGTTGTTACTCATGGAGGACGTTGAATATATCAAAACTAGTGATTTTACAGTTAGTTACCCCGCCCTTACATATAACTGTCGAGATAAGGCTGAAGCACAGGATTACTGGGAATATGAGTTAGACTCCAAATGTAATCTAGTGAGTGTCTATTACGCTTATCGTAATAGTCTCGATGAATCTAGCGGATTAAGCATTCAGTATTCAATAGATGTTAATAAAGGAACCGCAATTCTTGCTAAAGCAAAAGAGCTAGCGGGTAAATAAAAAAATCGCTCCCAAACGGGAACGATTTTTATTTTATCTTAAGCCCAATTATCTTGGGTTTTTGATGTTAGCTTGAGCAGCGGCTAATCTAGCGACTGGCACACGGAATGGAGAGCAGGAGACATAGTC
>JAEEGJ010022585.1_pt1 | contig 13339 bp, 19 predicted proteins | sample 8958761 | NCBI WGS metagenome assembly JAEEGJ01 (sample SAMN16246546, study PRJNA631951) | gut metagenome | biome: gut microbiome; feature: rumen; material: RS-attached | host: Bos | place: Iran: Karaj | collected 2018-10
TTGATCGCACCAATAAGTGTTTCCCATTTGTTACCACGTTGAATGTCAATAAATAAAGAATCGCCAATATTTAATTGATTCTCGTTATGACTATCCAAAATTCCTTGAATACCACGCAAGGTTGATTTATCAAACATATTATCAACATAGTATGTCTCTCCAAAGTCTACTGTCTTATATACTCCACCAACTTCGGTAGCAACTCCACCTATATCTTGAACTGTGCAAATCTTGTAATAGTCATAGCAAGGTACTGTAAACACTAATGCCGTACCTACTGTCGCAACTTGCTGATTCCATACCTTACTTGAATCGGTCATTGAACGGACACGAATTGTATCTCCAACACTAAAGGTTGATGTATCACATATTATTCTGCCTTGTCCGTAATAATATCCGTCTGCATATCCCATTGTCTAATCTCCTTTATGAAATAACTTCGGTTATCTGACTTCCGTTAAATGTTATCGTCTTTGTTGTGGTTACTCCGTTTATTGTTACTGCGTCTGTTATTGTGCCGTTTGCATTAAAGGTTATCGCTTCGCTATAATCGTCTGCAACTATGCCTATACTTCCGTCTGCATTGAAAGTGGTTGTCTTGCCGACCATATCAAGTGATTGTAAGCGAGTTACTCCCTGTGGTGTCTCCATTACAAACACATTTGAGCCACCTACATTACGAACTGTCGGAACTTGACCGACACTTGCCGTACTTGGTACTCCAATCATATCCTGTGAATAATCGTTATTGGCAGGTACTACAACTCCTGTTCTGCCATTAAAGGAATCAACTTTACTTCCGACAATGCTCTGTGCTTGTTCTTCCCAATACTTTGCGTTGTTATGGTAGTAAGGACTTTCCGAAGTAACAGGCACTCCATTCTGTTCGCCGTTTGCATATCCCTCGGAAACAAGTGCTTTGGCGATTGCATCTGCTTCGGCATTTTCTGCTCCTGCCTTGGCGGCTCTACAATCTGCAAGGAAGTTAGGCTGTAACTTATCCTCGGTTATGCTTCCATCAATAACATTGGCACTTATGCTACCACCACTTGCAACAGTAAAATGAATGGTGCTTGTGTCCGTAAACTCATACTGTGTTATGAGTGCCGACATATCAACATACTTGTATGTTCCATCATCAAGCTCGATAACCAAACTCTGGTAATGAGGAGAAGTTGGGTCATCGTCATAATCAAAGTTAATCGCTATCTTTTCTGTGTCAGTATCTACTGTTACTGTGGTATTATTCCACTTGGTAAATGTGAAAACTCCTGTTGTCGAATCAAACGATACAGCTTTGAATGTCAAAAGCAAGTCCGCCTGTTCTGCCTTGATGGTATCAAGAGTAATTACTCTATCGTCTATCGTATCAACTGATACTTCGTTACGATTGAGTTCGTTATCTGTTATGGGACTATCTATACTCGGATAGTTCTCCCAAAATGTATTTTTAGAAGAATCGTGTGCTTTAATCCAACTTTGAGACATCCTCTAAATCTCCTTTCTCGGTTATAGAATCACTTAAAATATGAGCATTTGCTTTATCCTCACATTTAAGCATTAAGTTCTCAAGAATAAGTCTCTTGCATTCCATAGGAACCGGGGAATCATTCAAGGAACTTGCAATATTCTCTTCGAGTTCTCTAATCATCCTGTCCATCAACAACATCCTTTATAACCGATACACTTGTTCTCTGCTCATTTTCATAAGCGATTTCGTAACCATTATCTAATAAAATAGCAGATAATTCCTTTACAGATTCCTTTGTATTGCCGTAAATGTGTCCAATAACTTCTTTCATTTTATATCTCCTTTACTGTGCTAATATCGTATATCCTTGTCCACCAATCGTTACACTCGTTGCCGAATATCGTGAACCACCAACCCAAAGAGTCGTGCAAGATAATTGTTGTACGGCTAATTGCCAAGAAGCAAGAGAAGTTGAGTTTAATTTATCAACTGTTAACGAGTTTGCCGCAATTCTATTTGCACTTATCGTTCCACTTGTTATTTGAGCGGCACTTATGTTTTGAGCCGATAGATTTTGAGTGGTTATTGCTATGGCTGTTAAATTATCAATTTTGGCATCAACCGCATTAAGTTGTGCCGTTTTGATGTAATCTGCCTCGATGGTTCCAACTCGAAGTTTAGTTGCTGTGATTTCGTCTGCGTTCTCTTTAACTCCGTTCCTGTTTGCCGTAACTCCTGTGGTATCGGTTTCCTTATACTTTGCTCTGTATTGGTTTCCATCAGAAGAGAACTCGTCAAACATTGACATTTCTCCAGACAGAACTCGTTTCATTATGTATGAGCGAACTATATTCTTTCTCGTTCTTGTAAGAATTACATCCCCACACTCAACAAAAGGAAGTCCAATTGCTTTCTCTTTCATAGGGATATAGGATGCAAGAGCAACTTCTCCGTAGATATTCTGTGCCGCCGTTTGCATTTCGCTTGGCTTAACCAAAACACTTACGATATTATCTGAAAGAGTTAATACATTGGTTCCTGTTCCGTATGTACCGCTAACAACACCTTTATCATTAAGTAGATTAACTTTATCAATCCTTACTACTTCGTAAGGCTCATAGGTCAAAGTATTATATGAGTCGATATTAACGATTACATCCGCATTTTCTCCACTTGGATAAGTGGTTTCGCTTGGGAATGTCTCGTAGGATGGATAAAGACCTTTGATAATCTCTTTTAAGTATCTATAATGGAACTTTCCATCCCTGCCTATCTGTCCATATCTGCCGTTTAACTGACAGATACCTTGCATAATATCAATGGCATTAACTACGGCACTCGTAGTCTCTGGAGCATTAAGTGTGATGGAATCATTCACAAGGGATGTGCTTCCATTAACATCCGGCTCCACAACTTGGTCTAATCCAATATGAGTAAAGAATGAATCTCGAAAGTTCTTTACTGTAATAGGATAAGTAAGTCCTTTGAGCCAACTTGTAACATCCCTGTTACGAATTACACCGATAATGTCATAAGCTGTAACCTCTGCCAACAAATCTTCGTGTGTTTGGTTACTCTGAACATCAACATAACCTTTGAACAAGGGTATCTCTTCCGTATTGTCTGCCGTAACATAGGCTTCTACATACTGTCCTCGGATGTCTCTCATAACATCCTCTGTCTTAAATTGTAATTTGGATGCATTACATCCCTTATATTCGAGTTCGCTACCGCTCTCAAGCTGTTCGGTTAATTTGAATGACTTGTCAACGATATGATTCTCATTAAGAGTAAGGTTAATGTCTGGAAAGACAATCCTTAAATGCTTAATACTATGGTTGTAATATGCATCCTTTGTGGAATCTAATACATTGAGCATATTTAATACTCCGTCAATTTGATTTGGATTGCTTCATAGAACAACGAACCTGCTTGTGAGTTACTATGTGACATTTGAGGTCTTTCCATATAGAAATACCCTGTCTTGTACTCGCAATCGTAATCATCCCAATAAGACACCAATAAATTCTCTTGGGATGCAAATAACCACTTAATTGCTTCGTGGTCTGTAAGGTTCATTGGAATAATTGAGAACTGAATAACAGTTTTTCTCAAAGAGTACACATCCTGTTTCTCAATCTGTGCCGCATTTTTCCAAGTTCCTGTTATTCGTTTATCTTTGTAAAATTGATAAGTGCCTTTGGCAATTACATTATTAGGTACAATGTTTTGCCCTATCATCACTCTATATCCAGAATAACTCACGCTAATACACTCCTACCTGTCGATTTCAAACTCTCATTATTTGCCTTAACAAGCAAATCAACGATTCCATCTGCATTTGCATCTACTGTTACATTAGTTGCAAGTGCCGGAGCCATAATTCTTAATGCTTCAACAAAAGCTTCGGTCAAGTCCTCTTTTGTAAGGTTATTATTAAGTGGCTGAACTGATGCTCCCTTGGGAAGTGTAAGAAGTTCTGCTCCCTCTTCGCCTACGATTGCACTTCCCTCGCCTGTGATAACTCCACCATTTGCTAACAAGGGAATACCTTTAACCTCTGGAATCTTCGCAACATCAGTATTGATGTCAACACCGGGGATTAAGTTAGCAAGTTTAACCGCCGATTCAATGACAACATTGATTAGTCCTATAACTCCGTTTATAGTTCCATTGATATAGGTAATAATCGTATTAACGAATCCTTTGAGCATTTGAACAATGCCTTGCCAAGCTCTCTGCCAATCTCCTGTAAATACTCCAAGCAAGAACTCTGTTAAACCGCCGAGCATTTGCATAATGGAATCTATCCAAGGTGTTATTGAACTATCAAGGACATTCATTACTCCAAGAACAACACCCTCAACCCAATTAAGTGAATCTACCAACTGATTGATAACTTGTGTGGTAAGCATTACAAGTAAATCAATAATAGGCGGTAAGAAGTGTGTGAGCATATCCGTTAAGGGAACCAAGATAGCAAGTAATATTCCAACAATAGGCTCTAATAACGGTAACAATGCTGTGATAAGTGGCAGCAGGCTTGTTATGATCTGCACCGCTAAAGGTAATACTGCCTGAATCAATTCAAGTGCTAAAGGCAATACTGCCTGAATAATCTCAACTGCTACAGGAAGTAGAGTCTGAATAAGCTCTCCCACTATAGGCAAGAGCGAATTTAATACATCCATGAATACCGGGAATATCTGATCCGCCATATTCAATAGGATGGGAACTAACGTAGCGAAGAAATCACTTATCATTGGAGCAAACTGAGCAAACGCAGCTTGTATCTGAGGAATGTAAGCAATTAATCCCTTCAACAACTCATTAATTAAGGGAATAAAAGCAGTTCCGAGTGAGTTCTTTAATGCTCCCAGGCTTTGCTTAAGGTCGCTCATCAAATCACCGAACTCAACCCCTGCTTTGACTGCATCACCACTCATTACTAAGCCAAGCTCATTAGCTCTTGATATAAGACCGTCAAAGTCCTCGCCTGACTGCTCGATTAAAGGTGATAGATTATAAGCTATCTTTTCACCAAACAAGTCGGCTGCTGCCGCACTTCGTTCCTCGGCAGTAGTTAGCGACATGATCTGATTCATGGCATCTTCAAGATTTAAGTCGGTTCCTTCGAGCTTCTTGGCTGCACCTTCCATGGTTGTCATTTCGACACCGCATTGTCCTGCAGCATAAGCCAACTCTTGATATGACTCAGCACTTATACCCATACGGATAGAGGCTTTATCAATAGTATCTGCTGTCTGGGACACGTCATTAGCTACTCCCAAGGCTGCAGCTCCTACCGCTGTTGCTGTTCCGACTACTGCGGATGCAACCCCGGCAGCGACTCCGCCAACCTTACCAAGAGTCTCGCCAAAACTTGAAGCCTGCTTATCTGTTTTTTGTAATGACTTGTCGGCTTTGTCTGTATCAATGAAAATGGATCCGACTAACTTAAAAATCTCAAGAGCCATTGTTTACCCTTTCATGTAACGCATCTATCTCTGCAATAATCTCGTCTGCACTTCGCCAATCAATATTCTTGCCTGTGAATGTGTTGTAAAACTCATCAAAGGACATATACTTACCTCTAAGGCATAGCAAGGGAAGTAACGCAAGATATTGTCTTTCAACCTTTTCTTTGTTTTCTTTCTCTATTGCCAAAGTGAGAAATTCGCAAAACTCATCAACACCCATTGTCTTGATAAAATCTAACGTGTGGTATCTTCTGAGTAAGAGTTCTTTAATCTCTATTTCTTCAATTTGGCAGCCGATAAGAAAAAAGTTTTCCACTCTTTCCAATCAGCAACCTGCTTGATCTTCTCCATGGTTTCAAGTGGATTCATGGTCTTAACTTCTTCGACTGATAATTCAAACAAGCTGGAAAGTAAGTCATAAATCTCTTTCTCAACTTCTTTATCTGAACAGCTTGTGAATAAAGCGAATAGTATATCAAATCCGACTGCCTCAAGGTTATCAAGATTGGTACTCTCTGCAGTCGCTATTGTCTTTAATTCTTCTCTTAAATTTGCTTTTGTAATAATTCGTCCTATTGCGAATATATCTGTGTTCTGTAATTGTCTCATTGATAGTTCTCCTTATGTAAAAAGGGGACGGATAGACCGCCCCCAAGTTAATTAAACTGATGCTTCAATGCTGGTGTAGAGGTCTGTGAGTTTTGTAAGCATTGTAAGGACATTCATTGTGAGCTTTGCTCTTGATGATTCCATAACTACTCTGCCTTTTACTGCTCCTCTGTCACCGTCTGCATTAATCTCTCTGTATTCTCTCTCTACGTTGAAAGAGCCACCGCCTCTTGTAAGAGCTACAAGGTTTTCACCAATATAGAACTTACCAGCACCGAGGATAATCTCGGATGCACCTGACGATACTGTTCCGTCAATGCTAACGCTCCAAGGCTCAACTGTAGTGGATGCTGCTTCGTTTTCATTATCGTAGCAAGCCTGAAATTCGATTGAAGGTACTACATCATTCTTCTCTGCGAATGTCCACTCGATATTACCCATGTTGATAGCGTTATTGAGAGTAATTGTAACAGCATTACCGCCTTTGGTTGTTCCAACCCATCTACAGCTTTTGAAATCTGCACTTGTGACTGCACCTGTGCCGATATATGTGCTAACTGCCATTTTTTCTCTCCTTATTTAACATAATTTTGAATCTGAAATCTTACTAAACGGTGCTTGATAGACTTATCAGGATCTTCGATAGACTTTCGGTCAATCTTATAGAATGTCGGTAAGACATTTGTCTGCGGTAAATTCTGTGTGTGAAGTAAATCTTCAACCGAATCCGCAAGAGTATCTATTGCCGTTGTGTTCGTGCCCTTATCCCACACGTCAACATTTAAGGTGTAGTCCTGTCTTGATAAATCATCCAGGTTAATTTCCCTAAACGAGAAAACAATGTGAGGATACATGGCATTGTCAGTAGCCTGCTCGAAATACACATTGGTTGTTAGAGTTTTAAGTTTTGTCTGTATTAACTTCTTAAGATCGTTAGTTCTACTCATCTTCTACCGTTTCACTTTCGTCTATAAGTGATAGTGCTCTCGCCTCATCTTCCATGGCTGAAAGATACTTGGATTCGATTTCAATAATCTTGGCAATATTATCTTCTACCGCACTTGTCAACAGTCCGAGCCTTGGTGTTGTGGAAGTTCCGAACTCCTGCTCGTAACCATAAACACCCTTCAACTGACTCTTCTTAAGTCCTATCTCTACTCTGGGATACTTAGTATCTTTATTCGAGAGAACTACCGAAGAAGTTGCTCTTCCGGCGTTACCTGTTTCTTTCGTAAAGAACGAATAAAAGGAATCTCTAAAAGTCCTCTTAACAAACTTGGCTACATCCCTTAGAGCTGCTCTGTTCAGTTCAAAGATATAATACTGACAAGCATCAACATTAGAAGTGTAAGTTACACCATTCTTATTGATTTTCGTCACCGATTTGGGAACGCTCACTCTATACCTCGCTTACATACGATTTCAAGGTTTGTTTTGGTTCTGTATGTTCGCAATACTGTGTAGTCCTCTGCTGTACTCTGACCGTAAGCCTTATAAGATATAATCTTTTCGTCTTGGTAATCATAGAAGTCTGCAATCACAAACTTGATCTCAGGTTTTAATCCTGTGGCCTGTGCTTGATAAAACTCCGTTTGGCTTATAGACTTAACTTCTGCGAACACTTGTCTCGTTGTGAAGGTCTGAACGGTATCTCCGTACTCGTTAACAGTATTAACTTCTTTTTTAAGTGATATTACTTCATTAAACATACGAAGATTTCCTCATACAATCACATTGATATTTGAAGCTCTCTGTATATCTGTCTGCATCCTTAACGTCTGAGGCATAATATGAAAGAGCATAAGTCCTTATCGCCGTTTCGACATCCTCTGTATCTCCTTCTGCGTATTCGGCGGCAACTCCAGCACGCTTGAGTTCCAAACGTGCTGAAGCTATCACATCCGTAATTTCACCATCTAAGAGATTATGAGAAATACGAAGAGCAAGTTTGACTTTATCGGCTATTGTAGGCGGTGTAGGTGTAGGATCTTCGGTTACTACCGGAGTTTCTTCTTCCTGCTCATCAATATCGAGAATCTCATCTGTCATGTCCTTGCTCCTTTCCGACTATTTTTTCTTTGCAGCCTTTTTAGGCTCTGCTTTTGCTTCTGCCTTAGGCTTTTCTTCTTTAGGCTCTGCCTTTGTCGGCTTCGGCTCTCCAATAATCTTGCCAAAGCCTCTTTTTTCAATTTCTTTGGCTCTCGATTCAGGAAACTCTACAACCTCTCCCACATTGTGGGAGAGGCTTGTCTCCTTATCAGTAAAGCCTATCATTACCGACAATTTCATAGTCCTACCCCCTTATTAGAGTGAAGCAGGAGCTGTGATGTTAACGAATGCACCACAAGCAATAGGAGCTACTGCAATATATTCTCTACCGAGAACATCAACAAGGTCACTCTTCATGTTGGTCTTATCGTCAATCTTAATCTGGATTGCATCACCGTTAGGGAAGTTAGCAAGTGCACCAAATCCGAAGTCACCTACGATAGCGTATACATCATTCTCTGATGCTGCTGAAAGTGCGGGAAGTGCTGATGTGAAGTAAACAGGAAGTCCTTCAAAAGGATCAACTGAGAACTGATTAGCATACTGAGCTGCCTTGTAAGCACTCCATGTAGCCTTATTCATTACAACTACAGGATTTGTAGCTTCGTCAGATAACTGTCCGAGAGCTGATGCGATTGTTCCAACTGCTGCACCAGCCTTAACCTTCTTTGCGTAAGGTGCTGATGATGTAGCGGATGTGCCAAGAGTCTTAATCTTATCAATAAGGATAGACTCAGCCTTCTTTGCAATCTTATATGTTAACTCATCATAGATGTAGTTAAGGAATGCCTGGCCTCTCATATCAAGAGCTTCGTCTGAGATAGATACCCACTTCTTAATAGAAACAGGAACAAGCTCAACGATACCAAGAGTAAGTGTTTCCTCTGAAACTGCTCCAGAACCTTCGTTGTGGATAACAGCATCACTACCGGAGATTTCAAACTGAACCTTCATGTTGCCTGCTACGTTAAGTTTCTTAACGAGTGACATGATGTCTGACTTCTCCCAAGCTGTCTTAACAATGTCATAAACGAAGTCGGGAACTGCAACTGTTCCTGCATCACCTACGTTAGTTGTTAAAAGGCTTCTAATTTCCTCGTCATTACCTGACTTGATGTACTGTGCGTATGCTTCAACATACTCTGCTGAATTTCTGTACTCTTCGATCTTCTGCATTTTTCTTTCCTCTTTTCTTTCTTCGATAATTGCCTCAGGCTTAATCTCGCCCTCGGTGAGTTTCTGTGCCTGAGCTTTTCTTGTTTCAAGGCTCTCAAGCTCTGCCTTTCTCTCGTTGAGCAACTGTCTTTCCTCTGTAGCCTTGTTGATTGCTTCTGTATCCTCAGAAGTCTCAACCATGGAGTCGAGTTCAGTCATTCTTGCTTCAACCTGTTCGAGTGACATTTCTTTAATTTCCATGTCTTGTCTCCTTTGCGTATTCATACTTTGCTCTCGCCAACTTGATTTCCTGCTCTCTTGCAAGTCTCTCCGCTTTCTCCTGTTCGATAAATCCATCAAACCGAGATCGAGTAGCTACTGAAATGTCTGTTGTCGGGTTAGCAGGAAAACTTACAGCCGATACGTCAAATAGTTTTGCTATGTGGCGAATCGTTCTTAAGTGTTCCTTGGTGTTATATTCATCATCATCAACGATAAATGCGAAGGACATTTGACTGTACATTCCTGTCTCAATCTCCTCGAACATTTCTCTTGATGCGGATGTCTTGGATAAGTCTGTTCTTGTAAAGAGTCCCTTATCATCAACTGATAACTGCAAGGTCTCATTCTTGGTTCTTGCGAATACTGTGCCTTGATGATCTTTAAGGAATACAACATCCGAGAAGTCGCAGTTTTCAAAAGCCTCTGGAAGTATTTTTTCCTTGTACTGTATTCCGTCCTCTTCAAAAAGAACGTATTCTTCAAAAGTGGATGCATAACCTTCTACAAAAAAAGAAGGCTTATTATCTTCGCCCTCTTTTCTTACTTCCACCATTGGCATTGTTCTATATTCTCTATTCTCCCTGATTGCCATCTTCATTATCTCCTTCCTCTTTGGGTTCGGTTGTATCCCCGGTCTTTTCTGTATCGAGTCTTAAGATAAACTCATCACCGCCCTCATAAGGTGCAAGGTTAAAGAGTTCTCTATACTCGTTAGGTGTCATAAGTCCACGATCAACAAGTGACACCATTGAGATTTTGGTCTTAGCACTTGCATACTGTAAGCGGTTAGACTCGTAATAAACTTTATTACCAAAAGAGATTTCTCTATCCGAGAAAATCTTTTTCGTGAGTTCCAAGGATAACGCAACCAAGAACGGCTCTATCCTTGACTCATAAAAGGCATCATACTGACTTTCGGTGTAGTCGGATTCGAGGATCCTCTTATTAACACCAAAATATCTGTAGATTCTATCTCTATACTCATTGGCTTCTTCTGCGGATGCTGTCGCAGGCTTCATCTGTATAGGTATGAACTCCTGTGTAGCATCTATTGAAGCAATTCCGCCCTCGTTATCAAAGTTCATGTAGTCCTTAACGAAGGTTTCCTTCTGTGCTTTGATGTCCTCTGGCTTTAACATAGCCTTGGTGGACTTTAAGATGCCTCTAAGGTTAGCGGTTGACTTAATAGCGTTTTGGATTCCTGCATCAAGTGTATTAACTACTTGAAGTGTTCCAAGAAGTGGAGAATTGCTCTCGCCTGATATATCCGATAAGTAATAGTCCTTACGAACAACCGCCAAATCTTCCCATGGCAACACAAGATTGTTTGTGGCAGTTCCGTTGAATGTGAACTGTATAAACAAATTGTTGTGATACTCTACAGCCTGATATGAAAGATAAGGCACCGGGTAAAAACCGATTACCTTGCCAAGGTTATCTCTTTCTATATATAAGAACGCAGTATTCTTAACTTCGAGAATGATACGAAGTTTAGCAAGCATATCCTTGCCGTTCATGTACTGATTCGGATTAATAGACAAGAGTCTCTCGATTCTTTCATCCGTACACCTCGGATTTGCCTTGCTTGTATGCTCCGATAAAGCTCTTACACAAGCTCTGACATCATCACTCTGGAAAATATCGTTGCCGAAACTTCCAAAGTATGAAGTGAATGTTCCGAGTTCCTTGAACTGCGAATATGTTCTTGTCTGGTCTTTTTTGACTCCCTTAAACAAGTCTAAAATACTACGTCTTTCCATTTGTTACCTCTGATAAGCAATATACTCGTCATAATGTTTAACATATCCTACCCAAGCATTGAGTAAGGACACCATACCGTCTATTCTTCTATCCTTCTGTATCTTTACAGGCATAATTGACTCAATACCATCTTTGTTAAGTGACTTAACTCCGGTATTAGCCAAGCACCACCTGAGAATAGGATTGTTATTGTAGTTAACCTTATGTTCTTGTAAAGCACATCCGAGTTCTTTCATTGGCTGGCTCCAGGTGTAAGCACCCTGAGCACACTTTTCCATCTCAAAGCCATAAGCAATCATTTCTTCTTGCCAATAACCCGCTAATGCTCTATCGTAACTAATCCATAAGGGACGGATGTCATATTTCTCAACCATTTCAACAAACCACTTGGTTACGTTGGAATAGTCAACCTGTGCACCTTCGTTAATCTCAATCCAGCCTTGCTCTTGCCACAACTTATAAGGGATATGCTTCGCATCTGCTCCGAGTTCCTCGGTGAGTTTTCTCTCTGGGATAAAATACTTCTGCAAAACATAAACGGTATCGGATGTAGGCTTCTTGATTATCAATGTCGCACAAGTAAGATCGTACACACTTGATAAGTCGCATCCGCCTATTGCGTAACTATGAGCAAGTTCTTCCATGGTATAGGTTTCTTCATTAACAACCCACTCAAACGGCAACCATGTCGAGGATCCGCTTTGAGGGATGTTAAAGTCTTTAACCAATACTGTCGGCTTGAATGAGTTATCATCCTTCGCCTTTTGTACCATTTCCCTAAGGTATGTTCTTGACTTGATGGTATCAAGACCGGGATTAGCTTTAATCCAGCAGTTCTCGTCTGTCCATTCCTCAGGATTATCAAGCTCGTAGATAAAAGGAAGGAATCTTGGATTCTTAACTGTTCCGTTAAGCACATTGGATGCATACTCATACTGTGCATCAAATATCGACTCCCTCACATATCCGTTTGTTGTGATACAAAAAAGGAGCGGTTGTTTTCTCGCTCCCATTGACTGTTTAATAAGGTCGTATATATCTCTATCCTTAATGGCTGCCAACTCATCAATAATAGCTGCGTGAGTATCAAGGCCATCAAGTGAATTAGAATTACTCGCCAAGGCTTTTATATAACCCATATTGTAAGCGAAGTACAAATCATTCATTCGCTTTTTGATATGAGCTGATAATGCCGGGGATTGTCTTACCATTTTAAGAGCTGCATTGAATCCCAACTTTGCCTGGTCTAACATAGTAGCAAGGTTGTATATCTGCGGTGCTCCCTCTTTATCGTTCATAAGAAGGTCGAGAGCGACTGCTGCCGTCTCTGTTGTCTTTCCGTTCTTACGTCCTTCAATGATAAGGCACTCATTATATTGTCTTAAGTTATTATCATCTACGAATCCGAACAAGGCTTGTAGTCTTGCCTTTTGAAAGAGTTCTAACTTAAGTGGTTGTCCAAGATTTCCGCTTGGCTGTTTACAATACTTTTCAATAAAGTCTGTATGATGCTTCGCAAGTTCCTTGTCAAAATGAAACTCGTCTGGAGCAAGGTATCTCTGAATGAGTATATCCGAGATTCGCTTCATCTTATCGCAGGCAATTATCTTGCCATCAAGGATACTGCCGAAGTATTTCTCGAACTCTATCACTTAGCTATGAACTCTAACAGATCACTTTTATCCGAAGTCCTTGCCTCTTTCGGTAAGAGGTCTGTCAGGTATCTAATGATTGTTCCGTACTGCTTTTGAATCTGCAAGTAGCTTGTCATGGCAGCAGTCTGCTTTGATCCGTACTGATACTGCTCGGAGACTCCCTCTTTCTCAATGGTTTCTCTAAGCATCTTAAGTTGTTTTTGCATGAACAAGGCATCCTCTATCATACCGGAGCAAACCTTAAGTGATTCGTCACTCAGCAAGGGGATGATCTCATCAAGTTCGTGTGTCTTTTTGAATTTTGCCATAAATCAATAGTTCTCCTTAAAAGTCCTCAAAAAGAGGGATAAATAATTTTATGTTCGCAAAAAGGAAAG
>JAEEGJ010022593.1_pt1 | contig 13335 bp, 16 predicted proteins | sample 8958761 | NCBI WGS metagenome assembly JAEEGJ01 (sample SAMN16246546, study PRJNA631951) | gut metagenome | biome: gut microbiome; feature: rumen; material: RS-attached | host: Bos | place: Iran: Karaj | collected 2018-10
TGCGGACCAGGTCCATCATGTTCAGTGCAATAACCACCGGGATGCCGAGCTCGGTCAGCTGCGTGGTCAGGTACAGGTTGCGCTCCAGGTTCGTGGCGTCGACGATGTTCAGAATGGCGTCCGGTTTTTCTTCAATCAGATAGTTCCGGGCCACGACTTCTTCCAGCGTATAGGGGGAGAGCGAGTAGATGCCGGGCAGGTCGGTCAGGATGACTTCCTTGTCGACGATCAGCTTGCCTTCCTTCTTCTCCACGGTGACGCCCGGCCAGTTGCCGACGAACTGGTTGGAGCCGGTCAGCGCGTTGAACAGCGTAGTCTTGCCGCTGTTGGGGTTGCCTGCGAGGGCGATCCTTATACCCATGATTTTACTCCTTTTCTGCTGTCAGCAAATGCCGATATTGTACTTGAATATCATTCGACCTCGACCATTTCCGCGTCCGCCTTGCGGATGGAAAGCTCGTAGCCTCTTACGGTGACCTCGATGGGGTCGCCGAGGGGCGCCACCTTGCGTACGAATACGGGCGTGCGCTTCGTGATCCCCATGTCCATTATGCGGCGCTTTACCGCGCCTTCGCCGTGGAGCTTGACGACCGTCGCCGTCTCCCCGATCTTAACGTCCCTCAATGTTTTCATACTGTATCTCCTTTATACCATTATTTTTCTTGCAAGTTCGCTGCTCACGGCGATCCGGCTCTCCTTGACCTTCACGATCAGGTTCCCGCCGAGCTCCGATACGACGCTGACTTCGCCGCCGACGGTGAAGCCGAGATCCTCCAGATGCTTTTTGATCTCCGGACTGCCGCCTATCCTTTTGATGATCTGGGGCTGACCCATTTCCGCGTAATTAAGAGGCATCATTTCTCCCTCCTTTGCGGTAAGCTATTGCTAACCGAATGTCCGAAAAATTAGTCGGAAAATGCTCTCCGCATGCCAAAGCGGCGGTTAGCATCCTCTAACCGACACATATTATAATTAGCAATGGCTAACTTGTCAATAGTATTTTTTGATATATTATGATCCGGCGGCGTTTATTATCTATTGAAAAAACGCTTGGAGTGCGCTAAAATAGCTCATAAGCAATCAACAGACAGGAGTATTTATAATGCCCGTACACGAATCCGGGGAGATGTACCTCGAAACAATCCTTATCCTTTCGGAGAAAATGCCGGACGTAAGAAGCATCGACGTCGGGGAATACATGGGTTATTCCAAGCCTTCCGTCAGCCGCGCCGTGGGGCTTCTCAAAAAGGAAGGCATGATAAATATCGACGGCGCAGGTCATATCACGCTGACCGAACAGGGCAGGGCTAAGGCAAAAAGCATCTATGAAAGGCATACGCTTTTAAGCCGTCTGCTCATGGATCTCGGCGTCGACGAGGCGACCGCCACGGAGGACGCCTGCCGCATAGAGCATTACATCAGCGATAAGACCTTCGACGCCATCAAAAGGCACGTTAAGATGTACGGCAGGGAAAAGGAATAACGATCCGAAAACAGAATGGATATTTACACAGGCGACGGGGCAAACGATGACGCCCCCCGCCTTTTTTGCGGAGAGCCGCCGGAGGGGAAGGGGAAACGCCCGGGATGCCCCCGCTGAGCATTGACACCCGGCGTTTCACGGTGATAAAATCAAAAAAAGGCTTAAGGAGGCTTCTATGCCGTTCATAATCGAAAGAAACGATATAACGCGAATGAACGTCGACGCGATAGTAAACGCGGCGAACAGCACGCTGCTCGGCGGCGGGGGAGTCGACGGCGCGATCCACCGCGCGGCAGGGCCGGGGCTCGTTGAGGAATGCCGCGGTCTCGGCGGCTGCGAAACGGGCAAAGCCAAGGCGACCGGCGCTTATCGGCTCAACGCGCGATACGTTATCCACACGGTAGGTCCGGTGTGGCGCGGCGGCGCTTACGGCGAGGAGAATTACCTCAGGTCTTGCTACTTCAACTCGCTCTCGCTCGCGGATAAGCTCGGCTGCGGGAGCGTCGCTTTCCCGCTGATCTCCGCCGGCGCGTACGGCTATCCGAGAAGGGAGGCGCTCTCGATCGCCACCGAAACGATCAAAGCCTTCCTTGAGGATCACGATATGACGGTGTACCTCGTCATATTCGACAAGAGGAGCTTTGAGCTCGGCGGGGAGCTCCTGGGCGAGATACGCACCTACGTGGATGATAATTACGTCGGCATGCATTCGGAAAAACAGACGTATCTGAAAGCCCGACGCAAACACGCTCTCGGCAGCATGGCCTGTGATTACAGCGTGCCGAACGCCATCCCCGCCGCGGCGCTCTGCGAAAGCGAGGCGATCTGCGCCGACGCCGCCTATAAGGACAAGGATATCGGCGATATTATAAAGGGGCTTGACGAGGGCTTCTCCAAAACGCTCCTCAAGCTGATCGACGCCTCGGGCATGACCGACGCCCAGTGCTATAAAAGGGCGAATATCGATCGTAAGCTCTTCTCGAAGATAAGGAGCGACCCCGACTACCGCCCGTCGAAGCCGACGGTCATAGCGTTCGCCGTGGCGCTCCGGCTCGATCTGGAGCAGACGGAGGACCTTTTGAAAAGGGCGGGCTTTGCACTCTCGCATTCGTATAAATTCGACGTGATCATCGAATACTTCATATCGAAGCGGATATTCGATATCTATAAGATCAACGAGGCGCTGTTCGAGCTGGATCAGCCGCTTCTGGGAAGCTGAGAAAAGCAGAATCCCCATTAAAACACTCGGATTTTCGGCAGGAAAGTCCGGGTGTTATTTTGTCTCAAATCATACAAAAAATGCCCGTTTTTGCGAAATATACAATAAAAAGAAGCAATTACTTATAGAATAAAGCGATCGGATGTGTTATACTCTGCATTGGCTGATGATAGATTTCCCGAGGTATGCCCTTATCGGCAGAAATCGGGCGGTCTGACTCGGCCGAATGCTAACCAATAATTCCGCGAAAAGCGGTATAAGGAGGACTGTCATGGCAAAACAAATCACGGCAATTCCCTTTAAGGGCACTCCTGAGCAGGAAAAAGAGCTCAAGGAATTCATCGCCTCTTGGAAGGGTAAGGACGGCGCAACTATGCCCGTTCTTCAGAAGGCGCAGGAGATCTATGGGTATCTTCCCATAGAGGTCCAGAAGATGGTCGCGGACGGGCTTGGCCGTTCACTGGAGGAGATCTACGGTGTTTCCACCTTCTACTCCATGTTCAACCTCGAGCCCAGGGGCGAGCACCTCATCAGGGTATGTCTCGGCACCGCCTGCTACGTTAAGGGTTCCCAGAAGATCCTGGACGAGCTTTCCCGCGTGCTGGGCGTAGAACCCGGTCACACCACTCCGGACGGCAAGTTCACTCTCGAGCCCACAAGGTGTCTCGGCTGCTGCGGTCTTGCTCCCGTTATGACGATCGACGGCGAGGTTTACGGCCGTCTCGTTCCCGCTGACGTAAGGGATATCCTTGCAAAGTATCAGTAAGATCCCAAAAACCGTTTTTCTAAGGAGGATCGCTTCACTATGAAGATCAAACAGGTGGCGGAGATTTTGAACGCCAACGTTCTTACCGGGTCGGACCTTTTAGAGCATGAGGTCAATTCCGCCTGCGGCAGCGACATGATGAGCGACGTGCTCGCGTACGTCAAGGATCAGGGCGTGCTGCTTACGGGGCTGATGAACGTGCAGGTCATAAGGACCCTGCTCATGATGGACATGAACTGCGTGGTTTTCGTGCGGGGCAAGATTCCGCCTGCCGGCATAATCGATTTTGCCGAGGAAAACGGCGTTGCAGTACTTCAGACCGATCTGCCCATGTTTGAATCCTGCGGCAGGCTTTACGCCGCGGGTCTCGGAAGGGCGGATGATACCGGTTCGTGCTCCGATCCGGGGGAAGGCGTGAACGGTGCTGAGAATGGGTGAGGCTCTGCATTATCATTTCGACGTTGACGGAGCGAGCTTCGCAAACGCGGGCCGCGCATCTGTCGAAACGAAAAAGCTCCTAAGGCAGCTCGGCGTCGCACCCGAAATAATCCGCAGCATCTCCGTCGCCATGTACGAGGGGGAGATCAATATGGTCATCCACGCGCACGGCGGCGATGCGGACGTCTACATCACCGAGGAGACCATCATTATAATCCTCAAGGACGTCGGTCCCGGGATCCGTAATGTGGAGGAGGCAATGAAGGAGGGGTTCTCCACCGCTCCCGAAAACATTCGCGCGCTGGGCTTCGGCGCGGGCATGGGGCTTCCCAATATGAAGCGGTATTCTGATGAAATGCACATCGATACCAAGGTCGGCGTCGGCACGACGATAGAGCTCTGGTATCATCTTAACAAGCATTGAGCTTCTTGCTCTCTGCAAACGAATGAGATAGGGAGGGCCTTATATGGCAAAATACACCCACGCAGTCACGATCGAGCCCGAAAAATGCACGGGCTGTACGACGTGCCTCCGCCGCTGTCCCACGGAAGCCATCCGCATCAGGAACAACAAGGCGGAGATCAACGCCGTCCAGTGTATCGACTGCGGCGAATGTATCAGGGTATGCAAGCATTCCGCGAAGCACGCCTCCTACGATAAGCTCTCCGACCTGGATTTCTCCAAGTATCTCATCGCGCTGCCCGCGCCTTCGCTGTTCGGGCAATTCAATCATCTGACAGAGGCGGATTTCGTTATCCAGGGTCTTAAGGACATGGGCTTCTCCGAAGTCTATGAGGTCGCCAAAGCAGCCGAGTACGTTACGGATCTCACAAGGATCTATCTTAACGGCGACAAGGCGATCAAGCCCGCGATCAGCTCCGCCTGCCCCGTCGTGGTAAGGCTCATAAAGCTCAGGTATCCCACCCTGTGCGAACAGCTCGTTCCCATAATGCCGCCGTACGAACTTGCGGGCAAGCTCGCAAGGGAGAAGGCGATAAAGGAGCATCCCGAGATCGATCCCGAAAACATCAAAACGGTGTTCATCTCCCCGTGCCCCGCAAAGGTGAGCTGGGCGAAGAGCGTTATGGAGGGGCAAACCGTCTACGTCGACTACATCACCTCAATGAACGACGTCTATATGGAGCTTCTCGCAAGGATGAAGCGCGACAACGTTCCCGGGGCGGATTCCGCATCGGAGGCGGGCGTCGTCGGCATAGGCTGGGCAACCACCGGAGGAGAGGCGGCCTCCCTTATGAACGAGGGGTACCTTTCCGCGGACGGTATAGACAACGTTATAAAAGTGCTTGACGATCTTGAGAGCGGCACCGTCAGCGATATCAGCTTCGTTGAGCTGAACGCGTGCAGCCCCGGCTGCGTCGGCGGCGTGCTTGCGCCGACGAACGGCTACGTTGCGAGGGTGCGGCTCCAGAACCTCAGGAAGATCGGCGGTCTTGTCGTCAAACCCAACAATATCGGCGACATAGACGAGAACGTGGGCAAGGGCGATATTCCCGCCGAATACACCGAGGCGGAAGCCTTCACCTATATGCCCGAGGGCGCGCCGAACATGCTCGCCATGATGCTCGCGATGAAGAAAGCCGAAGCGCTGGCAGACAAGCTCCCCAAAAAGGACTGCGGCGCCTGCGGCTCGCCCACTTGCAGGGCGTTCGCGCTGGACGTCGTAAACGGCGAAGCAAAGCTTGAGGACTGCAAGATCAGACCTCAGATGGAGGGGTAATACCCGCCGATACCAACACAAAGGGAGAAGAAAAATGCTTACTGTGGAACAGCTTGCAGAAAGGCTCGGCCTTGACGTTATAGAGCTTCCCGAGCCCGACCGTGAGATCACGGGCGGCTATGCCGGGGATCTATTAAGCTGGGTAATGGGCCGCGCGCAGGCGGGGGACGCATGGGTGACTATAATGTCCAACATGAACGTTTCCGCCGTCGCACAGCTTACGGACGTCGCCTGCGTCGTATTCGCGGAGGGCGTCGCCCCCGATAAGGAGGCGCTCAATAAAGCGAGGATGCACGGCATCAACATGCTGGGAAGCAAAAAGGGCATTTTCGAGCTCTGCGGTGAGATCGCGCTTTTGATGCGCGGCAACGAGGCTTCCGCTGAAGAAGTCTTTGAGGCAAGCCCCGAGGCAAGCGACTGAAAGGAAAAGGAAGGCATGGCACTCTTTACCTACGATCTGCACGTTCATTCCTGTCTGTCCCCCTGCGGCGACGACGAGATGACTCCATGCAATATCGCGGGTATGGCGTTCCTTGCGGGAGTCAGGATCGTAGCTCTTACGGATCATAACTCCTGCAAAAACTGCGGCGCCTTCTTCGCCGCCTGCGAGGAATACGGGGTCGTCCCCGTCGCGGGATGCGAATTGACCACTTCCGAAGAAATACACATGGTCTGCCTGTTTGAAGGCCTGAAACAGGCGATGGAGTTCGACGAGGCTATACAGCCCTATCGGATGAAGCTCAAGAACCGTGTGGAAATATTCGGCAATCAATTCATAATGGCGAAGGATGACGAGATCACGGGTCAGGACCCATGGTTCCTGCCCGCGGCGACCGGGCTTTCGCTCCTTGAAGCGGCCGAGCTTGTAAGAAGTATGGGCGGCGTCGCCTACCCTGCACATATAGACAGGGAGTCGAACGGGATGCTCGCCATACTCGGCATGTTCCCCGATGAGCCGGTATTCGAACTTTGTGAGGTAAGGGATAAGGAAAACGCCGAAAAGCTTTCCGGCGGAAGGCGGGTGGTGGTCTCCTCCGACGCCCACAGGCTGGAGGATTTCGCCGTAACGCTCAACCATATGGAGCTTGACTGCGATCCCGAAGCTTCTCCCGATGAGATCAGGCACGCACTTTTTGAAAAGCTTAATATGAAGGAGGCAGGGAAATGAAGGAATTGTCCTTGAATATCCTCGATATCGCTCAGAATTCCATACACGCCGAAGCGACCCTCGTTGAGATACTCCTTGACGAGACGGAGGAGAGCCTTAAGCTTTCCATAATCGACGATGGCAGGGGCATGAGCGAGGAATTCCTCCAAAGGGTCACCGACCCGTTCTCCACCACCCGCACGACGAGGAAAGTCGGCATGGGGCTCCCGCTTTTGAAGCTCGCCGCCGAACAGACCGGCGGGTACATGGAGATCACCTCGAAGGAGCGCGCGCTCTGGCCGGATGACCACGGCACCTGCGTCACCGCCTTCTTCTACAAAAACCACCTTGATTTCACCCCCCTCGGGGACGTCATATCGACGGTGGTATCGCTCGTGCAGGGCAGTCCCGACGTGGACTTCCGCTTTGTGCATGAGCTGCCCGACCGCACAGTCGAGCTCGATACGCGCGAGCTTCGCGAGGTGCTGGGGGACGATATCCCCCTATCCTCTCCCGAGATACTCGTGTGGATCCGCTCCTCGCTCATAGAGCAGTACGGAGAGGGCGAATGAATCTCTTTATGACCCGGGGGATCTCCCCTCGGTTAAACATTTAACAAAATCAAAATCACCCGAGAAAGGAAAAGTGATTATGAAATCTTTGGAAGAACTCAAAGCAATCCGCGAAAGGATGCAGAACAAGGTCATCCTTCGTGAGGGCAGTGCCGAGAAGCGCATAGTCGTCGGCATGGCTACCTGCGGTATCGCCGCGGGCGCCCGTCCCGTCCTCAACACCTTCGTTGAGGAGATCGCAAACCGCAACCTCACCGGTAAGGTAGAGGTCGGTCAGACCGGCTGCATCGGCATGTGCCGTTTCGAGCCGATCGTCGAAGTCTTCGAGGGCGACCAGCGCGTTACCTACGTTCACGTCGATCCCGCCAAGGCTAAGGAGATCGTCGAGAAGCACATCGTGGGCGGTCAGCCCATCGTCGAGTACACCATCGGCGCTGCGGAAAAATAACGGAGGTATAAATAAATGATTCGTACACACGTTTTGATTTGCGGCGGCACCGGCTGCACCAGCGGCGGCTCCCAGGCGATCGCCGACGGTCTCAAAGTCGAGCTTGAGAGGCTCGGTCTCCAGGACGAAGTCCAGGTCATCCGCACCGGCTGCTTCGGTCTCTGCGCCATGGGTCCCATCATGATCGTTTATCCCGAGGGCACCTATTACAGCCGTGTAAAGCCCGAGGACGTTAAGGAGATCGCAGAGGAGCATTTCCTCAAGGGTCGTGTTGTTGAGCGCCTCGTCCATAAGGAGACCGAGGGTCAGAAGCTCGAGGACGTTCCCGCTCTCGGCGAGACCAACTTCTACAAGACCCAGCTCCGCGTCGCGCTTCGCAACTGCGGCGTTATCGACCCCGAGAACATCGAAGAGTACATCGCGATGGACGGCTATCAGGCCCTCGGCAAGGTCCTCACCGAGATGACCCCCGCAGAGGTCATCGACGTAATGAAGAAGTCCGGTCTCCGCGGCCGCGGCGGCGCAGGCTTCCCCACCGGCATGAAGTGGCAGTTCGCCGCTGCGAACCAGGCCGATCAGAAGTACGTCGTATGTAACGCTGACGAGGGCGACCCCGGCGCGTTCATGGACCGTTCCGTTCTTGAGGGCGACCCCCACGCCGTTCTCGAGGCTATGGCGATCGCCGGCTACGCCATCGGCGCTTCCAAGGGTTACATCTACGTCCGCGCGGAGTACCCCATCGCCGTTGAGCGTCTGAAGATAGCTATCGGTCAGGCCCGTGAATACGGTCTGCTCGGCGAGGACATCTTCGGCACCGGCTTCAACTTCGATATCGATATCCGTCTCGGCGCTGGCGCGTTCGTCTGCGGCGAGGAGACCGCGCTCCTTACCTCCATCGAGGGCAACCGCGGCGAGCCCAGGAACAAGCCCCCGTTCCCCGCGAACAAGGGTCTGTTCCAGAAGCCCACTATCATCAACAACGTTGAGACCCTTGCCAACATCCCCCAGATCATCATGAAGGGCGCCGATTGGTTCGCCTCCATGGGTACTGAGGACAGTAAGGGCACCAAGGTCTTTGCACTTGGCGGCGCCATCAACAACACCGGCCTCGTTGAGATCCCCCTCGGCACCACTCTGCGCCACATCATCTATGATATCGGCGGCGGCATCCCCAAGGGCAGGAAGTTCAAGGCGGTCCAGACCGGCGGTCCTTCCGGCGGCTGTATCCCCGCTCAGTTCCTCGATACCCCCATCGATTACGCCAACCTCACCCGTATCGGCGCCATGATGGGCTCCGGCGGTATGATCGTTACCGACGATTCCACCTGTATGGTCGACTTCGCAAGGTTCTTCCTCGACTTCACCGTTGACGAGTCCTGCGGTAAGTGCACCCCCTGCCGTATCGGCACCAGGCGCCTTCTTGAGCTCCTCAACAAGATCACCGACGGCCGCGGCGAGCCCGAAGACCTCGATAAGCTCGAAGAGCTCTGCTATTACATCAAGGCGAACGCTCTCTGCGCTCTCGGTCAGACCGCTCCCAACCCCGTACTCTCCACGCTGAAGTATTTCCGCGATGAGTATGAGGCTCACGTTTATGAGAAGCGCTGCCCCGCCGGCGTCTGCAAGAACCTCATGCATTATGAGATCCAGCCCGACGTCTGCCGCGGTTGTACGGCTTGCGCGCGCAAGTGCCCCGTTGGCGCTATCAGCGGCACGGTCAAGCAGCCCCACACCATCGATGTCAATAAGTGCATCAAGTGCGGCGCCTGCATCGAGACCTGCAGATTCAACGCTATCGTCAAGAAATAAGGAGTCAGCATTATGGAAATGATCAACATGACAATCAATGGTCAGGCCGTTCAGGTACCTGCCAACTATACGATCCTGCAGGCTGCCGAGTCCGTCGGTATCCGCATCCCCACCCTTTGCTACCTTAAGGACGTCAACGCCATCGGCGCCTGCCGTATGTGCGTAGTCGAGGTGGAAAAGGCGAGGAGCAACCCCGTCGCCTGCCTCCAGCAGGTAGCAGAGGGCATGGTCGTAAGGACCAATACCCCCGCGCTCAGGAACGCGAGGAAGACCACCCTCGAGCTCATGCTCTCCAACCACCGCATGGACTGCCTCGGCTGCTCCAGGAGCACCAACTGCGAGCTGCAGTCCCTTGCTCAGGAGTATGGCTGCGACAACCATAAGTTCGAGTTCGGCGAGCCCCTTAAGCCCGACATCGACGATTCCGCCATCCACCTTGTCCGCGATAACTCCAAGTGCATCCTTTGCCGCCGCTGCGTAGCGGTCTGCAAGCACAACCAGCACTGCTCCGTTATCGGTCCCAACCAGCGCGGCTTCAAGACCCACATCGCTTCCGCGTTCGAGATGGACCTTGACGAGACCGCCTGCGTAAACTGCGGCCAGTGCATCGCGGTCTGCCCCACCGGCGCTCTTACCGAAAGGGACGATACCAAGAAGGTCTGGGCGGCTCTTGCCGATCCCACCAAGCACGTCGTCGTCGGCCCCGCTCCCTCCGTCCGCGTACAGCTGGGTGAGGAGTTCGGCATGCCCATCGGCACCAACGTAGAGGGCAAGATGATCGCCGCTCTCCGCCGCCTCGGCTTCGACCGCGTATTCGACGTTGACAACGCCGCGGATATCACCATCATGGAGGAAGGCACCGAGTTCATCCACCGCGTACAGAACGGCGGCAAGCTCCCGCTCATCACCTCCTGCTCCCCCGGCTGGATCAAGTTCTGCGAGACCTATTATCCCGATTTCCTCGAGAACCTGTCCTCCTGCCGCAGCCCCCAGGGCATGTTCGGCGCACTGGTAAAGACCTATTACGCCGAGAAGGCGGGCGTCGATCCCAAGGACATCGTCGTCGTTTCCATCATGCCCTGCACCGCGAAGAAGTTCGAGGCTGCCCGCGATGAGCTTTCCACCAACGGCTTAAGGACCATCGACGTATCCCTCACCACCCGTGAGCTCGGCAAGATGATCCGCGAGGCGGGCATCAAGTTCACCGAGCTGCCCGACGAGACCTGCGATCCGTTCCTCGGCATGGCTTCCGGCGCTGGCCACATCTTCGGCGCGACCGGCGGCGTTATGGAGGCTGCTCTCCGTACCGTCTATGAGATCCTCGAAGGCAAGCCCCTTGAGAACCTCGACATCCACGCCGTCCGCGGCACCGACGCCATCAAGGAGGCGACCGTTCACGTTGCCGGTATGGACGTCAACGTTGCCGTTACCTCGGGTCTTGAGAATGCTTCGAAGCTCCTCGACATGGTACGTTCCGGCGAGAAGAACTACCACTTCATCGAGGTCATGGCGTGCCCCGGCGGCTGTGTAAACGGCGGCGGTCAGCCCCATCAGCCCGGCTACGTCAGGAACTTCACCGACTTGAGAGCCGTCCGCGCTGCCGGCCTCTACGGTGAGGACGCCAACATGGAGCTCAGGAAGTCCCATGAGAACCCCGAAGTCAAGGAGCTTTACGAGACCTTCCTCGGCGCTCCCGGCTCCCACAAGGCTCATGAGCTCCTGCACACCCACTATCAGGTACGTCCCATGTATCGTGACTGATAGCGTGACAGCTTGAACCGAAAAGCCCGCTTCCGTATGGAAGCGGGCTTTTGTAATTCTATGCATCATTCCGTTATGAACCGGACGATCTCCTTCATCGCGCGGTCGGCCTCGGGGATGGGGTAGAGGGGGTAAACGTGATCCATCCCCTCGCCTACGACGAGCTTTGCATCGACGCCTGCGGAATCGAGTTTTTCGTAAAACGCCTCAAGGTCGCCGTAAAATATCTCGCGCGTGCCGGTGAAGATCAGCGCTTTGGGCAGCCCTTCTGCGTTGCCGAAGAGCGGGCTTATGAGCGTATCCTTCGTATCGAGCTCGCCCGCCCAGCTTTTGCCGAAAACGGTGAGCCTGTCGACGCTGAGCATCGGATCGACCTTCGCAAGCTCCCCGTAATCGCCGGACATCGAAACGTCCACCCAGGGGGAGATGAGCACGAGGCTGTCGGGCAGGGGATTGCCCGTTGCGGCAAGATCCATCGCCATAGCCGCGGCAAAGCCGCCGCCGGCGGAATCGCCCATCAAAGTGATGGGCAGACCACGCTTGAGCTCCTTATCATAAACCCAGCCGACCAGCTCGTAAGTCTCTGTAAAAGTATGGTTAGGCGCAAGCGGGTAGATCGGAACCATGACGCGGGCGTTCGTTTTCTTTGCAAGCTTATCGCAGAATCTCAGATGAAAGCGTGTGATCTCGTTTACGTAGGCGCCGCCGTGTATGTAGATGATTGTACGCTCAGGCGAGTCGGAGCCGGAGAATATCAGCACGTCGAGTCCGTTGATCTCCAATTCCTCGAAATTGCTCATGAAGAACATCCCCGGCGCGGAATAGGCGGCGTCGCCCTCCGCGCGTTTCTTATCAAGTATCGCTTCCGCCTCCTCCGCGGTCATATCGCGGTTGCCCCAGGCGATCCTCAGATACAGCTCGACGACGCTCGCCATGAGCGACCTGTGCCAGACGATGCGCGAGACCGCCGCCGAAACGCCAACTGCCGCTGCCAGCACGAGCAGTATTATAAAAACGATTATGAGCCCCTTTTTCATGAACGGCTCCTTTGCTTTTTTTGTTAAGTATAACAGCGCCGCTTGGGTTTTACAAGCAGGCGGGTTTACATTTTACAAAAAATCGGTTATAATAGAAAATGCAGGGAGTGTGTTTATGGAAAAGAAACCGCTTTGGTACAGGTTTTACGGCAGGATCGTAAAGCTGTTTTTGACTAAGAAGACGAAGATAGAATACCTGGGCGAAAAGATAGCCGGACCGTCCGTCGTGATATCAAATCATGAGGGCGCGGCGGGTCCGCTCACCTGGGAGTACAATCTCAAGACGGATAAAAAATTCTGGTCCGCGCACGAGATGACGGAGGGCGTAAAGCCCGTTTTCCGCTACCTCGCGTATTACTATTTCCCGGAGAAGAAGCATTTTTCCAAGTTCTTCTCCCGCCTGATCGGCTTTATCGGCAGCCCCTTCGTAAGCCTCACGTTCAAGGGCATGGCGCCGATACCCACGTATAACTCGGCTATGAAGCTCGTTTCCACCCTCCGCTCGAGCGAGGCCGCCCTTAACAACGGAAACACCCTGATAATATTCCCGGAGGATTCCTCGAAGGGTTATTTCAAAAAGCCCAAGTTCTTCTTCAGCGGGTTCGTCGTGCTCGGCGAAAGGATGCTCGCAAAGGGGATGGATCTTCCCATCTACGTTTCCTATTTTTCAAAGGGAAAAAAGAAGATCACCGTCGATCCGCCCGTCATGTTCTCAAAGCTCAAGGAGCTGTACGGCGAGCGTGAGGCGATCTCCGAAAACCTCCGCATCAGGATGAACGAGCTTGCGGATATGTAAAACAGGCATATAAAGAACCCCCGGTTTTTGAACTGAACCCAAAAAGTTAGACAAAAGAATTAAATCAAGCAGCTTTGAGGGCTTGCTTTCTGTGAACAGCAGGAGGTAAGCCCTTTAGCT
>JAEEGJ010022594.1_pt1 | contig 13335 bp, 20 predicted proteins | sample 8958761 | NCBI WGS metagenome assembly JAEEGJ01 (sample SAMN16246546, study PRJNA631951) | gut metagenome | biome: gut microbiome; feature: rumen; material: RS-attached | host: Bos | place: Iran: Karaj | collected 2018-10
TAGCATTTTCTAAATCCATTTTATTGGCAATTATGATTTCTTTTTTATCAGTTATTTTTTTACTAAAGTTATCTAATTCCTTACGTATTTTAATGTAATCTTCATATGGATCTCTTCCTTCAAAACCAGACATATCGACTACATGGGCAATAACACGAGTTCTTTCAATGTGTTTTAAGAACTTTATTCCAAGACCTTCTCCTAGTGATGCACCTTCAATTAAACCAGGTAAATCGGCTACTACAAAACTTCTACCATCTTTTGTTTTTGTTACTCCTAAATTAGGATTTAAAGTTGTAAAGTGATAAGCTGCAATCTTTGGTTTTGATTTTGATATCATAGATAAAATAGTGCTTTTTCCTACACTTGGCATTCCTACTAGACCAACATCTGCTAGTAATTTTAGTTCTACTTTTAAATTTTTAATTTCTCCAGGTTCACCTTTTTCAGAGAAGTTTGGTGCAGGATTTGCCTCTGTTTTAAAAGCAGTGTTTCCTCTTCCGCCACGTCCCCCTTTGGCGATTATGAACTGGTCTTTATCATTTTTTAAATCACATATAACTAAATTTGTATCATTATCAGTTACCACAGTTCCAGGTGGCACTTTGATGATTATGTCTTCGGCTTTTTTTCCATGACAGTTTTTACCCATACCATTTTGTCCGTTTTTTCCAATAATCTTCTTTTGAAATCTTAAATCAATAAGTGTATGTAAGCTTTCATCAACTTCGAAGATGATGTCACTTCCTTTACCTCCATTACCTCCAAATGGTCCTCCCATAGGAACATATTTTTCTCTTCTAAAGGCAGTGCAACCATCTCCACCTGTACCTGCTATTACTTTTATAAAAACTTCATCTACGAACATAATATCACCTCTAAAACTGGATACATTATATCATAAATACATAAAAAAAAATAGTATCAAAACTATTTCTTATTAAATATTGTTGCACCAACCAAAACAATTATGATGACAAACAATCCCCCTATTACATAGTTTAGGTTACTAGATGAATTTTGTTTATCTGTAACAACTGCTAATGTATTAGTAGTGTCATTTATAATTGCCAACATATTAACTGAATTAAATAATCTTTCAAATAAACTCATCATATGTTACCTCAACCAAATAGTCCTATCAATTGAATTAGACAAATTATTAAATTATATGCCATTCTTGCATAAATAACATACATGATATTTTCTTTTTTTAAATAGATTATTGATGATACAACACTCATTAATACAACAGGACTAGCTTTTACTATTTCACTAAATGTTGGATTATTTTGTACTTGGAAAAACAAATTTAGTACTGCGGCTAAAATAACAAACACATACTTATTATTAATAACATCTCTTAAACTTTTTTGAAAAACTAAAGTTTCGATTATTGGATAAAAGAAAATTGTTGAAAAACACACGAATAGTGTTCCCCAAGGGATCTTAGGGAATAATAAATATAACTGATTTGTGCCTGTATCATAATCAGATACAACATTTCTTACAATGCCACCAAATACAGTACCAACTACAAAGAATAATAATGTGAATAAAATAATTGAGAGAATTTTCTTTCCCATTGGTTTTTTTCGTATTTCTTTTATGCCATTTAATATGTCTTTATGATAAATGTAAATTAATAGGAATAAGAATACTAAATGTAGCATGAAATTAGGTAATGTCAATTCTATTGATCCAAAAAATTGTAACCAGACGATATAAAGTATTAAAACTAATAAAGTAATAACTAATTTTGGTATTGTATTAGTCTTTTTATTCTTTTTATTTGCCATAATACACATCTCCTCTATTTTGATTATAGTATAAATACTATAAATTTACAATAAAAAAGTCCTTCACATATGTAAAGGACATTTATCAAAATATCAAGTTAATCTTACCACCACCAGAACCATTTTCTCCAGTTCATATCTACACCTCCCTTCTACTCTATAATATTATATACTAATATTTTATCATTAAAATTGTGGTGTGTCTATAAACTAGATTTTAAAAATCCTAGTTGTCGTTAACTTCTAAATTGTGATAGACATTTTGAACGTCATCTAAATCTTCTAAAGCATCAATTAAATTCAATACTTTAGTGCTTTTTTCGTCGTCTAAAGTAACATAGTTTTTAGGGAAATATGTTACTTCACACATTTGGTAATCATATATTCCTAATCCTTCTAAAGCTTTTTTTACGTTCATAAAGTCTTCTGGAGTTGTATATATTTCATAATTATCTTCGTTAGTTATAAAGTCAATTGCTCCATTATCAATAGCACACATCATAACTTCTTCTTCAGATAATTTATTATCTACTATAATAATACCTTTTCTATCAAATAAATATGAAACAGAACCATCGCTTCCTAAATTACCTCCACGTTTAGTAAAGGTACTTCTAACATCACTAGCTGTTCTATTTTTATTATCTGTTAAGGCATCAACCATAATAGCTACTCCATCAGGTCCATATCCTTCATATCTAATTGATTCATAGTTTTCTCCTGCTCCTGCTGCTTTTGCTTTATCAATTGCTAATTGTACTTTATCTTTTGGCATATTAGCTGCTTTTGCTTTATCCATTACCATTCTTAATGATGGATTATTATCGGGATTAGGATCTCCTAATTTAGCTGCAACATATAATTCTTTCGCTAATTTTTGAAATACTTTTCCTCTTTCTTGGTCAATTAACCCTTTTTTTCTTTTAATTGTAGCCCATTTAGAATGTCCACTCATAAAAAACCTCCTATTTAATAAACTTAATTATCATTGGTGCTAACAGTAATAATAGTAATAAAGGAATATAAAATATTACTGAAATAACACTAACTTTTACTGGTATTTTAGATATTTCTGCTTTAGCACGTAGAATTCTTTTTTCACGTATATAATCTATTTGATTATATAACGTTTCAATAATACTATTACCAAATATATTAGATTCCTTAATATTTAGAATAACATTATTAATTGTATCAGATGGTATTCTTTTTCTTAGTGCATCCAAAGCCTCATTTAAACTTTTACCAAGAGATACATCAATTAATGCTTGATTAAACTCTCTTGATAAATCACCTTCAACATTATGCACTGTAACATCAAGAGAATTTCTAATTGATCTTCCAGCTTCTAATGATAAGCATAATACCTCAAAGAAGTAAACAGCTTCTTTTTCTAATTTGATTGCTCTTTTCTTTATTTTAGTATCCAAAATAAGTGGAAAGAACAAAAAGTAGAAAAGTGCCGTTACAATAGGTGCTACTAAATATCCAAAATCAATAAAATATAATACCATGAAAAACAAAGAAATAGAAGAGATAAATCTAATATTAAGTAAAAATACTGCATCATAATCACAATCAATACCTAACAATTCTATTTTATCTTCAACATTTTTCATTGTTTTAGCACTATATATTTTACGTGATAAATCAATTTTCTTCTTCGCCATATTACCACTCTTCCAATCTCATTACACGTTTTACAACCCAAATATATAGTGCATAAATAATAATTATTAATACTATTAGTATTGCACCAATTGTTGTTGTATATAATGCTTCAAAATAACTAGGATTTATTATATATATTAGTAAGAATGTAATTAGTGGTATACCTACTAATATTTTAAATACTATGTCTGATAAAGCTGTTATTGATTTTAATTCTTGACGAAGTTTCTTTCGATCAAAGAATCCTCTTTCAATTGAGGCAAATATTTTAACAATATCGCCGCCAGATTTATTTAATATTATTAAAGATGATGTCATATATTTTACATCTTCTAAAGGTACTCTTTTAGCAAATCTTTTAAATACTGTTTCAAGCTCTAATCCATATGTTAAATCAATATACATTTTTCTAAATTCATTGGCAATTGGACCTGTTAATTCTTCTGATACAAGTTCAATAACTTGCATAGTACTTCTACCTGACTTAAAAGCATTATTCATAATTGTAACTGCTTTTAATAAATCTTCTTCCATTTGTTTTTTTCTTCTTTTATTACGATAAGTAAGAAAAACATCAGGTATAAAAAAGCCAATAAAGAATGAAAAAATAAGTTGTAGTACTGAAATACTAACACCTCTTAAAATATCTGATAAAATGGTTATAATAACTGCTATAATAGCAACTACAATCTTATCTGATAAATAATCAATACTTTTTTCTTGGATAATACTTGATTGATCAACATATTTTTCATATTTATCGCCATATTTTTTAGCTAATTTAAATTTCTTTAAAAAGTTAGAAATCTTATCGATAACTTTTTGATAATATTCTTCTACATTATCAAAGAAAGATTTACTTTTTACAGAGATAGGATCAATAGTAAATTTGGATAATCTTTTTTCTTTTTTTGTGGCACGACTTAAAAATAATAGCCAGAAAACTACTATTAATAAGATAAATATTAATAAATATTGAAGTATTATATTAATATTTCCCACTATATTACCCACTTTCTATTATTTTTTCATAAAAGGTTCAAAGATATCATCAACATTAGTAATACCTTTGCTTTTAATCTTGGTATATACTTTCGGAACATATCTGTATAAAACAAAAGCTCCATCAACTTCACCGCTTGAAGTTAAGCCTTTTTGATTAAAAGCAAATATTTCTTTTAATTCAATATCTCCATTATTTATACCAACTACTTCACAAATGCTTGTTACTTTTCTTTTACCATCGCTAAGTCTTTCAATATTAATAACAATATCGATTGCTTTTTCAATATATTCTCTAATCGCTGGAACTGGTATTTCCATTCCACTCATTAAAACCATTGTTTCAAGACGATTTAGAGCATCTTTTGGCCCATTAGCATGTAGTGTTGTTAAACTACCCTCATGACCAGTATTCATAGCTTGTAACATATCAAATGCTTCTTTACCACGTACTTCTCCAACAATTATTCTATCTGGTCTCATACGTAGTGAATTTATAACTAAGTCACGAATGGTTACGTTCTGTTCACTCTCATAGTTATTGGTCTTTCTAGTTTCTAGTGTTATAACATGTTCTTGTCCAAGCTTTAATTCAGCAGCATCTTCAATTGTAATAATACGTTCTCCACTTTCTATAAAGTTAGATAAGATATTTAGAATTGTTGTTTTACCAGAACCTGTACCACCACAAACAATTATATTAAGTTTGGCAAGGACACAAGCTTCTAAGAATCTTGCCATATATGGTGTCATTGTACCATTCCTAATTAAGTCTTCAACGTTATTTATATTTTCTTTAAATTTACGAATAGTTAATACTGGTCCATTTAAAGATAGTGGTGGAATAATCGCATTTATTCTTGAACCATCAGGAAGACGAGAGTCTACCATAGGGCAAGATGCATCAATTGTTCTTCCTAAAGGTTGAATCATTCTTTGAATAGTACGAACTATATGTTCATCATTAATAAATGATACAGTTTCATCTTTTACAACTTTACCATCTATTTCAACATATATTTGATTAGGTCCATTAACCATTATTTCAGTTACGCTTTTATCTTCTAGTATTTCAGTTATCGGTCCATAACCATGTATTTCATTGTCAATTAAGTTAAAGATGTGGCTTCTTTCTAGATTAGTTAAGTCATAGCCTTCCAAAGCCTTATCTATTTCATCGTTGATGTATTCATTTAACAATTTATCTTCAGGGACATTATTATAACTTCGCTCTAATACTGATAAATCATAACCTTCTAATGATTTATCTATTTCTTTTTTTACAATATTAGGATTATTTAACTTTGATGAATCAACATTATCAATTAAATTTTGAATAATATTATTTCTTAAAGTATCAAGTAATGCTTTATCTTTAAAAATATCATAATCATTTTGTATCTTAATTTTTTTGGCAGTAGTCTTTACATCAAAAGCTTCTGATAAAGTTTTCTTACTCATTATTATCATCCCCTTTTCTACCTTCATAAAGCGTATTTGCCATATCTTTTAGTTTCTCATAATCATTTTTATTAACGAAATGCAATTTATCATTTAAAACAAGTATTTTGCCTTCCATGATAAAGCTATCTATTCCTCTTATGTGCATACTTTTAGATAATGTGAAATCTATATTATGTTTTAATATAGTTCTAATTTCAAAAGTTGAAAAATAGTTTTTATCAAAGTCAATTGATTCATTCAGTAATAAGAAGTAATTAGAAACATTAGTATCTTTAACTATTGAGATAAAACTAGCGGTATTTTTAATATCAAATGGATCGTTAGTAAAAATATGTAAGATAGAGTCTGAAGTATCTAAAGTCAATAAATTAAGGTCATTTAAGGCTGTACAAGTATCAATTAAGACAATATCAAAATGAGATACTGCTGTACCTAAAATGATGCTTAAATATCGCGATTCTATCTTATTAGCTTGTCTAGGATCTTTAGGAGCGGCTAAAATAGATATATTGTCGTTATAGTTATATAAATAGTGATTAATATCTTGATATCTATTGTTACTTAAATCATCTACCAAATTATAAATGGTTTTATCACAATCAGAATTAACGTATGCTGCAATAGCACCACCATAGATATCTAAATCTATAACTAGAACTTTATAATCTTGTAAGCTATACATCGCTGCAAGGTTTAATGTAGTTATTGTTTTACCTACTCCACCTTTACAAGACATAACTGTAATAATTTTGCCTTCCTTAGTCTTCATAACTAGCCCTCACTTATTATCTTTTTATTATCAACGATTTCCCCCGTTAATTTTGAATTTATTTCATATTTCTCATATCCTATAATACTACCAAAGATACTTTTGATATTATTTTGTAAATGGATAGATACTTTATTATCTTCTTTTTTAAAACTCATTATTTCGATATTCTTATCATTAATTTTTATTTCTTCTTCTACTTCTTTTTTGCTCTTACCATCAAGTGTATCACGAATAGCAATTTCATTGATGTTAGTTAATTTGTTTTTATTTGCAACTATATAAGCAGAATCAATAACTAGTGCACATAAACCAAGTAGTATTGGTAATAGAATTAAAAAAATTACTAATGCTTGACCCTTGTTATTCATAAATAAAAACTCTTTCTGTCTTAATCTGATAAGGATTATCAATAATAAGATTAGAAAATGGTGTAATTAATGAAATATCTTTTGTTAAGGTAATAGTTGTATATTTACCATTTGCCTTGATATTACTTGTAACTGTGCTATCAATTAAATTCTTATCAATTTTACCATTGTCTTTATAGGTTATAACTACTTCATTTAGCATACTTTCTAGATGGTTTTTTTCATATAATACTCTTCCTAAATCAATCATTGAAAAAATTAGAAGTAGTGCAATCGGCAAAATCAAAACGAATTCAACTAATGCTTGACCACTATTCTTCTTCATTTTGTGTCTCTTCTTCTTTTGGTTCTTCTACCTTTTTAGGTTCTTCTTCTTTTTCTTCTTCTCTAGGCTTATCTAAGCTTTTTTCTTTGCAATAGCCATCACCTGGCTTCTTACCTTTAACATATTCTTCATTAACTAATGAGCAAGTGGATTCTGTTATTTTATCGGTTAAATATCCACCTAATAAAGATACAATACCTACTACTATTGCACTTATTAAAACGATTATCAAAACATATTCAACTAATGCTTGACCCTTGTTATTCTTAAAATTCATCCTACTCACCTATTTTCTATATATAATTTTATATTCAAATCTCTTAATTGTCAAATTATTTTACCTATGATATAGTTATTTTAGGTGATAGTGTTGGAGACTATAATTAATGGTAAAAAATATGAAATAATTGATTGCAATACATTTATAAAAAAATTAGTAGGATTGATGTTTAAAAAAGAAAAAATTGATAATATTTATCATTTTCCTAAATGTAGTTCTATCCATACATTTTTTATGTTTCAAAGCATTGATATTTGTATGACTGATAAAGATAATAAAATAGTTTATTTAAAGGAAGATTTAAGTCCTTGGAAAATTATTTGGCCACGAAAAAAGGCATATCATACATATGAAATGCCTTTGAATACATCTAAGTATTTAAAAATAAATCAAATTTTTAAAACTAATTCTTAAGTTTTAAACAATATCTTGGCTCTTTACCAATTTTATCCCACTCGTTAGTGATGTTTTCATCCCATATTTTTGTTAGTTCTGGAAGTGAAAGTGAATCTATTTCACTTTTTTTGGGTAAAATGTAAGGATTAAATGCAAAATTGGTAATGGATGCTCGTTTTGAAATAGAACCTCTATTTATCTCGACTTCAATTAAATAATTAAAATCCGAAAAGTTAGTCGCAAAATAATCGTGACTAATTGAATTCGCTTTGGTTAAACTGAATGTCGCATCAGTATATATTTTTTTTACATGGCCAGAAACTGGATTAGATAGATCAAATCCATAGCGCCATGGTTTTTCTTCTTTCAAATAATACTGGAGAGTCCCTATACCCCTTTCATCCAAAGCATCTATTATATCGAATGGATTATAACTACTCAATTTTAGATGCTTTTTAATGTCTGCCAACACCTTAATATTATGTTTATTGATGACAAATTGACTGCTTTCACTTTCACCTTCGTAAGCGTCTGCAAAATCAATTGTATCTTCCCATTCGTCTAATGTTAAAAACTTAGACACATCTATTTTTTTCATGTTATTTTACTAACTCTAGAATTACCAAAAGCGCGTTGTCGCCTTTTCTCTCGTCTAATTTTAATATTCTAGTGTATCCACCATTACGATCTTTGTATAAAGGTGCTAATTCATTAAATAATTTTTTTACTGTGTCATTATCATTTTGTAAGAAAGCTAATGCTTTTCTTCTAGAAATTAAATCACCTTTTTTAGCATAAGTAATCATTTTATCTACAAAATTTCTTACTTCTTTTGCTCTTGTTTCTGTTGTTTCAATGCTACCATTATTGATAACATCTCTTGTCATATTTGCTAACATACTTCTTCTATGTTTACTAGTACGTCCTAATTTTCTATATGCCATAAATACACCTCTTAATCATCATCTCTTAAAGATAATCCTAATTCTTTAATTTTATCTAGAACTTCTTTTAATGATTTCTTTCCTAAATTACGTATTTTCATCATTTCACCTTCTGATTTATTAACTAAATCTTGAAGTGTATGAACACCTGCACGTTTTAAGCAGTTATATGCTCTAACAGAGAAATCTAAATCTTCAATTGAAGTCTCTAAAGCTTTTTGTTTTGGATCTTCAATCTTTTCAATCATCATTCCTGTAATATTTGCGATATTATTAGTATCTGCAATTATTTGTAAATGTTCAATTAAGATTCTACTTGCTAAAGCGATAGCTTCTTCTGGTTTAATAGATCCGTTAGTTTGAACATCAAGAATTAACTTATCATAAGTTTCATCTTGTCCAACACGAGCGCTTTCTATTTCATAAGAAACACGAACTATTGGTGAATATAAAGAGTCAATAGCGATAACGCCAACTTTCTTATCACCAAGTAATTTTTTATTTTCATCTGCTCTTACATATCCACGACCACTTGATACAGTCATTTCCATGTTTAGAACTCCACCTTTAGCTAATCTTGCAATAACTTGATCTTTATTTAATATTTCAACATCAGCATCACATTCGATATCGCCTGCAGTAACAGTTCCTTCACCTTTAGCAGATAGTCTTATTGTTTTATCTTCTTCACAATATTTTTTTACAACAACTGATTTTAAATTTAATATGATTGTTGTAACATCGTCGATTACACCTTCGATAGTTTGGAATTCATGTAGTACACCATCAATATGAACACTTGTAATTGCACTACCAGGTAAAGATGATAGCATAACTCTTCTTAATGCATTACCTATTGTAGTACCAAATCCTCTTTCTAATGGTTCTAATTCAAATCTTCCAAAATAATTACTTTCAATTTTATCTGTAATTTTATAAATTGGTTTTTCAAATTCTAACATATCTTTAACCTCCTATTAATTTCTTGGTCTTTTTGGTGGACGACATCCATTGTGTGGAATTGGTGTAACATCTGTAATAGATAATACATCAAGTCCTGCAGTTTGTAATGAACGAATAGCAGTCTCACGTCCTGGTCCAACACCCTTAACAAAAACTTCAACTTTTCTCATACCACATTCATATGCTTTTTTACCTGCTGATTCAGCAGCTAATCCAGCAGCGAATGGAGTTGATTTTTTACTACCTTTAAAACCAATAGCACCAGATGATGCCCAACTAACAACATTACCATCTTTATCAGTTAGAGTAACAATAGTATTGTTAAAAGTAGAATTTATATGTGCATTACCTTCTGGTATATTCTTTTTAATTTTTCTTTTTCTTTGTTTATATGCCATAATTTACCTCCCTAACTATTTCTTTTTATTGGCAATAGTCTTGCCTCTACCTTTACGAGTTTTTGCGTTTGTAGAGGTTCTTTGACCTCTTACAGGTAATCCTTTTTTATGACGAGTTCCTTGATATGAATTAATTTCCATTTTAGTCTTAATATTCATATTAACTTCTCTTCTTAAATCACCTTCAGTAGTATATTTATCTACTTCACTACGTAGAAGAGCTTCCTCTTCTTTTGTTAAGTCTTTAGCTTTTTTTAATGGATCAATTTTAGCATCCTTAACAATTTTACTTGCTAATGAATGACCAATTCCATAGATATAAGTTAATGCTATATCAACATTCTTATCATTTGGTAAATCTATACCTTTAATACGTGCCATATATACCTCCTAACCTTGAGTTTGTTTGTGTTTTGGATTTTCACAAATAACCATAACTTTACCTTTACGTTTAATAATTTTACATTTAGAACAAATTTTTTTAACTGATGGTCTTACTTTCATAATTATCCCTCTTACTTTCTATAAGTTATTCGCCCACGTGTTAAATCATATGGAGAAAGTTCAATCATAACATTATCACCCGGTGAAATGCGAATGTAATTCATTCGTATTTTACCAGAAACGTGAGCTACTATGGTATGACCGTTTTGAAGTTCAACTTTAAAACTTCCTCCGGGAATTACTTCTAGTACTTTCCCTTCGACTTCGATGACATCATCTTTTGCCATTTCAATCACTCTCCTGTTAATATTTTATATCCATCTTTTGTAACTGCAACAGTATGCTCATAATGAGCTGATGGACTAAAATCCTCTGTTTCTATAGTCCAGTCATCATCTAATATGACAATATCTGGACTACCTAGTGTAAGCATTGGTTCTATTGCAATAACCATGCCTTCTCTTAGTACTGGTCCTGTACCCTTTTTTCCAAAATTTGGAACATCAGGATCTTCGTGAACACTACGTCCAACTCCATGACCAACTAATTCTTTTACAACCCCTAAATTATGCTTTTTAGCATATTCTTCAACTGCATTAGATATATCACCTATTCTAGCACCTGGTTTTACTTGCTTGATACCTTCATATAGTGATAACTCTGTATGCTTTAAAAGATATTTCTTTTCTTCACTAATTTCCCCTACCGGATAAGTCCAAGCAGAGTCACCGTGAAATCCTTTATAACATGCTCCAATATCAATTGAAATTATGTCACCATTCTTTAGTTTATAATTACTAGGTATTCCATGTACAACTTCTTGATTAACAGAAGTGCATAGTGTACATGGAAATCCTTCATAATTTTTAAAAGATGGTGTTGCATTTTTACTTAGAATAAAGTTTTCTGCTAAAGTATCTAACTCCTTAGTAGTTATACCAGCTTTAACATACTTTTTTAAATATTGATGAGTTTCATAAACAATTTTACCTGCTTCTCTTAGAAGCTTAATTTCTTCATCACATTTAATACTTATCACTTTACCACCTATATTAACTTCTTAATTGCGCCATAAACATCTTCAGTTTCTAATGAGTCAACTTCATTTAAAGATTTACGATACTTATAATATTGAATAAGTGGCATTGTCTTTTCTTGATATTCATTATATCTTGTATCAAATGCCTCTTTAGTATCATCTTTTCTTTGAATTAGCCCTGTACCACAGTGATCACAGATACCTTCTTGTTTTGGCTTAAATTGTTCGTTTATTAGTGAATAACTTGCTCCACAATCTGGACAAACTATTCTTGATACTATTCTTTTTTCTAATTCCTCTCTTGGAACATTTAAATAAATAACTACCCCTGGATCAAGCCCTAATTCATTAGCAAGTTCTTCATATAACACAGCTTGATTAACAGTTCTAGGAACTCCATCTAAAATGTAATGATTTTCTTTTAAAGTAAGCAATTTCTTCTTTAAAATTTCCATTATCATTTTATCATCAACAAGTTTACCAGTCTTTAAATAAGCATTTAATTCTTCATCTTGTAGTGCCATTTCTCTTAAAATATTACCAGTTGATAGTTGAACATAACCATCACGTTCTTTTAAAAGTTCAGCAACTGTTCCTTTTCCGGCAGCTGGAGGAGCCAATAAAATAATGTTTCTCATCTTATCTTCTCCTTCTTCTATAACTTTCCTTATAATCTGTACTTGATAAAGCACTTTCAAATTGTTTGAATGTTTCAATTGCAACACCAACAACGATTAATAATCCAGTTCCACCAAGTGTAACAGATTTTGGAAGTGTTGTTAATTTTGTAACTAATATTGGAATAACTGCAAGTACCATTAATAAGAATGAACCTGATACAGTTAATCTTCCAATTATTTGTTTAAAGTAAGTCTCTGTTGACTTACCAGGTCTAACACCTGGAATATATCCACCATTATCTTGTAAGTTTTTAGACATATCTTCAGGTTTTAATTGCATAAATGTATAGAAATATCCAAAGAAGAATATTAATAAAATGTATATAATTAAACCTGTATTTGAAGTATATGTAATGTAATTATCGATGAAATTAGTAACACTTTCTTTACCAATAAATTGTGCTACTGTAGCAGGTACACCTAATAATGCAGATGCAAATATAACTGGTATAACTCCTGCAGAGTTTATTTTAATTGGCATAAATGTTTGTTTACCAAGAGCAGCTGATGAACGATTTGCATATTGAATTGGAATTCTACGCTCTGCTTGCTCAACAAAGATAATCCCTACAATGATTAAGATATATACTAGTACAAATACTCCAAACCAAATAATTCCATTTGTTAGACTAAATGTTGATTCAGCACCTAATAAGTAGTTGTATGAATCAATAAACATTTGAGGAAGTGATGTAACGATACCAGCCATAATTAATAGTGAAATACCATTACCTATTCCCTTTTGAGTTATTTGATCACCTAACCATACAGTAAATGCTGTCCCAGCAGT
>JAEEGJ010022595.1_pt1 | contig 13334 bp, 8 predicted proteins | sample 8958761 | NCBI WGS metagenome assembly JAEEGJ01 (sample SAMN16246546, study PRJNA631951) | gut metagenome | biome: gut microbiome; feature: rumen; material: RS-attached | host: Bos | place: Iran: Karaj | collected 2018-10
CTGATCGTGACCGAGCTGTGGGTAGCGGACGAGCTGCACCGCCGGGGCATCGGGACGCGGTTGATGGACCTGGCAAAGGAGCGGGCGAAGGAGCAAAACCGAAGGGCCATCATCCTGGAGACCCAATCCTGCAACGTCAGGGCCATCGACTTCTACCGCAGCCAGGGCTTTGCGCTCATCGGCTTCGACACTTGCTGCTATACGAATCGGGACATCCAACGCCATGAGGTCCGCTTCGATTTCGGTCATTTCCTTGACCGGCGGGACGGCAGGTGGTAATCGTAAAACACCGAAAAAGGGCGTGTTGCAAAATGCAATTACCGCCCGTCATTCCGAGCCAGCGCGCACGCTGGTGTGGGAATCCGTCCTCCATTCGAGGGGAAACGGATTGCCACAGCCCCTTCTGGGCTTCGCAATGACGAGGGAGGGGCATTTTGCAACACGCCCTATTTTATCCCTGCGCCGTTTATTCCTTAACCTGCTTCATGCTCAGGGAGATGCGCTTCTTTTTCTCGTCCACCGCCAGAACGACCACCTTCACCGTATCGCCCACGCTGACCACCTCGCTGGGATGTCGAACGAAACGGTCACAAAGCTCGGAAACATGCACCAGCCCGTCCTGATGGACGCCGATATCCACAAAGGCGCCGAAGTCGATCACGTTGCGCACCGTGCCGGTGAGCACCATGCCGGGCTGCAGGTCCTTCATCTCCAGGATGTCCGTGCGGAAGATGGGCTTGGGCAGCTCATCCCGCGGGTCACGCCCCGGCTTCATCAGCTCTCCCACGATATCCTTCAGCGTTGGCAGACCAACGCCGCAGTCCCTGGCGGTCCGTTCTTCTCCCCTGTCCTTCAACCGCCGGGGCAGCTCGCCGATGCGCCCCGCCTTTACGTCGGCGACGGAATAGCCGCAGAGGGCAAGCAGCTGTTCTGCCGCAGCGTAGCTTTCCGGATGGACGGCGGTGTTGTCCAGCACAGAGCGGCTTTCCGGCACCCGCAGGAAGCCTGCGCACTGTTCAAAGGCCTTGGGACCCAGCTTGGGCACCTTCAAAAGCTGTCTGCGGGAAGTAAACGCGCCGTTTTCCTCCCGATAGGCCACGATATTCTTCGCCGTGGCCGCCGTCAGGCCGCTGACCCGGCGCAGGAGCGAAGGGGACGCGGTGTTCAGGTCCACGCCCACGGCGTTGACGCAGTCCTCCACCACGGCGTCCAGGCTCTCCTCCAGCTTTTTCTGAGGCATGTCATGCTGATACTGCCCCACGCCGATGGCTTTGGGTTCGATCTTCACCAGCTCCGCCAGAGGGTCCTGCAGACGCCGTGCGATGGAGACGGCGGAGCGCAGGTTCACGTCATACTGGGGGAATTCCTCCGCCGCCAGCGGGCTAGCGCTGTATACGCTGGCGCCCGCCTCGCTGACCACCATGTAGCTGACGCCGGGGCAGCGGTGCAGCAGCTCCACCGTCATCTGCTCCGTCTCCCGCGAGGCGGTCCCGTTGCCGATGGCGATGTGTTCTACGCCATGCCTGGCGATCATGGCCGCCAGGGTTTCGATGCAGGCGGCGCGCTGCTTCTCCCCATGGGTGGGATAGACCACGGCGGTATCCAGTACCTTGCCCGTGGGGTCCACCACCGCCACCTTGCAGCCCATGCGGTAACCGGGGTCCAGCCCCATGGTCACCTTTCCCTTCACCGGTGGGGCCATGAGGAGTGGCTTCAGATTCAGCGCGAAATTGTGAATGGCGCCTTCGGCGGCGGTATCCGTCAGGGAGGCGCGGGTCTCGGTCTCCATGCTGGGCTGTAGCAGGCGGTCATAACCGTCGGCCACGGCGGAGCGGAGAAAGGCTTCGTTCCTCGCGCCCGTCCGAATCATCCCCTGGGAAAGCTCCCCAAGCGCCAGCTCCCGGTCCAGGGAAAGGGCTACCTTCAGGAAGCCCTCCTTTTCGCCCCGGTTGACGGCAAGGATCTGGTGGCCCTGCAGCCGTGACAGGGGCTGGGAGAAATCATAATACAGCCGGTACACGCTGTCCTCCGTGCCCGTCGCCTCCACCCGGAGGCTGGCACGCATGCAGATGGTTTCCCGCAGCTTTTTCCGGTTTTCCGCGGAATCGCTGACCTGCTCGGCGATGATATCCGAAGCGCCCGCCAGGGCGTCTTCCACCGTCGCAACGCCCTTTTCCTCGCTAAGGAAGGCTTTCGCAAGCTCAGCCGGTTCCTTCTGCGGCTGGAGGAGGATCGCCGTGGCTAAGGGCTCCAGGCCCCTCTCCTTGGCGACGGAGGCGCGGGTGCGCCGCTTCGGGCGGTAAGGCCGATAGATATCCTCCAGTGCGGAAAGGGTATCGGCCTTATCGATCTCGGCGCTGAGCTCCGGTGTGAGCTTTTCCTGCTCCTCGATGAGCCTGCGGATCTCCTTCCTGCGCTGTTCCAGGCTGCGCAGGTAGCGGAGCCGCTCCTCCAGGGTGCGCAGCGCCGTGTCGTCCATGGCCCCGTGGGCTTCCTTGCGATAACGGGCGATAAAGGGTATGGTGTTTCCCTCGTCCAGCAGGGTGACGACATTCTGCACCAACTGCGCCGGTTTATTCAGTTCCTTTGCAATGCGTTCTGGGATACGTTCCATCGTTCTCTCCGACTTCTTCATGTAGTGGGCTCCAAAAAGAGGAGACGACGCATCCCGCCGTCTCCTCCTATGGGTATTGCGCTTATTCGGGTTTGTCCTCCTCGTTGTGGGGCCAGGTCTCGAATACGGGCTCCGGCTGTTCCTGGGCGGGCGCTTCCTCTGCCTCTTCTTCCGGCGCGTTTACCGAAGCGTCTTCCGGGCCAACATCGGCCTCCGCTTCCACCGGCGCCTCCGGCCCGCTCTCAGGCTGCTGCGGTTCCTCCGGCAGCTTTCTGTCGCGGCAGAGGGCGGCGAAGGTCTCCCCGTCCATGACCTCGTGGCGCAGCAGGTAGTCCGCTGTCAGATTGAGGATATCCAGATTGTCCTCCAGGATCAGGCGGCAGCGCTCGTAGGCTTCCTCCACGATGCGCTTGATCTCCTCGTCGATCTCGGCGGCCACTTTTTCGGAATAGCTCTTTGTGTGGCCGTAATCCCTGCCCAGGAATACCTCCCCGCTGCCGGAATCGTAGACCACGGGGCCGAGGGCTTCGCTCATGCCGTATTTCATGACCATGGCCTTGGCGATGGAGGTCGCTCGCTCCAGATCGTTGCTGGCGCCGGTGGAAATATCGTTGAGCACCAGCTTTTCCGCCACGCGGCCGCCCAGCAGGGAAACGATATCGTCCAGCATTTCGCTGCGGGAATTGAAGCTCTTGTCCTGCTCTGGCAGGTAGATGGTCATGCCGCCGGCATTGCCGCGGGGGATGATGCTGATCTGGTGCACGGGATCGCTGTGCTCCAGGGCATGGGAGACCACGGCGTGCCCCGCCTCGTGGAAAGCGGTCAGCCGCCGTTCCTGGTCGGACACCACACGGCTCTTCTTTTCGGGACCGGCGATAACCTTGATCATGGCTTCCTCGATCTCCGCCATGGTGATGAAGCGGCGCATGCGGCGCGCGGCCAGGAGGGCCGCTTCGTTCAGCAGATTCTCCAGGTCTGCGCCGGTGAAGCCGATGGTGGTCTTCGCGATGGTGGCCAGGTTCACGTCCTCCGCCAGGGGCTTGCCCTTAGCGTGGACCTTCAGGATGGCTTCCCGGCCCTTGACGTCGGGCATGCCCACATAGATCTGCCGGTCAAAGCGGCCGGGACGAAGCAGGGCTTTATCCAGGATATCCTGCCGGTTGGTGGCCGCCATGACGATGACGCCCTCGTTGGTGCCGAAGCCGTCCATCTCCACCAGGAGCTGGTTCAGGGTCTGCTCCCGCTCGTCGTGGCCGCCGCCCAGGCCCGCGCCTCTCTGGCGGCCCACGGCGTCGATCTCGTCGATGAAGATGATGGCAGGCGCCACCTTCTTAGCCTGGTCGAACAGGTCGCGGACACGGCTGGCGCCGACGCCCACATACAGCTCCACGAAATCGGAGCCGGAAATGGAAAGGAATTGCACCCCCGCCTCCCCCGCCACGGCCTTGGCCAGCAGGGTCTTGCCTGTGCCCGGAGGGCCGACCAGCAGGACGCCCTTGGGGATGCGGGCGCCCAGCTCCACATAGCGCTGGGGGTCCTTCATGAACTCCACGATCTCCTGGAGTTCTTCCTTCTCCTCGTCCTCACCGGCCACATCCGCAAAGGTGACCTTTTTATCGGTCGCCCCCACGCGGGTGCGTGCTTTCCCGAAGCGCATGGCAGACTTGTCGCCCCCCATGCCCCGGTTCATCATGGCGAACCACAGGACGCCGAAAACGATCATGATGAGCAGATAGGGCAGGAAGCTGAGCCACCATGGCATCTGCCAGCCCACGTTATAGTTGTACTCCTCGATGATGCCGTCGTGCCACTGCTGGTCGATCAGCTCATGGAGATCCTCGTAAAACACTCCGAAATTGTACAGCTCGTGGCTTGCGGTATACCGCCCCTCGTAGGGATCGCGGAAGGACATGACCAGCGTTTCCCCGTCCACCACGAAGGACTTGACCTTTCCATTTTCAAACAGCCTGCGGACCTCGGAATAGTTCATCCCCTCCGGGGTGTTGTTGGACAGCAGCAGGAAAATGACCGCGATCAGCACCACGATGATCAGCACATAAAAGCCGATATCTCTCTTTTTGTCTTTCTTCAAGGGATCATCCCTCCTCCGGGAATAGTGTAAAACCTGATTATATTACGCGTCTTTCCCGCCCAGATGCAGGATGCACAGGTCGGGCAGCTCGCGGAAATGTTCGTCGTAATCCAGGCCGTAGCCCACCACAAAGGCATCCGGGATCTCAAAGCCCCGGTAATCCGGCACCAGATCCGTCTCCCGCCTGGAGGGCTTATCCAGGATGGTGCAGACCTTGACGGAAGCGGCCTTGCGGTTTGACAGATACTTTTTCAGGTAGGTAAGGGTGTTGCCGCTGTCGATGATATCCTCGATGATCAGCACATGCTTCCCTTCCAGGTCGTTTTCCAGGTCCTTCTTGATGATGATATTGCCGGAGCTGCGGGTGCCGGAGCCATAGGAAGATACCATCATGAAGCAGATCTCCAGCCGGTCCAGTTTCACTTTCCGCACCAGGTCGGACATAAAGATGAAGGACCCTTTCAGTATACCCACAAAAACCGTGTCCTTATCTTTGTAATCGCGGGTGATGATCTCTCCCAGCTCGGCAACCTTTGCCGCAAGCTCCTCGGCGCTGATCAGGGTTTCGAAGGAATAACGTGCATCCATATCTCTATGTCCTTTCCAAGATCACAAGAACCGCATCCGCTTCTTCCGGCACGGCAGCGGCACGGACATCCGCGCCCAGGCCCAAAACGGCCAGCACGCCGCGTTCATCGGCAAATACGGGAAGCCTAGTACGCTCCGCCGCGGGTATTTTCTCCTGGATCATCCATTTTTTCAGGCTTTTTCCACGCCGTCCGGGGAGCTGAAGGTGATCGCCTTCCCGGCGAGGTCTGACGGCTATAGTACCACATATCCTGCTCTTTTTGAAGAAGAAAGTCGTTAATTTCCCGTGAATTTTCGTGTCTTCTGGCTTATCTCCCCAGAAAACCAGCATATCCCGTTCCGGGATCTCCGTCCACGCCCCGAAAGGGAGCCTGGTTTCGGGAAAGGGAGAGGCTTCGCTGCGCCGGGAAATCAGCAGCCGGTCATACTGGCGCCGGGCGGTCAGCTCGCCGGGCAGGTCCAGCCGGGCGGAGGGATTCTCCGACGCCGCCAACCGAAGCAGCGAAGCGATGTGCTTTTCCTCCGGCTGCACGCCGAAGAAAGCGGCGGCCTGCCGCAGGGCACGGGAGCTCAGAGGCTCCGGCAGGCCCAGCAGCGCATGAACGGACAGCACCGCGTCCTCGCCCTCATAAGCGACAGCCTTGCCCGCCATATCCTCCAGCAGCGTTTCATCCGCCCGCAGCAGCCTTGCGGTACGGCTGCAGGCCGCGCTGAAGGCTGGATTCAGCTCCCGCAGCAGCGGAAGCACCTCATGCCGCAGCTTATTGCGCCGGTAGGTATCATCCCGGTTGCTGCCGTCTTCTACATATTGCAGGCCACGCTGGCCGAGATAATCTAGGATCTCCTCCCGCGTCACGGTCAGCAAAGGCCGGATATAGGGGCCTCGGAACGGCGGGATGCCGCCCAGGCCTTTGAGGCCGCTGCCGCGCAGAAGGTTCAGCAGCATAGTCTCCGCCTGATCGTCCGCCTGGTGGGCGGTGGCGATTTTTGTTTTTTCGTCCCCCAGACTGTCCAGGAAGCCATAGCGCAGTTTTCTGGCGGCCTCCTCGATGCCCAGGCGATGCTCCGAAGCGTAAGCAGATACGTCGCCGCTGCCCATATGCAGCTTCAGGCCCCGCTGCCCGCACCAGGCGGCGGCAAATGCGGCGTCCCGCTCGGATTCCTCCCCCCGCAGCCGGTGGTTGAAATGGGCGCATTCCAGCCGGAACCCCAGCTCCGGAGCCAGGGTCAACAGCACGTCCGCCAAACATACGGAATCCGCGCCTCCGCTGAGAGCACAGACGACCCTGTCCGCGCCGGAAAGCATATCGTATTCCCGGATACATTCCAGGACCGAAGTCACCACGCCCATTACGGCTCCTCGCGGTAACGCTCCAGGGAAGCATAGGTGGTGTATTCCGGCATCCACTGCACCGGGATGGTCCCGGTGTTGCCGTGCCGGTTCTTCATGACGATCAGCTCCGCCTTGTTGTGCTCCTCCGCCTCTTTGTTGAAATAATCCTCCCGATAGAGGCCCAGGACGATGTCCGCGTCCTGCTCCAGGGAGCCGGATTCCCGGAGGTCGGAGAGCATGGGGCGCTTGTCCTGCCGCTGGGTGCTGGCACGGCTCAGCTGGCTCAGACACAGCACCGGCACGTTCAGCTCCTTGGCCATGATCTTCAGCATGCGGCTGATCTCCGCCACCGCCTGGATGCGGTTCTCGCTGCTGTCCCCCGTGGCGGAGGTCATCAGCTGGAGATAGTCTACGACCACCAGGCCCAGGTCCTGGATGCGGCGGCACTGGGCATTCATATCTGAGACGGTGATGATGGAATTGTCGTCTATATAGATCTTCGTGCGGCTGATGGTCGCCGTCGCGCCGCTGAGCTTCTGCCAGTCCTCCTTGGAGAGCATGCCGGTCTGCAGCTTCTTGGAATCCACATAGGCTTCGCTGGATAACAGACGCTGGGCCAGCTGTTCCTTGGACATTTCCAGGGAGAAGATCGCCACGGCTTTCCCCGTCTTCTTGCCCACGTTCAGGGCCATGTTCAGCGCCAGGCTGGTCTTGCCCATGCCGGGGCGGGAAGCCAGGATGATGAAGTCCGAATTCTTCAGACCCATGATGGTATCATCCAGCTCGCCCAGGCCCGTGGGCAGGCCGGGGATGCCGCCTTTGGTCTTGCTGAGCTCCGCAAGGTTTTGATAGACCTGGCCCAGGATGGTGGAGATGGGCTCCAGGCCGCCCAGGTTCTTGCCCTGGCGCAAGGCGTAGATGCGCCGTTCCGCCGTTTCCAGCACGTCCTCGCTGGAACCGGTGCCCTCGTTCACCGCTGCGGTGATATCGGAGGCCACGGTAGCGATGTTGCGAAGCAGGGCCTTATCCCGGATGATCTCCACATAGCGCATCACGTTGGCTGCCGTGGGGGTCACATTCATGAGCTCCACCAGGTAGGACTGGGAGCTCTGGGGATTGTAAATGCCCTGCAGCTTCATCTCATCCAGCACGGTGACGGCGTCGATGGGCTTGGCAAAGTTGAACATGGAGGCGATCACTTCAAAGATGCCCCTGTTCAGCTCCGTATAGAAATCATCGGGTTTCAGAGCCGCGATGACCTGAGCCGCGCAGCGGGAATCGATCAGGACAGAGCCGAGGACGGCCTGCTCCGCTTCCAGGCTGTGCGGCATCTGCCGGCTGAACAGCTCATCCATCTTGCTCCCCCCTTTGCTTTCTGTTATTTCTGCGGTTTATTCCTCGATGACCAGGACGTGGATGGTGCCGCTGATCTCATAGCCCAGCTTGCACTTCACCTCATAAGAGCCAAAACTCTTGATATTTTCCTCCAGCACGATGCGGTTTTTCTCCAGGGTGATGCCGTGCTGCTCCTTGAGGGCTTCGGAAATCTCCTTGCTGGTAACGGAACCGAAGAGCTTGCCATTCTCCCCGCCCTTGGCCCGGACCTTCACCACGGAAGCGCCCAACTGTTTCGCATAGGCCTTTGCCTGCTCCTTTTCCCGCTCCATCTGAGCCTTTTTGGCCTGCTCCTTGAGCTTCAGCGCGTTCATATTGTCCGCCGTGGCCTTGACGGCCAGGTTGCGGGGCAGGAGGTAATTCCGGGCGTACCCCTCGGATACCTCGATCATCTCGCCCTTCTTGCCCTGGCCCTTTACATCCGCACTCAGAATGACTTTCATGTCTTTCCCTCCGTTCCTTCCTCAGAACTCAAATATACGTCGATAGCGCTTTTCAGCTTTGCGCTGACCTCCGCCACCGTCATATCTCTTATCTGGGCCCCCGCGCCGGAACGATTGCCCCCGCCGCCCAACTTTTCCAGAATGACCTGTACGTTCACATCCCCGATGCTGCGGGCGGAAATATTGACCGTATCCTCCGATTTGAACACCACGAAGGAGGTATCGATGCCGGAGATATTCACGAGCTCGTCCGCAGCCTGGGCCGCGATAATCCGGTCCTGATAGGACTGCTCCTCCGCCACGGCGATACCCGGCTTGTATTCCACCGCCTTTTCCACGATGGAGAAGCGGGCCACGGTACTGGGCAGGTCGTTCTGCAGCAGCTTTTTCACCTCCGTGGTGTCCGCGCTGCAGCGGCGGAGGAACGCCGCCGCCTCGAAGGTGCGGCTGCCGGTGCGCATGGTGAAATTCTTGGTATCCAGCACGATGCCTGCCAGCACAGCTTCCGCCTCCGTCTTGCGGATATCCGCCGTCTCCACCAGGTATTGCAGCAGCTCCGTCACAAGTTCGCTGGCGGAGGAGGCATAGGGCTCGTGGAAATTCAAGGCCGCGTTTACGATGTAATCCGCCGCCCGGCGGTGATGGTCGATCACGGCTATCTTGTTGCAGCTCATGAGCAGGTCCTCTGACTCCACCTGATCCGGCCGGTTGGTGTCCACTACCACCAGCAGGGTCCGGCCGTCGGCCATGACGAAGCCCTCCTGCTCCCCGATAAAGATATCCGCGTATTCCGGCAGCCGCTGCAGCCGTTGGACCATTTGCATGGCTACGCTGGTGTCCTTATTGATAACGATGCGGGCGGTCTTCTCCATTTTCCGCGCAATACAGCAGATGCCCACCGCCGCCCCCAGGCTGTCCAGATCGGCGAACTTATGGCCCATGATCAGGATATTGGAAGCATCGCCGAAGAGCTCACCCAGGGCGGAAGCCATGACCCGCGACTTCACCTTCGTCCTTCTTTCCACCGCCACGGTCTTCCCGCCGTAGAATTCAAAGTTCAGCGGGGTCTTGATGACCGCCTGGTCGCCGCCGCGGGAAAGGGCCATCTCGATGCCCAGCATGGCAAACTGGTAGGCTTCCTCCAGGCTGCCCGCTCCCCGGCCCAGGCCGATGCTGACGGTAGCGGTGATCCCGTTGGGGCTCTGCAGGCCGCGGACGGAATCCAGCAGGCTGAAATGCCCGTCGATAAACCCCTGTATGTTCCTCTCTTCAAAAATGAAGATATAGCGGTCCCGGTCATAACGGCAGAGATAGCCGCCGGAGGCTGCGGTCCAGTCGCTGATCCTGTGGTCGATCTGGGCCAGAATGGAGGACTTGGTCGTCTCGTTCAGGTTTTTGATCAGTTCGTCATAGTTGTCCAGCATGATGACGCTGACCACCGGACGGGATGCATCGTACTCCGCGGAGATGCGCTCATATTCCGTCACGTCTATAAAATAGGCCATACCCCAGCTATTGCCGGATACGGAGCTGTTTTCCACGGAAAACCGGTTCCCATAGACCCGGAACTTCCTGCCGCCGATGTCGGCGGTCTCCGACGCTTCCTTATGGCCCTCCGACAGCCATTTCAGACTGAAGCCCGGCACCATGTCCGCCATGGTGATCTCAAACAGATGCCGGCGTTCTCCGGTGATTTCCAGAAAGCCGTCGTTGCCCCAGAGCATCGTCCCGTCCTTCATGTTGAAGATCACCATAGGCAGCGGCATACTGAGGATCGTGTTGCCGTTCCCCTCCGTCTCCTGCCGCATGGAGGCTCCCAGATAATCCAGCACCTTCCGCTCCTGACGCTTGTGGATGAAGCGGGAATAGAGAAGCAGCAGGGCTGACGCCAGCAGCTCGATGATGCCCAGCTCCCAATTCCGACAGACCAGGGTCAGGACAGCAAAGAATACTAGAATGCAGAAATACAGACGCATGGAAGGCCGAAAGAAGCGAAGAAAGGCCGAATCGCCGCGGGGTTTGGAGTTCGTTTTCTTTTCCATGACATAACCTCCCAGATTTGATTAGTTTATCAAATAATACAAGCGTTTACAATAGACCTGTGGAAATTTCACGGCAGAATTCCGTACGATGCTTCAGAATGCGTATTTCCCGGCGGAAACCGGGCAGTTTAAATCCGGACGCCCGATGCGGGGTGTCCGGAAGGGGAACAAAACCATGAAAGCGATCATTCTCGCCGGCGGCGAAGGTACGCGCCTCCGGCCCCTCAGCGCAAACAAGCCCAAGCCCATGATCCGGCTGTTTGACCGCCCGCTGCTGGAGCATATCGTCCTTTTGCTGAAACGCTGCGGTTTTACGGAGTTGTGCATGACTCTCCACTATCTGCCCCAGGTCATCCGGGACTACTTCGGCGACGGAAGCGACCTGGGTGTCAGCATCGAATACCGCACGGAGACGCAGGCGGCGGGGACGGCGGGCAGCGTCCTCGCCTGCGGGGATTTCATCGGGAACGAGGATTTCCTGGTCATCAGCGGGGACGCCGCCTGTTCTTATGACCTGCGGGCCATGATGGAGAAGCACCGTCTCAGCGGTGCAGACGCCACGATACTGGTAAGGCGCAGCCGGGAGGCCTCGGAATATGGGCTGGTGGTAGCGGATGAAGACGGCAGGGTCATAAGCTTCGTGGAAAAACCGGGACCGGAACGAGTCGTTTCCGATCTCATCAACACCGGGATCTACGCGCTATCCCCCGCAGTCCTGAAGGAGATCCCGGAAGGCCGCAGCGCGGATTTCGGCGGGGAGGTTTTTCCCCGGATGCTGCGCAGAGGCCGCCATCTGCACGTATGGCAGGGAGAGGGTTATTGGAACGACGTCGGCTCCTGCGAAGCATACCTGTCCACCTGCCGGGCCGTGCTGGAGGGAAGCTTCCCCCTCCCTATCCCGGCCGGGCAGAAAAGGAAAGCCTCCGGCCCCTGCTGGATATCTCAGGAAGCCCACGTATCGGGTGAAGCGAAGCTGGGCCCCTTCACGGTGATTGGCAGCGGCAGCACGGTGGAGAGCGGCTGCCGTCTCGCCGGCTGCGTGGTGGACGGCGCTTACCTGCAGGAGGGCTGCACGGCGGAGGATTCGATCCTCTCCGGCGGCGTCCGCCTGGGAAAGGGGGTGCAGATGCGGAGTGGCTGCGTGCTGGCGGAGGGGGTCACCGTGGGCGACGGGTGCCTGCTGCGTGAAAACCTCCAGGTATGGCCCGGCCTGGCTCTGCCCGCCGGAAGCGTCCTGACGGAAAATCTGCATCGCAGTGTGGACGCCCGGCCTCCCCGGTTCCGGGAGGGCGGGGTGCTCTCCGGCGAAAACGGGAGCGAACTTACGCCAGAGCGGCTCCTGTGCCTGGGGCGAAGCTGCAGCGCCGGGCACATCGGCGCTGCAGCCGCGGGCGGGAGCTACGCCCGGCTGCTGGCGGAGGCTTTCCTCCTCGGCGCAGGAGCCGCCGGGAAGCAGACCTTTCTCACGGACGCCTCTACGGCCTCCGCTGCCGCTGCCGCCGGCACCATTTACGGCCTGGACCAAAGTATCTTTTTTCTTCAGGAAGGCAGAAGAACGACGATCCGTTTCTTTGACGGTGACGGTCTTCCGCTTTCCCGGAAAGAACAGCGGAAAATGGAAGCTGGGCTCACCGGTCATACTTCCGCTTCCTCTCCGGAGCACAGCTGCGCCTTTTCCCTGCTGACCGGCGCGGAGGAAGCCTACCTTGCTTCGGCACTTCGGGCATGCTCCCCCCTTGCCGGGACAAAGGTCGCATGTTCCCCCGGCCTTCTCCGCAAAGGGCTTTCACTGGCCGGGGCGGAGACCTGCCCGCAGGCGGAGGGGACAATGGAGCTGATCCTCTCCGAGGACGGCTTTACCCTCCGGGCGGTGGACGAAAGGGGCAGAGCCTGGCCCTGGAGCATGCTCCTGTGCGCGCTGACGGCAGCGGAGCTGCGCTGCGGCGGGAAGTCTGTCGTACTCCCCTATGACGCCCCGCTCCTGGCAGAGCGGATCGCCCTTGGGGAAAACGGCACGATCTATCGCCTGGAACGGGATGGGGAGGATGCACGACAGCTCTGGCGGGCGTCTCCCTGGTGCCGGGACGGCCTGACGCTGGCCCTGCGGTTGGTGTCAAAGCTGAAGGAGCTGGGGAAGGCGGAGGACATGGCCGGCTTCATGGACAGCCTGCCGGAATACCACCGCTTTGAACAGGTGGTGCATCTGGACGGGCCCGAAACAGCGGTGCTGCGGCAGCTCTCCCTCGATCGGGACGCGGAAACGGTCAGCGGGGTGCGGCTGCGCCGGGGGGAGGCTACGGCTACCGTCCGGAGGATGGGAGCCGGTGAATTGCGCATTTTGGCGGAGAGCTGCAAAATGGAGGCCGCCGCAGAATTCTGCGACAGCCTCCGGCGAAGCATCCGGGAGTGGGACAAGGGCTGAAAAACGGGGGACCTGGCGGTCCCCCGTTTACCGTCTATTGGAAAGGCGTGATCTTCACCTTATCCTCCTCCGCAGTGACGGAGAGGAAGGTGTAGTGCTTGTCGTAGTTGTCGATCAGGATGGAAGTGATGGCGTCCTCCACCTCGGTCTGGATCAGGCGGCGGAGATTACGGGCGCCGTAGGCCACCGAGTAAGACTTCTTCGCCAGCCAGGCGAGGATCGCTTCGTCGAAGGCCAGAGTATAGCCTCGGTCCGCCATGCTTTCCTTCAGCTCCGTCATCATCAGCCGGGCGATCTCCACGAAGTTCTCCTCCGACAGGCGGTTGAAGGAGACCACCGCGTCGATGCGGTTGATGAATTCCGGACGAAGGAACTCGTTGAGGGCCTTCATGGAGGTGTCCTTTT
>JAEEGJ010022597.1_pt1 | contig 13333 bp, 9 predicted proteins | sample 8958761 | NCBI WGS metagenome assembly JAEEGJ01 (sample SAMN16246546, study PRJNA631951) | gut metagenome | biome: gut microbiome; feature: rumen; material: RS-attached | host: Bos | place: Iran: Karaj | collected 2018-10
TTGTCGAATAACCTGAGTTTTTGAAATTCTTCTCAAGATCGCCCGATACAATATACTCTGTGAACTCTCTCTTCTTACCGTTGTTTACACGTGAGAAAGTACCTGAGAAATGCTCAGCCCAAGGATTCTTAAAGTAAGGATCGTTGTGAACCGGAGGTCCTCCGTCGTGGCAGAGCACCGCATCCCACTCTGATGCAAGTATAATGTTGGTAGGACGTGTACTTCTGATACTACCAAGCTGCTCGATCTTGCCCCAGTCCTTAACGATAGCCATAAATCTTGTTACACGATCGTTCTTGGTACTGTTCATGATCTCATAAACAACGTCAGCATTGGATAATTCGTAGTGAGGAAGAGCCATCTTCTCATTGTCGACCATTACAGCGATAGGACGCTGATCCTTGATCTCTTCACTGATTGGCTCACCTGTTATCTCACTTAAATACATTCCCTCGGGAATCTCGTAAGATACCTCTTCTGTTGTCTCATCTGAAGCGCTCTCTGTAGCTGCATCATTAGATGTAATAGGCTCAGCAGACAACTGCAAAGATGAATCGGCATTACCGTCTTCGGATCCGCATGCTGTTAATGCAGAAAAAGCAAGGACACATGCCATGACAATAGCCGTTCTCTTTCCCTTTTTTCTTAAAAGCATTTTTAATCTAGTCTCCTTTATTTTTTCAATTAATTTTTCAATTAATTGTATCTATTCTACCAAATATGCCCTATTTTTTCCACATTGAAATTGTGTTATGCTAAAAAGAGTCTAAGAAAACTAATGGGGTGATTACATGAAACTGACTTTTATTGGTGCAGACCACGAGGTTACAGGCAGTTGTCATTTTATATCTGCCTGCGGTAAAAACATTCTTATCGACTATGGAATGGAACAGGGAAAAGACTATTTTGAAAACGTTCCTCTTCCCGTTTCTGCTCCCGAGATTGATTATGTTTTTCTGACACATGCCCACGTCGATCATTCGGGCAACCTTCCTCTTCTTTACGCAAAAGGATTCAGAGGAAAGATATTCACTACAGATGCAACGGCAGACCTGTGCAACATAATGCTCAGAGACTGCGCGCACATTCAGATGCAGGAAGCGGAATGGCGCAACAGAAAAGCTAAACGAAGCAAGGACATTCAGCAGATGGAACCTTCCTATACAATGGAAGATGCAGAGAAGACCATCAAGATGATCGTCCCTTGCAAATACGGTGATGAGATTGATGTTTGCGAAGGCGTTAAGATCAGATTTACCGATATAGGCCATCTCCTCGGTTCAGCCAGCATAGAAGTATGGCTCACCGAAAAAAACGTGACCAAAAAGATTGTTTTTTCCGGAGATATCGGAAACAAGGAGCAGCCTCTTATAAGAGATCCTCAGTTTACCGAAGAAGCCGATTACGTAGTCATGGAGTCCACCTACGGTGACAGACTTCACTCGGAAGAAAGGCCCGATTATATAAAAGATCTTACCGAGATCCTCGACCGCACTTTTGCAAGAGGCGGAAATGTTGTCATTCCCTCTTTTGCCGTCGGTCGTACACAGGAAATGCTCTACTTTATACGTAAGATAAAAAAAGAAGGACTTGTAAAAACAAATCCCAATTTCCCCGTATACGTAGACAGTCCGCTTGCCGTTGAGGCAACCGAGATCTTCTCTCAGAATCAGCTTGAATGCTATGATGAAGAAGCAATGGATCTGGTAAAAAGACATATTAATCCGATCACTTTCAGAGAACTCATTCTTTCCATTACTACAGATGAGTCTCGTGCGATCAATGAAGATCCCGAACCCAAGGTTATCATCTCTGCTTCCGGCATGTGCGAAGCGGGAAGAATAAGACATCACTTAAAGCACAACTTGTGGCGCGAAGAAAGTACTATATTATTTGTAGGTTATCAGTCAGTAGGAACCACGGGCAGAACAATAATTGACGGCGCGGATGAGATAAAACTCTTTGGCGAAACGATCGCAGTTAAGGCCGAGATCTGCAGACTTGAAGGATTATCGGGTCACGCGGACAAGGACGGACTTATAGAATGGATACAGGGCTTTAAGAAACAGCGTCCCAAGAAAGTTTTTATCGTTCACGGCGAAGACAGCGTATGTACTTCTTTTGCCAATTGCCTTAGAGACGAGTACGGATTTGATACCTACGCTCCCTACAGCGGCACGGAATACGATCTTATCTCGGGAACCTTCATAAAAGAAGGTGTTCCGATTCCTATCAAGAAAAAAGAGTCTACTCTTGTTTCGGATGTATACTCAAGGCTCAAGGCTGCAGGTGCCAGACTTATGGGTATCATCGCAAAGAGCGATGGCTTAACCAACAAAGACAAAGCCAAGTTCGCAGATCAGATAAATTCACTCTGCGAAAAGTGGATGCGATAAAGGGAATGAGTAAACACAGTATTGTGCTTGCACAAAATACTGTGTTTATGAAATGACCGAACGGACCTGAGGAAAAAAGATATGCGAATAAAATGAGCATATCGATTTCCGAAGGGACGTAGCATGGCGAAAACGAAGTGGAGCCATGCGTATATCGCATAATAATTAGATTTATAAAGGAGGAGCTATAATGGGAAAAGCTGATGAAATCTTCATCTCCATGTGCAAAGACATCTTGGAGAACGGAACATCAACCGAGGGAGAAAAAGTAAGGCCTCACTGGCCCGATGGTGCAAGCGCTTATACCATCAAGAAATTCGGTGTGGTAAACAGATATGATCTTTCAAAAGAATTCCCCATCATGACTCTCAGAAATACAGCACTTAAGAGTGCAACGGATGAGATTCTTTGGATCTATCAGCAAAAGAGCAACAACATTCACGATCTTCATTCTCATATTTGGGATGAGTGGGCTGATGAAACAGGTTCTATCGGAAAAGCCTACGGCTATCAGATAGGTCAAAAAAGCATTTACAAGGAAGGTGAGTTCGATCAGATGGACAGAGTCATCTATGATCTTAAGAACAATCCTTTCAGCAGACGTATCATGACCAACACTTACGTATTCTCAGACCTTCATGAGATGAATCTTTATCCTTGCGCATACAGCGTAACTTATAACGTAACTCAGAAAAAAGGTGAGGATAAGCTTACTCTCAACGCTGTTCTTAATCAGCGTTCACAGGACGTTCTTGCGGCAAATAACTGGAACGTGGTTCAGTATGCGGTTCTTGTTCATATGCTTGCGCAGGTTTGCGATATGAACGTCGGAGAGCTTGTACACGTCATCGCAGATGCTCACATCTATGACAGACATGTTCCGCTTATAAAAGAGCTTATTCAAAGGAAACCTCTTCCGGCACCTAAGTTCCACTTAAATCCCGATGTTAAGGACTTCTATAAGTTCACAAGGGATGATGTTTCTCTTGAAGGTTATGAGGTTGCGGGAGAACAGCTTAAAGATATTCCGATCGCGATCTAAACAGGAGTTAAAAGATACATGAATTTAAAGGCAGAATTACCCGGGCTAAACGGCAACACACTTAAGATAATAGCGTGCATCTCCATGGTGATCGATCACATAGGTGCCATGCTTATTTATCCGCTCACAGCCGAGGGAATTCTGCCTGTTTCTATGTCATTTGAAAAACTTCAGCTCATTTATAAGATAACTCGCGCCGTGGGAAGAAGCGCTTTCCCGATATTTTGTTTTCTTTTGATAGAAGGCTTTTTGCACACTCACAGCAAGTTAAAATATGCCATAAGTCTTCTCGTATTCGGAATAATATCCGAGCTTCCTTATGACTACGCCAAGTCGGATGCCTTAGATTTTTCGGACAACAATGTCTTTTTCACTCTCTTCTTGGGTCTTCTTGTCATATGGGGAATTGAACAGGTTAATTCTTTTGCAGATAAAAAGAAGCTCCACTATCTTATACCGCCCATCCTTAGCGGATGCGTATTTGGAGCGGGAGCTCTTTTGGCACATTTTCTTCATACCGATTACAGCTACAGAGGAATTGTGCTTATAACAGTTCTTTATATTTTAAGATTCTTTATCCCGTTAAACCTGTTTGCGGGATATCTTACCATCTTTTACCGAAATAATGAGGTTTATTCCATCGTAGGATTTTTACTTCTGTATTTATACAACAGAAAGCGAGGTAAAAACCTAGGCAGATTAAAATATCTGTTCTACGCCTTTTACCCCGCGCATCTTCTTATCTTGTACTTTATCAAATTGTATCTGCGTCAAACTCTTGGTTAAACGCATGGCACGTAAGCTTATCCGAATTATGATTCTCCGATCATACCCGACATTGCCTTCTGAGCAGCGGGGATATCTGTAGTAGATATCGTATAGGTCTGAAGCTTGTCCGTGTTGAACTTCACAATATTACCCGAACCAACCGTTGCAACAGCATACTCGGTATATCCGGAATCCTGATTACCTGTAAGGATATAAACTTCCTCACCCTCGTTTATCTCCATCTGAACTTCGACAGAAGCTTCCTCAGGCAATAAAGCAGGTGTACTGAACTCTATCTCATATGTTCCGGGATAAAATGCATCCTGAAGTTTGGTCACAGTTCCGCTGTAAGGAAGAACCCCTTCCTTTGTCATAACTGTTACTCTCTGAGTCAGTCTACTGTTAGCAGTTGATTGCGAACTCTTGCCGCTTCCGGTGTCATCACCCATAAAACTAAGAAGCGCTTCCTCCGCAGAATGGTAGATTTCCTTTTTGCCGTATGAATTGCTGTCATCAATTCTGCCGGCGTACAAAAGGGATCCGATAAAACTTCCTATGGCTATCAGTGCTACGACCAGAACAGTAACAACTATTCCCTTCATTTTCATCATAGTCACCTCATATTCAATTTCAATTACAATCCGAGTTTATACTTTTTTTATAAATACTTCACAATTCAAACTGAAGTTTATCACACTTTGGACACATTTAACAATACATTTTTTTTACAAAAGATGTACTTTTTTTAGATTGTAATTTTTTTATCTTTTCCAGGTTTTAAGCTTAATTACTATGAAAATAGGCAAAAGCTCAAGTCTACCCGCCAACATATCAAACATTAGCACAAATTTTGACAAGACGGAAAACTGTGAATAATTTCCCATCGGTCCGACCATACCAAGTCCCGGTCCTATGTTGTTGAGAGTGGCCGCAACTGAAGTAACGGTCGTCTGAAAGTCAAAATTATCAAGTGAAACTACTATTGTTGAAAAAATAAATGTAAGTACATAGAGTCCGAGATACGCAGATACCGATTTAACCGTGGTACCTTCTACGGTGTGTCCGTCCATGTACACTCTCTTTATAGCCTTGGGATGAACAAGGAAATTCAGCTCATTCCTAACGTTTCTGACCGTAATAAGTGCTCGTGAAAACTTAAATCCACCTCCGGTAGAACCCGCGCAGGCTCCGACCAGCGACAAGATACAAAGTATCATCTTGGAGAACATCGGCCATTTATCAAAGTCCAGTGTTCCGAATCCGGTAGTCGTCATAACAGACGTAACCGCAAACAGCGCATGATGGAAAGACATGCGTCCGCTGTCCAAAACTCCTGCTCTGTAGATGTTGATCGAGATAAGTCCCGCTGCAACAAACATAACGATAAAGTAATACTTAACCTCTTCTATCGCAAAAGCTTCCTTGGGCTTCTTGTGAAGAAGGAAATAGTATACCGTGAAGTTAACTCCGCAAAGCGCCATGAATAGAATAATAACGGATTGGCTGGCGGTAGAATAATCATTTATTCCGTTTGGAGTAACCGCAAAACCTCCGGTTCCTACAGTTGAAAAAGAAATCGTGATCGCATCATAAACAGGCATTCCCGTGAGAATAAGGAAAAGAATCTCGGATAGTGTGATTCCGAGATAGATAAGGTAAAGGATCTTCGCAGTATCTTTTACCTTGGGAACAATCTTACCGACAACGGGCCCCGGGCTCTCCGCACGCATAAGGTGCATACTGTATCCGTCTGCAAGAGGTACGACAGCAAGAAGGAACACAAGCACTCCCATTCCGCCGATCCAGTGTGTAAATGTTCTCCAGAACTGCACACTGTATTCAATTCCGTCGAGCGAAGTAAGGATACTTCCTCCTGTTGTTGTAAGTCCCGAAACCGTCTCAAAAAGAGCGTCTACGTAGCTTGGAATTGTTCCCGTTATAACGAACGGAAGCGCGCCCATAAGGCTCATTACAAACCAAGCAACCGCTGTAATGGCAAAGCCTTCTTTTGCATAAATAACTCTGCTCTTAGGTTTTTTGTAAGATCCGATATATCCGAACAAAAGTGATACGGCGGAGAGAACCAAAAATACTCCCGCACTGTCATATTCCTTGTAAATAAGAGCTACCAAGAGAGGAAGCAAGAAAAGAAGTCCCACTATTCTAAGCAGTCTGAAAAGGATATATCTTATCATTGAATAGTTCATTATTATTTCTCCAATATATCGCTTATATCTTTAAGGCCTGTAAGTGTGGTAACAACAATTACGGAATCTCTGTCTCTTATAACGCTGTCACCCGTAGGGGATATGATCTCGCCGTAATGATTGATACATGCGATCAGAATTCCCTTCTTGAGATTGAGCTGCGCAAGAGGAACGCCGATAACCGGGCTTCCGCTTCTAACGATAAACTCAAGTGCCTCAACTCTCTCGTCGTTGAGCTTGTACAAAGTCTCGATGTTGCTGTCCTTGGATGCGTTCATTCCTCGAACGAACTGAACGATCCTATCCGCAGTGATGTTCTTGGGATAGATGATACTTCCTATTCCGAGCGAACCGATAATATCGCCGTAGTTAACTCTGTGAACCTTAGTGATAAGCTTGGCCTTGGGATTGATGCTCTTAACGTACATCGAGAGCATGATGTTCTCTTCGTCGAGATTGGTGAGCGCAACAAAAGAACCTACGCTCGTAACGCCCTCTTCCATAAGCATATCCTTATCGGTTCCGTCGCCGTTAATGATAAGTGCCTGCGGTAAAAGATCCGACAACTCCTTGCATCTTACGGCATCTCTTTCAAATATGGTAACCTTGACGCCAAAGCCTATAAGCTGCTTAGCAAGGTAATATCCAGTCTCACCGCCTCCGACAATAATTGATGAAGGAACCTTCGCGGTAGGAAGTCCTAATTTTTTAAAGAACGAAAGTGTATTTCTGCTTGACCCGAAAATAGTGATCTCATCACCTGCACGAAGAATAAAATTACCGTCGGGAATATAAACCTCTGTTCCTCTTGAAACAACGGATACGATAACGTGCTTCTTAAGATCCGAAGGTATATCCTTGAGCGCCTTGTCACATAGTCTGGAATTATCTTCGACGATGAACTTAACAAGCTCCGCTCTTCCTCTTGCAAAAGTTTCTATCTTGGTAGCGGAAGGGAATTTCAAAAGTCGCTCCGCCTCGAAAGCCGCTGCCTCCTCAGGATTGATTACCATCGAAAGGCCAAGCTCCTCTTTGATGAAGTTGATCTCTTTCTTATATACAGGATTACGCACTCTGGCTATTGTATGACAGTTACCTGCCTTCTTCGCGATAAGACAGCACAACAGATTGAGCTCGTCGGAATCTGTGACCGCGATCATAAGATCGGCTGTCTCAATTCCCGCATCCTTCATTATGGAATAGCTGGCTCCGTTGCCTACTATGCCCATGACATCGTAGTTATTAACAACGTTCTGAACCACACTGCTCTTTTCTTCTATAACTGTTATATTGTGTCCTTCCTTGCTAAGCTGCTGTGTAAGTGTCTGTCCGACATTACCGCAACCAACAACGATAATATGCATAAGGACCTCCCCGGTGTTATCTCAAAAATATTTATTTCTTTGCATTAATCCGAATCAAAAAATCAAAGAAACGGCTTATATCATTATATTTATTTCAGCACTAATAATCAACCGACAAGAACTTTGCAATAATTGCTCATATTAAAAACGACCGTTTTTGCAACATAAGTGTTTATGCTATTTTACAGTTTTTTAATACTAATTTCCCCTTATATTCATTGTATTTTGGCTTCTGCCAGCATAAAATCATTGTAACGGTGGAAGTTGGGCACCGTTTTTTCATTATATAGGCTGACTTCCACAAAAAAATATAAAAGGAGACCAGGAAATGAGAAACTTTTTCTCTCGCTTTTTCCAAGGCCGCTACGGTTCATACGGAACGGATAAGCTCACTCGGTTTCTTTTGATATTGGCAGTTGTAAATCTTATTGTATCGATATGTACGCCGTTTGGATTTCTGTATTACATCGCGGTAGCCCTTCTGGCGTACAGCTGTTACAGACTCTTATCACACAATATCTCAGCTAGGTACAGAGAGAATGAACGCTTTGAAAGAGTATTAAAAAAGATAACGGGACTATTTAAGCGCACCGGTTCGGATTTCTTAATGCGCAGTAAATACCATATATATACATGTCCTAACTGCAGTCAGAAGATACGTATACCCCGAGGAAAAGGACAGATAATAATAAGATGCCCTAAATGTTTGACAGAATTTAAGAAGAAGTCGTGACTATGGAAAAATACTTGATCGTTTATGCCAGCGAAACGGGTAACACCAAACTACTGGCAGAAGAACTTTATAATGCACTACCGGTTTCCGGCTGTAAGAAAAAGATCGTTAACGTTCGCAGCTGGAACGGAAGACTTGATGCCGAAAATGTGTTTATCGGATTTTGGGCCAACAGAGGCTCATGCAGTCTTGAGATAATAGATATCATCTCATCGCTTCACAACAAAAACGTAGCCATCTTTGGAACGTGTGGTCTCGGAAACACAGACAGCTATTACAAGAATCTTGAACAGAACGCCCTGGTTTGGCTCCCAAGTGACAACAACTATATGGGATCGTTTTTCTGCCAGGGAAAAATGCCATATCAGATCAGAAACAAATATGAATCCTGCCGCGGAAAATGTGAGGACAGCATGATCGACTACATGCTAAGTCAATTCGATGATGCCGCATCACATCCCGACAGACAAGATCTGTTAAAGGCCCGCATCTTTGCGGAAGAAGTTCAAAAGAAAATAAAAGAACTGGAAGCAGCATACGCGTAATGCATAAGCTGCTTCTTTTTTTATGTCAGGATTTCCAAAAAAGTCCGCAATCTTTAACCATCAAATCGCACTTTATGACTGGATAAAAAAGTTTGTTGCAATATAAAATATATTCATGGTTACGACTAAAATAAAACGCAGCTAAGGAGAAGGTTATGCTTAGAAATACAACGGTAAAAAATGGGGAAATACAGGGTCTTCCGGGCACAGACCCAAGGATCACGGTTTACAAAGGAATCCCTTATGCTCTGCCCCCTGTAGGCGAGAACAGATTCAGAGCACCGCAGCCCGCCAAGAACTGGGACGGTGTGTTTAAAGCCTTTGAGTTCGCTCCCATTTCATATCAGGATCAGCCCGGAGTCGGTGATGACATAACATCACGCGAGTGGTTCGTCGATCCCGATGTTCACATGAGCGAAGACAGCTTATATCTCAATATCTGGACACCTGCCAAAAGAGCCGGCGAAAAGCTTCCCGTACTTGTATGGATTCACGGCGGAGCATTCCAGTGGGGCTATTCATCAGAAATGGAATTTGACGGCGAGCAGCTTGCAAGCAGAGGTATTGTTGTTGTTTCTCTTAATTACAGACTCGCTGTTTTTGGTTTCCTTTCTCATCCCGAGATAACAGCGGATTCACCTGATGCTCCAAGTAACTTCGGTCTCCTCGATCAGAGACTTGCGATCAACTGGGTTCATGATAATATCGCAGCATTCGGAGGAGACCCCGACATGATCACGATCGCAGGCCAGTCCGCAGGTGGCGGAAGCGTGCTCAATCAGCTTGCCTGCACAGGAGATAATTCTTTTATAAAAAGAGCAGCGATCTTCAGCGGTGTTATCGAGCTTCCCGACAAAGACGCAGATATCTTCTCTCCTCTTTCTCTTTCGGAAGCGGAAAAGAAGGGTGAAGCATTCTTTAAATTCGCAGGTATCGCGGGGCTTGAAGAAGCAAAGAAGCTTTCCGCAAAAGATCTTTTGTCTAAATATAATGAATATGTCACATCCGAAAACGGAGATAATCTACTGGGAATCGGAAGATGCTTCCCCGTAAAAGACGACAAGTTCGTTACGGGCAATCCCACTCAGGCTCTTAAAGAAGGAAAGAGCCTTAACGTTCCCATTCTTCTCGGAAACACTTCGGATGAATTTATCATAGGCGGCGTCAACGCGGTTGAGCATTCGATAAAGAATGTGATCGCCGGCGCTCAGAAGCAAGGCAGCAAGCAGGATTTCTACTACTATCGCTTCGATCCCGATATTCCTTCGGACGGAGATAAAAAAGAGCCCTATCCCGGAACATTCCATTCATGCGACCTGTGGTTCTTCTTTAATTCGATCACAAAGTGCCGCCGCTTCTACAAAGGAAGACACTACGATCTTGCAAAGCAGATGTGCGACTATTTCGCAAACTTTGTAAAGACAGGAAATCCCAACGGCAAGGGCTGCGACAACGAACTCCTTCCCTCTTGGGAACCTTATACACTTGAAAATAAAGCAGAAATGGAGTTCCTCGGTTGCGTTGCAACCCCTTGCATAGAAGGCGGTATCAGACAAAACTCAAGAAAGCAGGCGGTCAATCCGTACCTTCCTTCTTGGGAATATATTCCCGACGGAGAGCCTTACGTATTCGGTGATAGGATCTACATCTACGGTTCACACGATCTCTGCGGCGGAGAGACTTTCTGCCTCGGCGATTACGTGTGCTGGTCCGCTCCCGTTAACGATCTCGGCAATTGGAAATACGAGGGCGTCATATACGAAAAGACAAGCGACCCTCTTAATAAAGACGGACACATGTGCCTGTACGCTCCCGATGTAACGGTTGGTCCCGACGGAAGATATTATCTTTATTATGTGCTTGATAAAGTATCCGTAGTCTCCGTTGCAGTCAGTGACACTCCCGCAGGCCACTATGACTTTTACGGCTACGTACACTACGAAGACGGAACCAAACTCGGCGACAAAGAAACAGATGAGCCTCAGTTCGATCCCGGCGTAATGACAGAGGGTGACCTGACTTATCTTTTCACAGGTTTCTGCGGACAGGGAGATAGATCAAGACACGGCGCCATGCTCACCGTTCTTGGAAGAGACATGCTCACGATAATTAAGCCTCCCGTATTTGTAGCCCCCGGTAACTGCTACAGCGAGGGAACTCCCTATGAAGGCCACGCTTTCTTCGAAGCACCTTCTATCAGGAAAATAAAAGATACTTATTACTTCATCTACTCTTCCGAAGTAATGCACGAGCTTTGTTATGCTACTTCGAAATCTCCCGAAGGACCTTTTTCCTACGGCGGAGTTATTGTAAGTAACTGCGACATGCATATCGGAACTTATAAAGAGGCCGAGCTTCCGAGTGCTTACGGTGCCAACAATCACGGAAGCATTGAAAAGATCGGCGATGACTGGTACATCTTCTATCACAGACATACGAACGGAACATGGTACAGCAGACAAGGCTGCGCCGAGAAGCTCACTGTAAAAGAAGACGGTTCAATTCCTCAGGTCGAGATAACATCCTGCGGACTTAACGGCGGACCGCTCTCCGATATCGGCGAATATCCCGCTTACCTTGCCTGCAACATCTTTACGGATGAACACAAGATGTACGTCGAGGCATCCTGTCCCAGAGTTATCCAGGAAGGCGGCGATGACTACTGCGCTCCCGGACACATCAAAGCTATTGTTGATACAACAACGATCGGCTTTAAATATTTCGACCTTAAAGATGTAACGGGACTTCGTATTAAGACAAGAGGCTACTTTAAAGGTGATTTCGAAGTAAGAACAGCTCTGACAGGCGAACCTCTCGGTAAAATCCCGGTAGACTTCACCAACATCTGGGCATCCGGCGAGTGCCGCTTCTCCGGTAAACTAAGCGGGACCCACGCCCTCTACCTCATATTTAAAGGTACCGGCGAAGGCAGTCTTAAATCAATTGAATTTTTACACTGATTTACTTAGGAATTTTCCCAAAAACGGTGTCTATATAAGTAGAGGTATTTATATACCTCTACTTATTTACATTAATCGGGTTATAGCGGGGTAAAAATGATGAAAAGAAGAATTGGAAGACTCACACTAAGTATGATAATGTCGGCGCTTATGGTACTGACAATGCCACTCACTGCTCTGGCAGGTGAATGGGACATCGCTGAAGGAGATATCGCAGTTAACAGAACAAGCGAAACAGAACAGAACGTATCACAGGGTAGCCGAAGTGAGAACGATACCAATCCTACGATCACGGGTACATCAACAGAGCATACTGTTACAATACATGCTGAAACTGGCACAACAGCGACTGTAACGCTTGATAGCGTGGATATAACATCAAGCTCTGGCAACGCTCCCATAAGTACACAAGGCGGGGGGAATGTAACAATTGAACTTGACGGAGACAGTAAGGTACAAGCAAGCTCTTCACACGCCGGTATAGAAAAAAATAATAACGGTAATCTTACCATAACAGATTCAAGCGGAAGCTCCGAAACTGCCGGATCTATTGAGGCAATTGGCGGCATAGACGGTGCAGGTATAGGTGGCGGATATCAAGGCGACGGATCTGATATAACTATAAATGGAAATGCCAAGGTAACTGCTTCCGGTGGCTCACTCGCCGCAGGTATCGGTGGCGGATTAAACGGCGATGGATCTGATATAACTATAAATGGAAATGCCAAGGTAACTGCCTCCGGTGGCTCACTCGCCGCAGGTATCGGTGGCGGATATCAAAGCGATGGATCCAATATAACCATAAGTGAAAATGCCCAGGTAACTGCTTCCGGTGGGACAAGAGGTGCAGGTATAGGCGGAGGATTTCAAGGCGATGGATCTGATATAACCATAAATGGAAATGCCCAGGTAACTGCTTCCGGAGGCTCTGACGGTGCAGGTATAGGTGGCGGAAATGAAGGCAATGGATCTGATATAACTATAAATGGAAATGCCAAGGTAACTGCTTTCAGCGGAGAATCCGCCGCAGGAATCGGCGGAGGATTTCAAGGCGATGGATCCAATATAACCATAAAAGGAAATGCCAATGTAACTGCTTCCGGAAGCTATGACGGTGCAGGTATCGGTGGCGGAGGTTTCGGCAATGGATCTGATATTACCATACAAGATAATAGCTCTGTTATATCTATTAGTTCGTCGGGAGGTGCCGGTATTGGCAGTGGAATATTTGGAACGGCTACTAACATTACAATCCGAGATAATGCTAATGTCCATGTTGCCGGCGGTTTATATAGGAGTTACTACGGAGCTGGCATAG